>WNFD01004658.1_pt1 | contig 17386 bp, 15 predicted proteins | sample 5400491 | NCBI WGS metagenome assembly WNFD01 (sample SAMN13153343, study PRJNA577476) | soil metagenome | isolation source: 120 cm saprolite under Douglas fir tree site 2 hole 2 replicate 2 | place: USA:California | collected 2015-04-18 | reverse complement strand
TCGCGCCCGAGCGCACCGCCGCGATCGCGGGCTGCGCCAGCGTCTTCGCATCGACATACCACTGGTCGGTGAGATAGGGCTCGATGACGACGCCGGAGCGGTCGCCATGCGGCACCATATGCGTGTTCGGCTCGATCCGCTCCAGGAACCCGAAATCCTGCAGCCTTGCGACGATCTGCTTGCGCGCGGCAAATCGGTCCTTGCCATGGAGTTCTTTCGCGAACTCGTCCGATCCTTCCGGCAAACCGCGCAGATAGTCTTCATTGTCGGCAAGCGCGAGGCCGGCCTCCTTGTCGAACACATTGATCTGCAGCAGGCCGTGCCGCTTGCCGACCTCGAAATCGTTGAAGTCATGCGCCGGCGTGATCTTGACCGCGCCCGAACCTTTTTCGGGATCGGAATAGTCGTCGGCGACAATCGGAATCCTCCGCCCGACCAGCGGCAGGATCACGTGCTTGCCGACCAGATGGCGATAGCGCTCGTCCTCGGGATGGACGGCGACACCGGTGTCGCCGAGCATGGTCTCGGGCCGCGTGGTCGCGACCACGATGAAGCTCGTGGGATCCTCGGGGCTGAACGTCTTGCCCTCGATCGGATAGCGCAGATACCAGAGGCTGCCCTTGACCTCGATCTGCTGCACTTCCAGATCCGAAATCGCGGTGAGCAATTTCGGGTCCCAGTTCACCAGCCGCTTGTCCTTGTAGATCAGCCCGTCGCGGTGCAGCTCGACGAACACCTTCACCACGGCGCGCGACAGGCCTTCGTCCATGGTGAAGCGCTCGCGCGACCAGTCGCAAGACGCCCCCAGCCGCTTGAGCTGATTGATGATGACGCCGCCGCTCTCGTCCTTCCATTGCCAGACGCGTTCGAGGAATTTCTCCCGGCCCATGGCGCGGCGGCCCGGTTGCTGCCGCTCCATCAACTGCCGCTCGACCACTATCTGGGTCGCGATCCCGGCGTGATCGGTGCCGGGCTGCCACAACACGTCGCGGCCGCGCATCCGCTCGAAGCGGCAGATGATGTCCTGCAGCGTGTTGTTGAGCGCGTGACCCATGTGCAGCGAGCCGGTCACGTTCGGCGGCGGGATCACGATGGTGAAGGGCTTGGCCTCGCGCCGCTCGGGGCGGCCGGCGCGAAACGCGCGGGTATCCTCCCAGAGCAGGGACATGCGGCCTTCAATATCGGCTGGCTGGTAGGTTTTCTCGATCATGACGTGCAATCGGCAATGGGATTGGGGCTAGAAAGCCGCCGTGGCGCACCAAGTCAACACACAAGGCGTGTCGAAAGCACCCGCGGCAGCCCCTTTGCGGCCGAAAACAGCCCGTTGACGCCGAATGAGATCGATCGGAGGGTTTTACCGGCCGCCCCGGGAAACCCGTTCGATCTCCGCCTTCACGATGCGTTCCACGAGCCCCGGGAGGTTGTCGTCCAGCCAGGACTTCAGCATCGGACGCAGCATTTCCTTGACGAGATCTTCCAGGGTCCGCGCATTGCTGCTGAGCACGGTATGGGCGAGCGTATTGAAGGCGGATTCCACAGCCGACACGGTCGATTGCGAGAGGATCGGTTGAGACGGCGGCGGTGGCGCCGAAGCCTCAAAGGACGGCGGGTCGTAGGCCGGCGCCCGGTTGATGGCCCGGGATGCCGCCGATTCCGCGAATTCGAGATCGTCCTGCGGTTCGACCTTGTGGAACGAAGGCTGTGGCGGCGGCGGGCTCGGCACCGCCATGTCATCGGTGAGTTCGAGCACCTCGATGTCGTCGTCGGAGGGGCGAATTTCATCCGCCGAGGTGGATTCATCGAGACCCGACAACAACGCGTCGATGTCGTTCTGGTTGTTCGATGCGGCCGGCGCCGGTGGAGGAGGAACTGGCGTTGGTACTGGCGCCGGCGCGGCGACCTTCGTGGCCGCGGCGACCGCGGCCGGAATCTTCGATGGCGGAATGTCGGCCATCACGGCCGGCTTGGCGACCGGAGCGACCGCGGCCGGCTTGTCAGGTTTCACGGGTGCGGGAGCCGGCGCCGCAGCGGGACTGGCCGGCTTTTCCGCAACCGGTGGCTTCGCTTCATCATCGGCGATGATGCGACGTATCGACGCCAGAATCTCCTCCATCGAGGGCTCTTGGACCTTTGCAGGCTGCGTCATTTCCGACTCCACATCATCAACGCCCTTCGCACGCGTTGTCCCAAATCAAGTATGACGAGATTCGCCGGTTCCGGATACGCAGGCCCGGATACTTACCGCGCAAGCCTGACCGATTCCCAATCCAAGCATCGCGCGAATCACTGCGCGGCCCCGCCCCCTCAGTGCACCGAAGCGTCGCGCCCAATGGGTGCTGGTTACCGCGCGAATCGCCCCGTTGCCCAAAGAAAGGCTATGTCATGGCAACAAATGTTTGCAAGCAAGGCACTCGCGAAGAACACTGGACATTCGCACATCATTTGGTTGCGAACGGGCCGCGTGAATATCAGCGCGACACTCTACCAGACGTTTAGGCCCGCCGCCGTAGCGGATTGTCGCTTTGCGATGCCCAAGCCCATGCCTATGTCCATGATCGGCGGCCATCCGCCGCACGTCGAAAGCAACCGTCGAAGCACGGATTTGCCGCCGTCACCTCGGTTCAGGCATTCATTCGAGGTCGCTTTTATACCAGTCACCGACAGTGTAAGCCGCGCCCCGCGCGGCCTCCTCAGCCTTTGGCAGGGCAGACTCACGCCGAGGCGCGAGTGCCAGAGTCCGATCAGCGGCCGTCGGGTGTGCGAACGCCGAACCAGCTATCGCGAACCTGCTGGTAATGCACGCTCGGATCATAGGTGGTGGTCGCCAGATTAAGGATCTGCGGCGACAACCGTCCGATCGTGCTCAAGACGGAGTACGAGGCGACCACACGATCATGCTGGGCGGTCACCAGCGCAACACGGGCGTTGACCAGCGTCTGCTGGGCGTTGAGCACGTCGAGCGTGGTCCGCTGTCCCGCCTTGGCCTCTTCGCGCACGCCGTTGAGAGCGATCTCGGAGGCGGACACCTGTGCCTGAGCAGACGCGACCTGCGCCTTGCCCGCCACCAGCTGGCCCCACGCAGTCACCGTGTTGGCGCGGGCCGCGTCGCGAGTCGTCTCGAGGTTGAGCCGCTGCTGCGCCAGCGTCTCCTTGGACTGGCGGATCAGCGAATATTCGGCGCCGCCCTGATAGACGGGAACCGAAAGCTGCGCGATCGCCGAAGCGCCAAACTGCCGGTAGGTCGTCATCGTCTGCTCATAGGATTGCTGCACCGCCGCCTGCAAGCTGACCGTCGGCAGCAATGCGCCTTCGGCGATCTTGACCTGCAGGAAGTTGACATCGATGCCGTACATGGCGGCGGTGACGTTCGGATTTTCGATGAGGCTGAGATCGACCGCAGCTGGCAGCGTGCCCGGCAGATAGCGGTCGACCGGCGATCCCGGCGCAAGGCTTACCGGTTCGTTGCCGATGATGCGGCGGAAATTCGCTCGCGTCGTGGTCAGATTGGCTTCGGCTGTCAACAGCTGCGTCCTGCCGGCGGCCAATTGCGCTTCCGACTGCGCGACGTCGGTGCGCGTCACCTCGCCGACGTTGAAGCGGTCGCGAGTCTGCTTCAGCGTCTGTTCAAGAACGCGCACGTTGCTGTTCTGGACCTCGACGATGGCCGCGTCGCGCAAATAGTCCATGTAGATCGTGGCGGCGCTCAGCAGCACGGACTGCTCGAGCACGCGCAGCGCCTCGCGCGCACCGGAAACCTGGCTCTCCGCCGCGCGGGTCCTGTTGGCGGTCTGCTGGCCGTTATACAGCGTCTGCGTGACCGTGAGGCCAGCGCTGCGCGGCGGGTTGGCGCCATGGATTTCGGTCCGGACAATCTGTGTCGGGGTGCCGCCCTGGGTGGAGTTGACGTCGGTGTATTGATAGCCGGCGCTCGCGGTGAGAGCGACCTTGGGACGATATCCGGACAGCGCCTGCGGAACGTTTTCGTCCGTGGAGCGCACCTGCGCCCGCTGGGCATTGAGCTGCGGATTGTTCTGATAGGCGCGAACCAGCGCAGCCTCAATCGTGTCGGCCAGGGCAGGCATCGGACCTGCATATGCCATGATCAGGACCGCAGCCGCAGCTGTGGTGACGACCTTCACCCCGTACATCCAGTATTCCATTCATTTAGCCCCGGCCCATGCGCATAGACCGAGTCAGTATTTCAGTGAGCACCCGTTGCAACATATTCCCCACGCGCGCAGGACGGAACCTCTTAAGGTAGAAAGTCAGTGGAAACTCTTCACATGCAGCATCCAGGCCACACTTCTGATTTAAAACACGATTTCGACAGCCGCGCGCTACCGCACGGCCTAGAATACGAATTCGGGAACCCGGCCGAGCCCCGGCAGCAACGGCGCTGCAGCATCAAAAAGCGGGCGGCTTCCGAATTCGCCATGGGAGCACCTCACAATCATGGCCCGGGCGGGTCGCGTCATGGCGAAAACCCCGACCAGCCTACCCCCCTCCTTGAGCTGCCCGTAGAGCGTTTCGGGGGCGATCTCGGTCGCGCCATTGAGGAAGATCACGTCATAAGGCGCGCCGGACGGGTCGCCGGCGGCGGGTTCCGCGGTCCGGAACATCACCTTGCCGTCCAGCCCGAGCTTGCCCAGGGCGGCCCGGCCTCGGGCGACCAGCGCCGAATCACTCTCGGTCGCCGACACGTTCCCCGCCAGCCGCGCTGCCACGGCCGCGGCATAGCCGGTCGCTGCGCCCACGACCAGGACGCTGTCGGTCTCCAGGATTTCGGCGGCCTGCAGCAGTTTCGCGGTCAGCATCGGCTTGATCAGGAAACGCGGAGCCGCGCCGCCTCCGCCCTCCTCGGTCACGTCGAGGTCGAGATCGAGATAGGCAAGCGCCCGCTTGTCCTCCGGGACGAAATCCTCGCGCGGCAACTCGGTCATGGCGTCAAGAATTCGACGATCGGTGACGTCATTGGTGCGCACCTGACCATCGACCATTTTCTGGCGCGCGGTCGAGAAATCGGACATTGGCGAACCTGTCAAAGACGAAGCGGACGTCCCGCGAGGAAACGAAAATCCCGCCATCTTTGATACAAGCCCTGGCAAAACGCAACATGGCGGCTAACGCCGGCCATTCGCGGCTTTCCTCGTCTGGTCCAGCCCGGACCGGGCAATCTATTCGATCGTCCTATTCAATTGTCACGGCGAGCCGCCCGATCAGCCGCGCGACTTCGTCCAAATGCGCGGAATCGTGCGCAACGATGGCGCGCGCCAGCCGGACCACGCATTCGTCGTCGCTGAGATCGGGGAGATCGGCCGGAATCAACGAGGGCGCGGACGCGGCACGGTCGGCTTGGCTGAGGTCTGTCATCGAATCATCTCCATGAAGCCCCGGCGGGAAGGAGCGTTGGCGGCAAATGCGACGGTTTGACGTCCGAGGCGCCGAGCGGGCCTGCGACGTCGCCGCTTGCGTGGCGCGGCCGAAAGGGCTCGATCGGCCCATCCAAAATAGCGGGCAAGTCACTGCCCGGCCGTGGGTTTCCGTCCCCGAGCGGGGCCTGTGTGGATCGGGTCATTTCGGCCTATGCAAGCGCGAGACGCTTTGTTATACGCTGCCCCGCTCGCGAACATTTGTGTCGCCTGTTCCTCGGTAGCTCAGCGGTAGAGCATTCGACTGTTAATCGAATGGTCGCTGGTTCGAATCCAGCCCGGGGAGCCAGCAAATTCAAACACTTAGTTGACTTCTGCAGAACCGCAAAACGGACCGTTGCAGTATGTCTGCATGTCGATTGCTTGGCCGGAAGAAAACGACTGCGGGAAGACGGAGCGCGCATGAGTGCCGATGAGGATGGCGTCATTGCCTGCCTCATCTTGCCGAGAGTTTTTCCGGAGGCAGGTTTGGTTCGGCATCTTCCTTAGCGCACTCTTCATCGGAGCAATTGTACCGAACGCAGGGAGGCAATGGACCTCTACACCAGTATCGGCGACGCCAGGATTTCCTCTTATCCGATAAATCCTTTCGCAATACCGAGTGAGATGGTGTTCGCCATAAACGTCGGCTTATCTTGTTTGTCTGATGACCATCTGAAATTTCAGTCTGTTTTGAATGCGCTGAAAGTCTTCAGCCCGAAAAATAGCTGTGAACACCGTCAGCGGCTCTCTGAGTTTGGTCCGCCACGCACGCTTCTCGCGAGTGTCCCAAATAATTAGGCAGAGAAATGCAAACCACGGCGAGAGTAGAAAAAGCCAATCTCTCGCTGAAAGCGTCTCCATGGTTGGCGCCGCATCGCGGAATTTTAGCTCACGCAACATGGAGTTAAGCTGGATGGTAGTGCGATTCGGCAGCGCTCCAGCGTGCAATATTAACCTCATACAACCTGTACTTAATCCAGTGCAACAGCGCACGAGACTATGATACCAAACGACCCGGAGTTGTGGCTGACTACGAACGCGGCGTTGGGCGGCGCCGTGCCAAACCAAGAGGGGCGTGGGGCGCGTGTTGAGAATCTGGGAAGGCTGGAAGAGCGGCAAGCATTGGCATGCGAGCGCTCTCGAAGAGATCGTCGCGTATTTGGTTGCCATGGTCGTCGGCTTCTCTGCGGCGACCATTGCTGCGGCAGTGGTCGGGTTATTCTGATCCACCCTCTCCGTCTCAGTGACGTCTTGTCCGAGGAGCCGGAGATGATCGGCAACATCGAGCGCGTGTTTGACCCGCCACCCGACTTCGGCAGGCGACGGCTGCATGACCAACGATGCCTCAGGTCAAAACGATAAAAAGTGAGATTTTCGTAATCAAAGATCCATCGGCTCAACCGCGTCGTCCTGCTCAACGCGATGGCCTCGATGGCTCGATCATGTCCAAAATAAAGCGGCGGACGACAGCGAAGGCCAATGCCAGGCCGAGGCCAATCGCGACATCAAATCCCAAATTACCCATCGCAGATGCTTGAGGTGCGTGATCGTGCGCGGCTTGACCCACAGTGACCGGCTCCGCCGCAGGTTTCGGAGGCGTCGGCTGCGCGGGCGGCGCTGACTGCGACGTCTTGGGTTGCGCGGGGAGCGCTGGCTGCGACGCCGGGGGTTGCAGTGGAGGCGCTGGCAGTGACGCCTGGGGTTGTGCTGGAGGCGCTGGCAGCAAGGCATAGCTGGAACTTTTGTGGAGCGGGGCGCACTTGTTGCCGCTCCAATCGGTATTAACGCCGGCATGCGGCTTACACCGCGGCAGATCCACGGCTACTCGAGCACGAGGCGGGTGCGCGAACGTCACCCAACCATAGTAGGGGGGCGGACAATCATCGGGCCAATCATAGCCCCAAGCGTAGTGGGGCGGCCGCACATGATGCGACATCACGACCTCCCCCGAAACGCCGAAGCGCTGGGGTAACAGGTTCAACGACGGCTTGTTCCAGCGGAAATCCGACTCGATGTCGGCGCGGTGGCGCTGTCGCTAAAAACTCTCCAGCGCTTCCGCTGGACCAAGCACGACAGCCAGGACGTAGCAGAAGAAACCGCTGCGGCAGCGCCCTACATGGGTTGTGCCGAAGTGCCTGCTACCCCCGTGACCCGGAAGACCCAAGCCCCCATGAAGCCGGCGTTACCTCTACGCCGACTTGACCTGCCCGGTCTCCGCCGGCCTCGGCGGGAAAGCCGGCCACGGGCCGAGCTTCGCGCGGTAATTTTCCTCCGCAGTCCGCCGAGAAGATTTCTCTTCGACGGCATCGCTCGTTGATCGAACCATAAGAACCCCCAGACTCCGGCAATCACTGAAGGATACGGCAAGTCGTGCGGGCAAGAAATCCGGATTATCCCGAGTTGCGACCGCGACGGAACAGGAGTAACGGAGCGAGTCGCTCTGGAAGTGGGCAAGCGGGTTATGCGGCACCCCCGATCCAGAGACAGAGGGGACCTATTCCTGTGACTGCGGTTCTATTAGCGGCTCTGGGACTCCGACCAGCTCGCACACCTCGACAAAAGCATCGTCAAGGCGGTCTATAGCCGAACCGGGTTCGCCATGGTGGCTTAGGCAGGCTGGTAAAATCCCAAGTATGGGCAAGGGCGGCTTTGGCCGTCCTTTTTCATGGCGGATTCCATCGTCGCCGTCTTCGATTTGGCGATGGGCCATTCGGCTCAAGATTTGCATGCTCGTCATGGATGAGCCATCGCGACGCTTAAGGGCGACGCGAGGCTGTCCGCACCGGACCAGAGCCATGACAAGGCTGCAACGCCAACGCGCAAGACGAGCGACATTGATCATTCTGAGCGAGCTTGCAGGAAAAGCGAGGACGCCCCTTGCGAGGTCATCGAACAAGCGCTTGCGGCATCTGGAAAACGAAGCGCGAGACCGGCGCGCTGCCGGCGTCGTGCACGACCAGCGTGGTCGCCTGCGTTGAATTCAAAGTTTAACGCCGGCTAACCGGATCCGGTGACGCGACCGCTCGCGATCCCGCAACCGGCAATATGCTCAGGTGATCTTCGAGATACCCCACGCGCGACGGCGCGCGGTCCTTCACTGCGGCAGCCAACGGGCGGCCTGCGCCGTCTGATCGGGCGCGTCGGTCAAGCAGCGGCGCGCGGCTTCGATCTGCGCATCGGTCGCTCCATGACCGCGCGCCCACATCTCGGCGGCCGAGGCCGAATATTTCGCGACGTAATATCGAACGACCGTGCACGACACGCGCTGGACGACGCCCGGCTGCTTGCCCGCAACAGCGCCCGACGTCAGAGATAAAGTCAGCGCCACGGCGCCAATTCCACGCATCAACATAAAAACCCCCGTCACCGTATTCCCAGCGCCAGAGAATCAGACTTGTTTCCGATGCGCAAATTAAACCGGGGCGCGCAAAGACCTATCACCAGCTAAAAGCTGCCGAGCCCCCGTTCTTGCTACCTGTCATTGTGCTTTCCGTGGATGCACAACGCGCGGACGACTCGATCGCGCCGCCCGAATCGCACTCGGGCAAGGTCGAGCGTGCGCGACGCTTGCGGGCTACCGCGACAATCGGAATCGCGGGATGGACAGCTTCGCAATCGAAGCGACGTTCGGGAACATGCCAGCCGACATCGACACGTTCACCCCCAACGTCCAATAGCGGGTGTGCCGGACAAAAGGCGGATCAGGCCGCGGCCTGCGATTTGGCGTCCAGCACTTCGCGTACGATCGACAGCAGTTGGCTCGGCCGGAACGGCTTCATGATCGCCCGCCGCTTCCCGATCCGGTTGTCGCCATTTTCGCTGATGATCGGATAGTCGGAATAGCCGGTCATGAAGATGACGGGCGTGTCGGGACGCGCCGTTGCCAGAAATTCGGCAAGCTCCGGTCCCCCGAGTTGCGGCATCACCACGTCACTTAGAACAAGGTCGATGCCGCGGCTTTGGCGTTGAACGAGCCGGCGCGCCTCGTCGCCATTGGCCGCGGTCAGGATGGTGTACCCGCCTCTCTTGAGAGTCGCCGCAGTCGCGCGCAGGACGGCGTGGTCGTCTTCGACAATCAGGATGGTTTCACGTCCGCCCGGCCCGTCGGCCGCGACCGACGATGCGGCCGGCCGGTTCATCTCTTCGAACGTCCGCGGCAGCAGGACCTGGAACGTGGTGCCGACGCCGATCTTGCTATCGACGGTCAGGCTGCCACCAGCCTGGGTGACAATTCCGTAGCAGGTCGACAGGCCAAGGCCGGTTCCCCTGCCCCGCTCCTTGGTCGTGAAGAACGGATCGAAGATCCGGCTGACATGTTCAGGCTCAATTCCCACTCCGGTATCGCTGATGCGCATCGCCACATAGTCGCCTGGCGGCATTTCCTGATTCGCGATGATGCGGTTCTCGATCTCGACGGCAAAACGCCCGCCAGACGGCATCGCGTCGCGCGCGTTGACGGCAAGGTTCATGAGCACCTGCTCGATCTGGCCTTTGTCGACCAGCACCGGCCACAGGTCTTCGCTCGTCACCGTCACCATCTCGATGTTGGCCGACAGCATGCGGCGGAGCATCGAGTGGATGCCCGTGACCACCTCGCCCATATTGACGACCGACGCCTCGCTCGCCTGCCTGCGCGAGAACGCCAGCAACTGCCGCGTCAAACCTTGCGCGCGCTCGATCGACTGGACGATTTCCACGATCGAGGGCAATCGTGCTTCGTCGGCGCCGTAATCCTCCCGCAGCATCTCGGCGTAGACCAGCATCACCAGCAACAGGTTGTTGAAGTCATGGGCGATGCCGCCGGCCATCAGGCCGACCGCCTCCATCTTCTGGGCATGCTGGAGCTGCTCGTTCAGCCGTCTCTGCTCGGTCATGTCGCGGACCAGCACGAGAAACGCGGGCACCTCGTTCCATTCGCACGCCGCCACGCGCACCTCACAATACCGGCTCTCCTTGCCGCGCGGGATTTCGAGGTCCGCCACCAACCCCTCCTTGACCGCGCAGCCGAACGGTTCGCCGACCAGATCCTCTTGGCGCTTCCCGAACAATTCGAGCGCCGCGTCATTGACGAACCGGATCACGGCGGCACGGTCGGTGACGATCACAGCGTCCGGGATCGATCTGACGAGCCGCTCGAACTGATGATGCTGCGCCTCGGCGCGCTTGTGGCGCAGCGTCCAATGTACGCTGCGCGGCAACAGTTGAGGCAACTCGTTCTTGCTGACAAATTCGAAGGCGCCAAGTTGCTCAGCCTTTTCGCGCAAGCCGCTGCCGGCGTCCAAGCCGGTCAGGACGATGATGGGGGTTTCAGGCGAAATCGCGCGCATCTGCGCGAGAGTCTCGATGCCCGTGGAGTCCGGCAGCGTCAAATCGAGGATGATGCCGTCGAAACTGTTCGATCGCAGGGCCCTCGACGCCTGCTTCAGGCTCGTTACTTCCTCCAGCGCGAGCCGATAATTGGTGATCGCGGCGAGCGCCTCATTGACCAACAGGGCGTCGCCGGGATTGTCTTCGACAAGCAGCAGCCGATGGGTGAGATCTGCCATCATCGTCCAATGTTTTCGCCGGATGGTCCCGGCCCGGCCGCCGTCATTTGACTATTGGACCGACCTGCCGACCGTCGGCGTTCCACAATCGGATGGGGGCAGCTTCGCCAGTTCGAGCCAGAACTCGTAGAGCCGTTTGGCCATCTCGCGATAAGCGCCAACACCGAAGGGTTTGGTCAAATAGCAGTTTGCACCGAGCTGGTACGACCTCATGATATCCTCGGTGGATTCCGAGGACGTCAGAACGACGACCGGGATGTGGCGCGTCGTCTCCAGCGATTTGATCGATGCCAGCACCTCGAAGCCGCCGACGCGCGGCAGGTTGAGATCGAGCAGCACAAGCTGCGGAATAACGGCGTCATGGTAGCTTCCATGCCGCGACAGATAGTTGATGGCCTCCTCGCCGTTCGCCAGCACGTCGATTTCCGCCGGTGTCCCGACCCCTTCGAAGGCAACCTGCGTCAGGTCCGCGTCGGCTGGATTGTCCTCCACCAGCAGGATCCGATGTCTGCCGGCATTTTCGTCAATCATGCGCGTCATTGATTTTGATCCTGTGCCGGCAGCGTGAAATGGAACGTCGTGCCCTGCCCCAACAACGAGACAAACCATATCCTGCCTCCGTGCCGCTCAATGATCTTCTTGGCGATCGCGAGCCCGATCCCGCTGCCCTCGTATTTCCCGCGTTCGTGCAGGCGCTGGAACATCTGGAATATCCGCTCACTGAATTTGGCCTCGATTCCGATACCATTATCCGCCACTGAAAATCTCCACGTCCCGTCGTCCCGCTCCGCTTTGATCTCGATCCGCGGAGCGCGATCGGATCGAAACTTGACCGCATTGCTGATCAGGTTCTGGAACACCTGCCCGAGTTCCAATTCGTCGCTCACGACAACAGGTAATGGATGCACATTCACCTCGGTACCGCTTTCCACGATCGCGGCCGAAAGGCGCTCGACAACGGCGGCTGCGACGGCGCCGCTGTCGACGGGCCTCAGCACTTTCTCCGCTGTGACGCGCGAGTAGGCAAGCAGGTCGCGGACCAGGCTTTGCATCCGTTTGGCGCCCTCCACCGCGTATCCGATGTACTTATGCGCCCTGTCGTCGAGTTGGTCCTTGTAACGATCTTGCAGAAGCTCGGTGAAGCTCGCGACCATCCGCAAGGGTTCCTGGAGGTCGTGCGAGGCGACGTAGGCGAATTGCTCCAATTCGGCATTCGATCGGCGCAATTGCGCGTTTTGCGCGTCGACAGCATGCTCTGCCTGCTTGCGGCCCGTGATGTCGATGACGGTCGCCAAAATCATCGCGCCATCCATGGCCTTGATCGGATTAAGGCCGATCTCGACCGAGAATTCGGAGCCATCTTTGCGCCGCGCATAGAGATCACGGCCCGCGCCCATGGCGCGAACCGACGGAGCTTCATTGAATTTCATGCGATGCAGTACGTGAGCCTGATGGAGCCGCTTCGGCAGCAGCATATCGACGCTCTTTCCGACTAGCTCGGATCTGTCGTAGCCGAATTGCCGTTCCAGCTCGGCGTTCACAAGCACGATCATCCCCGAGGCATCGATCATCAGAATGCCGCTCGGACAGGATTCGACCGCAAGCTCGAACTTGCGCTCGATGAATTTCTGCTCCGTGATGTCGCGGGCGATCTTTGCCGCACCAATGCTTTCGCCGGACCGCGCGATGATCGGGGAGATGCTCAATGATACGTCCAGCAGCCGCCCGTCCTTGGTGCGCCGAACCGTTTCATAGTGATTGATGTACTCGCCGTTGGCGCTGCGTTCGAGGAGACGATCGATTTCGTCGTGACGTTCGGAGGGGACGATGATCCCGATCGACTGGCCGATGGCCTCGTCGGCCGTAAACCCGAACAGGCGTTCCGCCGCGCGGTTCCAGCCCGTGATCTTGCCGTCGAGCGTCTTGGTGATGATGGCATCGCTCACCGACTGCACCACGGCGGCGTAGAGCCGATCCTCGTCGACGTTGCTTTGCAGCAGGCGCTCTTTGCGCAGCAGCGATCGGGCGGCGGGCCCGTCTTCGAGGGCCGGCCCACCGGTCGCGGTACCTTCGCGCGGCGCGCGAGAAAGGGCTTCGTCCGTCATCGGCACTTGGTGTCCGTGGGTACGAGGGTCCCTCGGTCCGCGACAACGAATCACGAGAGGATCGAAAGGGTTTTCAAACCTTATTGTGCGCGCGATAGTTGTTCTGCACCGTGACATGCATAGAGCCATCACCGTTTTTGTTGCTGTCGCTTCACGTCCATTTGCTTGCAGTGATATGCCCGTAAAACTCCCAATTGCAAAATTCGCAGAGTTGTTTCAGGACTTATCGTCTTGGCGTCTGATTTGCGTCGCTACCAATGCGTACCCGGTCGTGTGATGCGCGTGCTTCAGTCTGGCTGAAACTGAGGTGGCCCATGCCAACGATTCTTGTCATCGACGACGATCACGCGATACGCACCGTGTTGGACGTCCTGCTTCGCAAAAAGCATTTCGGCGTCTTCCTTGCTCCCGACGGCCCAACAGGTCTTCGATTGATCTCAAACGTCGCTTTCGACGCTGTAATCATCGACAGCTGTGATCATCGACATGTTCATGCCCGGCATGGACGGCATCGCGACCATCCGCGAGCTGATCAAGCTCAAGCCCGAGCTGCCGTTCATCGCGATGTCCGGCTATGCCTTCACCGACCGCAAGCAAGGCGCGCCGGATTTCCTCGGCATGGCCATCCGGCTCGGCGCCGCGGCGGCGCTGCAGAAACCGTTCGAAAACACGGAACTCCTCGGCGCGATCGATCGATCGATCGAGCTGCACCGGCGGCCGCCGATGGACATTCCGGCCGCAGCCTGGTTTCACCAGCACGCTTCATGACAGCCATTCTTGTGATCGACGACGAACCCGCGGTTTGCAGCGTCATCAAGCTTCTGCTCGGCAGGGAGGGGCTGACGGTGGTCACCTGCCCTGACGGGCCGTCCGCGCTCGATGCTCTCCCGTCCCATGATTTCGCGGTGGCGCTGGTCGACCTCGGCCTGGAGCCGGTTCGCGGGCGTCACATCGTCGAGGCGGTACGCGCGGAGAACCCATCGCTGCCGATCGTAGTCATGTCCGGCGTGTTGTTCGGCGAACCCGATGACATTCTGCCCGGCCTGTCCCCCGAGCTCAAAGGGCTTCACCGCCTGGCCAAACCGTTCAAGCCGCAAAACCTGATTGCTCTGGTGGCCGCCATCACGCGGCCGCCCTCCAAGCAAGCGGAGATCCTACGCGCCGCGGAAGCCGCACGCGGCCGGTAATTTTGCGTTTTTGTTGCGCACCATGTCGAGGGCGAGAGCTTGATCTCAGCTCTCGATGAGCTGTCTTGTGCACAGCATTTTCGCAGCATATCCACACAACGAAAACGAAATGATCGATAGTAATTTCATGGACTTGCTGCGCGATAGTCCACAGCACCCAAGTGCTATTTGTCAGCCTGTTCGAACGCCACCCGGCAGGCTTCGCTCAAGCTTGCCTTCTGCCGCCTGAGGCAGGCGGTGATGGCGCGGACATTGGGGATTTCGCCGGGGCACAGACGGTAGACGTCCGGCGTGCAGGCCCTGCGCTGCTCCGGGGTGCCGGCTGCGTGCGCTGCGCCGACCGCGAACAGGGAAAGAAAGAGGCCGAGCGTCGAGGCGCGCTGGGCCCGGCTGCTCAATGCCGCAAATCGCCGAAATCTTGCCTTCATGGCCGCGTCTTCCCTTGCTTTTGCCACGACTCACTGCCGTGCTGCCTGATCTGGGCAAATAGGCAAAATTTCACCCTCAAAATGTGATTTTTCTCACACTTTGCCGCCGAAAGCCGGGCCTAGGTAGTTCAGCGGGAAAATGGAAGAATCCAGAAACCATTTTTAAGCCGCGATCGCCGGATCGGTACAATTTGAGCGACCTGCTCAATCCGGAACAAAAAGAATTTTGCGACCGTGGGCCCCCATGCGGAGGTCACGATGAGTGAAGTTGAGTTCGAGTACTTGCTGGACGTGGTGCGGTCGGCCGTTGCGCCTGTCCCCGGAGAGGACTCGATGGTGGCCTACTTGCCGACCTCCAACGTGCCACTGTGCGCAGCCAACGACAATGCGCAGGCTTGGCCATTGATTCCGTTTCCGGACGGATGGAACGCCGCCTGCTAAGCGTCGCATATTGCGCAAACGTTGGGTATGTGGGGAAGGCCGGGCGCTTGCCTGGCCGTTTTTGTGCGCATGAGAACGCCGTTCGCGGTTCTCGATACAGCCGTCTTCTGTCAGATTTGGTCGCTTGAGAAGCCGTCGAGGCGGCCTCGCTGCGGTGTCGTCAGGGATGCCCGCATCCCAGCCGCATGCGTACGGCATCGCCCAGCCAAGTCTCTGTTCCCGGTTCGAATATCGCAGGCAAAGCCTTGATTTGATTGATGGAGGCCACGACCAGAATTGAACTGGTGTAAACGGTTTTGCAGACCGCTGCGTAACCACTCCGCCACGTGGCCCCATTGGGGGCACTCATATACGGCCTCCCCTCGATAGGCAACCGAGGCTGGCCATCACCGTTTGCGGCGCCGGAAATCGCGCCGCGGTTTCGGCCGCGGCGCCAGTTCGGGGCTTGTTCCCTGCACCTCGCGATACCGCGCCAGCATCCGCTCGAAACTGGCATTGAGGGCTGCTGCGATCTCGGGGCGCTTTTCGAGGCCCGCGATCAGCGTCGCCGCCGCCTCGATGGTCGAGAGCCCGTCGCGACGCGGCTCGCGGCGCAACCGGCCATAGCGCGAGGGCTGCCGGGGCCCGAGGATGACGCGCTGGCATTTCAGCATCCAGGGATTTCGCCACCATAACGCCTTGGCCTGGCTCCAGGTGCCGTCGAGCAGCACGACCCCCTCGATATCGGCCAGGATGCTGCGCTGGTGCTGCTCGAGTTCGCCCTTGCGGTTGAGCGCGACGATCTCGGCATCGGTGTCGAGATCGGCCGCTTTCACTGAACCGAGATAAAGCACCGCCCAGCGCGACGGATCGGCCACCGGCCGTCCCAGCGCCTTGGCAAGGCTTGGCCACGACAAGCCGACTTTCAGCGTCGCGTTTGCAAAGTGCAGCGCAGTCAGCCGCGCGGTGCCGAGCGCCCTGTCCTGCTCCTGCGGATGCTGCAGGATCAACAGCGACAGCCGGCTTTGCACCGGCGTGACACTGTCGCAGACGCAGAGCGGCAACGGTTTGAGGCAGCGTGGACAGTCCGCCACGGCTTCCGCCGCATGAGCACCTTCAGATGGGTCCGACATGGGCCGGCTATACGCTGCGCGGCGGCGCGCTTCAACCAGGCCTACTCCGCAGGCGCTGCCACGCCGGCGGGTTCACCCCGCCGCCGCAGCCGGTCGATCAGGAGATAGATCACCGGCGTCGTGTACAGCGTCAGGATCTGCGAGACGAACAGTCCGCCGATGATGGTGATGCCGAGCGGCCGGCGCAGCTCGGTGCCGGGGCCGGTCGCGATCACGAGCGGAATGCCGGCAAACAGCGCGGCCATGGTCGTCATCAGGATCGGGCGGAAGCGGACGCGGCAGGCTTCGAAGATCGCGTCGGCCGACGACAACCCGCGCTCGCGCTCGGCCTCCAGCGCAAAGTCCACCATCATGATGCCGTTCTTCTTGACGATGCCGATCAGGAGAATGATGCCGACAAAGGCGATCACGGTCAGCGGCGTATCGGTGACCTGCAGCGCCAGCAGCGCGCCAAGGCCCGCCGACGGCAGGGTCGAGATGATGGTCAGGGGATGGGCGAGGCTCTCATAGAGCACGCCCAGCACGATGTACATCGCAACCAGCGCGCCGAGGATCAGGAGCGGCTGCCGGCCGCTGGTCTTGGCGAAGTCGCCGGCATTGCCGTCAAAACTGCCGCGAATGCCCTCGGGCATGTGCAACTCCTCTACTGCGCGCTGGATGTTCGCAGTCGCAGTCTGCAGCACCGCGCCAGGCAGGAGATTGAACGACACCGTCGTCGAAGGAAACGATTGCGAGTGAAACACCGCGAGCGCGGACAGATCGCGGCGGGCACGCACCACGGCCGATAGTGGCACCTGCGTGCCGCCGGCCCCCGCGACGAAAATATGTTCCAGATTGGAGGGATCGACTTGGAATTTCGGGTCGATCTCCAGCACCACCATGTACTGGTTGCGCTGGGTGTAGATGAACGAGATCTGACGCTGCGAGAAGGCGTTGTTCAACGCGTTGTCGATGTCCTGCACGCGGACCCCGAGGCTCGACGCCTTCTGCCGGTCGATCGATAGCGTGAGCTGCAACCCGCCGGGATCGCGGTCACTGGAGATGTCGGTGATGCCCTCCACCGTCTCCATTCGCTTGGCGACGATCGGCGCCCATTTCTGCAGGAGATCGAGGTCGGCCGAGGACAGCGTATATTGATAGTCGGAATCGCTCTGCC
>WNFD01002844.1_pt1 | contig 17390 bp, 14 predicted proteins | sample 5400491 | NCBI WGS metagenome assembly WNFD01 (sample SAMN13153343, study PRJNA577476) | soil metagenome | isolation source: 120 cm saprolite under Douglas fir tree site 2 hole 2 replicate 2 | place: USA:California | collected 2015-04-18 | reverse complement strand
GCGGCGCGATGGATTGCTTCGCTGCGCTCGCAATGACGGTGCGGCTGTTTGAAAATCAAATCCATCGCGCGGTGGCTGCACGCTCGGTCTGCTCTCTCCCCCGCAAGGTTCAGCGGATGGGGACTAAAGCGGGCTTTGCCATTCGCCGTGCGCGCTCAGCCTCAGGCAGCAAGCTTCTCGACGGCCGCGTTGTCCAAGCCCACCTTCGCGCCGGCCGCGACGATCTCCTGCCAGGTGGTGGGGTCGACCGGCACACCCTCGGCCAGGCGCTGTTTTTTCCATTCGCGTTCCGGCTCGCCGGCGATTTTCACGTGGTCCACGCCTGCGGCGGGCGGCGAGGCGATGTGCCAGGCGACGAAGCTTTCCGTCTCGCGCGCCAGGTTTTCGCCGGTGCCCATTTTGTTGGGATCGATGAGTATGGAAAACATGCTGTTGAGCACCTTGCGGCTGCCGCCGGACTTGCCGCTCCAGGTCTTGTCACTCAAGGTCTTGTCACTCAAGGTTTTGCCGCCCGAGAGCGCGCCGCCCAGCAGTTCGCAGATCAGCGCCAGGCCCGAGCCCTTGTGCTCGCCGAAGGGCAGGATCGCGCCGGAAGGCTCGATCACGGTAAAGCGCGGGTCGGTAGCGGGGTTGCCGTGGTCGTCGATGATGGTGTTCGGCGCCAGTTGCTCGCCCTTATTGTAGGCCACGCGGGTCTTGCCCTGGGCGATTTTGCTGGTGGCGAAGTCCAGCACGATCGGGTCTTTGCCCGCGCGCGGAATACCGACGCAGAACGGGTTGGTGCCGTGGCGAGCGTCGCGGCCGCCAAAGGGCGCAACGATCGGCCGCGCCAGCACGTTCACGAAGTGGATCGATACCAGGCCATGAGCGATGCACTGTTCGGCCCAGTGGCCGATGCGCCCGATGTGGTGCGAGTTGGAGAGGCCGATCACGCACACGCCGTTACGCTTGGCGCGTTCGGCGCCAAGCTCCATCGCCTCAAAGCCCATCACCTGGCCGTAGCCGGCGTTGCCGTCGAGGGTGAGCATCGCGCCGCCGTCCATCACCACGCTCACATGCTGGTTGATCCTGAGGCCGCCTTCCTTCATCGCGTCGATATAACGCGGCACCATGCCCACGCCGTGCGAGTCGTGGCCCTTGAGGTTGGCCTCGACCAGATTGGTCGCCACCATGTCGGCTTCGCGGTCGGCGGAGCCGCCGGCCTTGACGATGCTGCGGACGATATTGATGAGGGAATCGGCTTTGACGGTGCGGTAGTCGGCCATGTTGTCTTGTTCTCGTTTCGTTGGATCGTGATCTATGCTGGTGATCTATGGCTGTTCGTGCTGATGGTGCACGCGCCCTTCGACAGGCTCAGCTAACAATGACGAGGGCGTGTTCAGAATGCGGTGTAACCCCCGTCGATCACAAAGCAGTCCGCGGTATGATACGACGACGCCTTGCTCATCAGATAAACCGCGATGCCGCCGAAATCCGACGGTTCGCCGAATCGCCGCACCGGAATTCGCGGCATCACGTTGGCCACGAATTTTTCGTTGGCCATGATGCCGGCGGTCATGTCGCTTCTGATCCAGCCGGGCAGGATGGCGTTGGACGTGACGCCCTGACGCGCGAGCTCGACCGCGAGTGCGCGGACCAGCGCGTTGATGGCAGCCTTGGTCGCGGCGTAATGCTCGTTGCGCGCGGTGCCGAACAGCGATGCCAGGCTCGAGGTCGCGACCAGCCGGCCGAACGGATCGCCCGATGTGGCGCGTTCGGTCATGTGGCGCGCCGTGGCCTGAAATACGTGGAAAACGCCGTCGAGATTGGTGGCGAACATGCTGCGCCATTGTTCTTCGGTGCGGTCGATGAAGGCGTGGCGTCCGCCGCCGCCAATGCCGGCGTTGGCGAAGCAGCCGTCGACCCGGCCGAATCTCTCCAGCGTCGCGGCCATCGCCGATTTCACCGAGGCGGGATCGGTGACATCGCAGACGCGGGTGTCGGCCTTGCCGGCGCAGCCGGCCATGGTCGCGGCGGCGTTCTTGTTCTTGTCGGCATTGCGGCCCCAGATCGAGACGTTGCACCCGGCAGTGGCGAGCGCCTGCGCGATGCCAAGACCGATGCCGCCATTGCCGCCGGTGATGACGGCCACGCGGCCGGACAGATCGAAGATGCTCGTGAGCGTTTCCATTGGGCGTTTCCATTTGGTTTGGCGCGCGTCAGGCCGTGCGTCCGATGGCGGGCAAATGTTCCGATCCCGACCATGGACAAGCCCGCCCAGAAAATCAAATATGGGCCAGCGATCATCAACCCCGATAGCCCGCGGACCAACAATGCGGGCCACAGCTCGAGAGGAAACCCCATGCAGTTCAAGCACGTCACGCTCGATATCGACGGCCCGGTTGCCATCCTGAAGCTCGATCACCAGGAGGTGATGAATGCGGTGTCGATCGACATGCTGGGCGGTCTCGCCGAGGCGCTCGACGCCATCGAAGACAAGAAGGCCGAAGTCCGCTGCCTCGTCATTACCGGGGCGGGGCGCGCGTTCTGCACCGGCGCCAACCTGCAGGGCCGCAACAACCAGAAGCCGGGCAAGAGCAATGCAGGTGCGGCGCTGGAAACCGCGTTCCATCCGTTCCTGCGCCGCCTGCGCAACCTGCATTGCCCGATCGTCACGTCGGTCAATGGCCCGGCCGCCGGCGCCGGCATGAGCTTCGCGCTGATGGGCGACATGATCCTGTGCGCGCGCTCGTCCTATTTCCTGCAGGCGTTCCGCCGCATTGGCCTGGTGCCCGATTGCGGATCGACCTGGCTGCTGCCGCGGCTGATCGGCAAGGCGCGTTCGGTCGAACTGTCGCTGATGGGCGAACGGCTCACCGCCGAGAAGGCGCTGGAATGGGGCCTCGTCAACCGGGTCTATGACGACGCGGCCTTGATGGAGGAAACCATGAAGCTCGCGCATGAGCTGGCGAACGGCCCGACCATCGCGCTGTCGCTGATCCGCAAGCTATATTGGGACAGCCCGGACAATTCGTTCGAGGATCAGCTCAACCTTGAATTCCAGTCACAGCGGATTGCGGGTGCGGCGGAAGATTTCAAGGAGGGTGTTACCGCGTTCCTTGAGAAGCGTCCGGCGAAGTTCAAGGGCAAATGATGGAGCAAAAGCTCGGCCGCTGCGTCGCCGCGTGGTGCCCGGGCGCGACCGGTGTGGTCGGCGTGGCAAGACTCTCCGGTGGTGCCAGCCAGGAAACCTGGTCGTTCGATATCGTCCATCCCAATGGCAACATCGGTTCGATCCTGCGTCGCGCGCCGGCTGGTTATGGCGCGTCGCCGGGGCGTGCCGCCGGGCTCGATGCGGAGGCGAGGCTGATGCAGCTTGCCTATGACGCTGGCTTGCCGTCGCCGCGCGTGATGCATGTGCTTACGCCGCAGGACGAACTCGGCGCCGGTTTCATCATGGCCCGCGTCGAAGGCGAGAGCATCGCGCGCAAGATTTTGCGCGACGCGCAGTTTGCCAAAGCGCGTCCGATCCTGGCGCGCCAACTTGGCAAGGTCATCGCCGGCATCCACGGTCTGCCCGCGTCGAAATTGCCAAAGCTTCGGCAGATGACGTCGACAAAAGAGATCGCCGATCTCGATCGGGAATACCGCGGTTTTGGCTGGCCCCGTCCGGTGTTCGAACTGGCGCTGCGCTGGCTGCGCGACCGCGATCCCGGTCCATCGGTGGAGATGACGCTGGTGCATGGCGATTTCCGCCACGGCAATCTCATCATCGGACCCGACGGCGTGCGCGCGGTGCTGGACTGGGAACTCGCGCATACCGGCGATCCCATGGAGGATCTGGGATGGATCTGCGTCAACTCATGGCGCTTCGGCGAGATCGACAAGCCGGTTGGCGGTTTTGGATCGCGCGAGGAGCTGTTTGCCGGATATGAAGCGGCTGGCCACAGAGTCGATCCTGCGCGCGTGATGTTCTGGGAAGTGATGGGCACGCTGCGCTGGGGCGTGATGTGCTGCGGCATGATGCAGCGGTTTCGCTTAGGTCCCGACCATTCGATGGAACGCGCCATGATCGGGCGCCGCTCGTCGGAAACCGAAATCGATCTGTTGCGGCTGCTGGCGCCGCGGCGGGCATGATCCCGAAAAGTGGAATCCGGTTTTCGGATCAGATCATGCCCAAAAAGATAAGAGGGTAACATGCAGGACGAACCGACACCGCAAGAATTGATCAAGGCAGTCGCAGACTTTCTGCGCAACGAGATCACGCCGGTCATCAAGGGCCACAACGCCTTCAAGCTGCGGGTAGGGATCAACGCGCTCGAGCTGGTGACGCGGCAATTGGCGCTGGAGCAGGGGAGCGATGCCGCCGAGGCGGCGCGGCTGAAGCAGTTCCTCAGCGCGGATGGCTCGCTCGTGGAGCTTAATCGCGCCCTGTCCGAAAAAATCGCCAACGCCGAGGTCGATCTGCAAACCCCGGGGCTATCGGAGCATCTGTGGCAGACCACGATGGACAAGCTCGCGGTCGACCAGCCGAATTATGCGTCGTACAAGAGGGAGCTGGGTGGGAAACCGTAGGATGGGTGGAGCGAAGCGATACCCATCACAACGTATCGACGCCGCCTGATGGGTTTCGCTGCGCTCAACCCATCCTACAAGTGGTCGTCACCTCCCCAACCACTTCGGCGGGCGCTTTTCCGAAAAGGCCTTCGGCCCCTCGATATAATCCTGCGACGCCGCCATCGCCTTCACCGCGGGGTACTCGCGCTGTTCGGCCATCGCCTGCTCCAGCGAGACCGCGAGGCCTTTTTGAATTGTCTGTTTGGAGGCGCGGATCGACATCGGGCTGTTCTTGCAGATGGTCTCCGCCCAGCGTTCGGCGGCGATAAGCGCTTCGCCTGCCGGCACCACCTCGTTGACGAAGCCGAGCTCGTGGCCTTCCTTGGCGGTGACGTGGCGCGCGGTGAGGATCATGCCCATGGCGCGCTTCAGACCGATCTGGCGCGGCAGGCGGTGCAATCCGCCCGCGAGCGCGGCGAGGCCGACGTGCGGCTCGGGCAATGCGAACCTCGCATTCTCGGAGGCAATGATGAGGTCGCAGGCCAGCGCAATCTCGAAGCCGCCGCCCATCGCAACGCCGTTGACGGCGGCGATGATCGGCTTGTCGCAGTCGAAGCGCGAAGTCAATCCGGCGAATCCGCCGGTGTCCCAGCCGCGCTTGCCGCCGGCGGCCTGCCATTTCAGATCGTTGCCGGCGCAGAACGCCTTATCCCCGGCGCCGGTGACGATCGCGACCCATTGTTCGGGATCGGCGGAAAAGTCGTCGAATATCCTGTTCAGTTCGAAATGCGCGTCGATATGCAGCGCGTTATAAACTTCGGGCCGCGACAGCGTCACGATCGTGATCGGACCCTTGCGCGTGACCTTCGAGAATTTCAAGTCCATGTTGGCTCCCGTTGCTTTTCTGCGGCGAGGAATTCGTGGCTTGGATATTAGCGCGCTCCCGTCGCCCGATACCATCCAATTACGCAAGGCGCCTGCGCGTCACAAGCCATATTCCATTGCTTGACTTGATGAGGGGTTCTCACCTTAATCGCGGGCAATAACGACGCTTCGGGAGCACGCCTTGGATTTTGCATTGCCGGCCGATCTGGTCGCCTATCTCGCCGACCTCGATCAATTCATCGCGCGCGAGATCAAGCCGATCGAAGAAGCGGACGACAACATCCGTTTCTTCGATCATCGCCGCGAATGGGCGCGCACCGATTTCGAGAATGGCGGGCTGCCGCGGCATCAGTGGGAAGCGCTGCTGCGCAGGGTGAAAAACCTCGCCGACAGCGCCGGGCACCTGCGCTTCGCGATCCCGAAACGCTACGGCGGCAAGGACGGCTCCAATCTCTGGATGGCCGTGATCCGCGAGCATTTTGCCTCCAAGGGACTTGGCCTGCACAACGATCTGCAGAACGAACATTCCATCGTCGGCAATCTGCCGCTGGTCACCATGCTCGATCGCTACGGCAGCGACGACCAGAAGGCGATGATCGAAGGCTCGATCACCGGAAAATACCGCATTACGTTTGGCCTCACCGAGCCCGAGCATGGCTCCGACGCGACCCACATGGAAACCCGCGCGGTGCAGGCGACCCGCGATGGCGTCTCGGGGTGGGTCATCAACGGCGAGAAGATGTGGACCACCGGCATGCATGTGGCGACGCATTGCGCGCTATTCGCCCGCACCAGCGGCGATGACGGCGACGCGCGCGGCATCACCTGCTTGCTGGTGCCGGCGAAGGCCAAGGGCGTGAAGGTCGAGGAGTATATGTGGACCTTCAACATGCCGACCGATCACCCGCGCGTCAGTTTCACCGATGTGTTCGTGCCTGACGATGCATTGTTCGGCGAAGTCGGCCGCGGATTGTCGCTGGCGCAATGCTTCGTGCATGAAAACCGTATCCGGCAGGCGGCGAGCTCGCTGGGCGCCGCGGTGTACTGCATCGAGGAAAGCGTGAAATACGCGCGCAAGCGCAAGCCGTTCGGCCGCGCGCTGGCGGAAAACCAGGCGATCCAGTGGCCGCTGGTCGAGCTTGCGACGCAGGCGGAAATGCTGCGATTGCTCATTCGCAAGACCGCGTGGGAAATGGACAAGCTGACGCAGGCGCAGGTCGAGCATACGCTCTCCGACAAGGTGTCGATGTGCAATTTCTGGGCGAACCGCATGTGCTGCGAAGCTGCCGATCGCGCCATGCAGGTGCATGGCGGCATGGGCTACTCGCGCCACAAGCCGTTCGAACACATCTACCGGCATCACCGCCGCTATCGCATCACCGAAGGCAGCGAGGAAATCCAGAAGCGCAAGGTCGCAGGATTCCTGTTCGGCTATATGGGGGAAGGGAAGCATTGAGGGGGCACTGCGCTCCACCGCTGTTAACCGTCATACCCGCGCATGCGGGTATCCAGTAATCACCGCGATTCATGAAATCTCAACGCTCTGGAATACTGGATCCACCGCTTTCGCGGGGGATGACGTCTGTAGGACAATTTCAACATCTCAATTCACCTGGCGTTCCCGTCCCGCCCAGTAGGGGTCGCGCAGATGGCGGCGCAGGATCTTGCCGGAGGCATTGCGCGGCAGGGCTTCGATGAAGTCGACCGACTTCGGCGTCTTGAAGCCCGCGATGCGTTCGCGGGTGAAGCCGATGATATCGGATGCGGTCGCCTTCCTGCCGGGCTTCATCACCACGATCGCCTTGACGGCTTCGCCCCATTTGTCGTCGGGCACGCCGACCACGGCGACTTCGGCCACGTCAGGATGGTCGCAGATCGCGCTTTCGACTTCGGCCGGATAGATATTCTCGCCGCCGGAAATGATCATGTCCTTGATGCGGTCGTGGATATAGAGATAGCCGTCCTTGTCCAGGTAGCCGGCGTCGCCGGTACGCAGCCAGCCCTCGCTGTCGAGCGTCCTGGCGGTCGCCTCCGGCAGATTCCAGTAGCCGGCCATGTTCGAACCGGAACGCGTCGCGATCTCGCCGACTTCGCCCGGCGGCAATCGGTTGCCGTCGGCATCGAGGATAGCAAGCTCAACGCCCGGCAAGGCCTTGCCGGCCGAGCGCATCCGGTCCAGCCCCTCGACATGATCTTCCGGCGGAAGTGCCACGATGGTGCCGGTGGTTTCGGTCATGCCGTACATCTGCACAAAGCCGCAGCCGAACACCTCGATGCATTCCTTCAGCAGGGCCGCGGGAATGGGCGAGGCGCCATAGAGCATGTACTTCAGCCGTGAAAAATCGACCTCGCGGGCGCGGGGCTGCCGCACCACGAATTGCATCGCGGCAGGGACCATGAAGAGTTTGTGATTCCAGATTGCTCGAAGAAATCCAGCACCTTGGTGGGATCGAATTCGCGCGCGATCACGCCCTTGGCGCCGTGATAAAGACCCACCACGCCCCAGCCGGAGCCGCCGATGTGAAAGATCGGCATCGCCACCAGCGAGACGTCGTCCGTCGACCATTTGTTCCAGTCGGGCTGTTGGTCCCTGCCGGTTTCCACCAGGTTGAGAAAATTGGCGTGCGACAGCATCGCGCCTTTTGGTTTGCCTGTGGTGCCGGAGGTGTAGAGCTGGATCGCGATGTCCTGCCTGTCGATGTCGACCTTCGGATCGTCGCTGCTCTGCGCGTCGCGCCAGGCCGCATAGTCCTGCCAGCCCGCCGCGCCGCCGCCTTCAGTAGCGATGAAGGTGCGGACACTCGGAAGCTGCGATTGGATGTTGCGGATCTGCTCGACGAACTCCGGCCCGACGAACAGCACCGGTGCCTTGCAGTCTTCGACGATGAAAGCGATTTCCGGTGCGGCCAGCCGCCAGTTCACCGGCGCCATCACCACATTGGCCTTCATCGCGCCCAGCAGCAGCTCGAAATAGATGTCGCTGTTCTTGCCGAGATAGGCGATGCGCTCGCGAGGGCGGACGCCGAGCGCTTTCAGGCCGTTGGCGACACGATTGGCCTTGATATCGAGCTCGGCGAAGCTGGTCTGGCGGCCCTCGAATTCAAAGGCGATGGCATCGCCGCGGGTCTTTGCCCGCGCGCGCAGCATGTCTGCAAGGTTTGCTGGTTCCTGGAAGTCGGACATGTTTCTCCCGTGACGTTTGTTTTTTGCCGCGACACTTGCTCGTCATTGCGAGGAGCGCTAGCGACGAAGCAATCCAGTTCGCACTTGATGATTCTCCGATGGATTGCTTCGCTGCGCTCGCAATGACGGTGAGGGAGCGCGTATTGCGTCACCCCCGCGCGGCGCGGTCCTTTTCGTTCTGCGCCTTGATCGACTCGCGGGCCTGGGTCCAGTCGGCGTCAGACCAGTTGCGCAACTCATAAAAGTTTCCGCCCGTGGCAAGTGCCTGGCCGCCATCCATCGCGATGGTCTCGCCGTTGATCCAGTCGCAGCCGCCCGAAATCAGGAACACCGCGAGGTTCTGCAGTTCCTCCATTTTGCCAACGCGACCCATCGGGTTTCTGGCAATGGTGCGCGCGCCGGGTTCATCGCCGGGATTGAGGCGCTTGCTCATGCCCTCGGTCGGGATTTCGCCGGGCGCGATGGTGTTGAGCCGGATGCCATAGCGTCCCCATTCCATCGCCAGCGACATGGTCATGGCGTGGATCGCGGATTTGCTCATCGCCGATGGCACCACAAAGGGGCTGCCGTTCCGCACCCACGTCACGGTGATCGATACCACATTGCCGGGATGCTTGCCGGCGATCCAGCGCCGGCCTACCGCGTGCGTCACGTAGAATGTGCCATGCATGACGATGTTGGCGATCGTATCGAAACCGCGCGGGGTAAGGTCCTGGGTGCGCGAGACGAAATTTCCGGCGGCGTTGTTGATGAGGTCGGTGAGGGGGCCTTCGGTGAAGATGGTCTCGATCATCTCATCGACCGCGAGCGGGTTTCGGATGTCGACGCCGTGGCTCGTCACCCTGCCGCCATGGAGGTCCATCAATTCGGTCGCGGTTTCGTCGCAGACGCCCTTTCGGCGGCCGCAGATATGAACCTCGGCGCCTAGCTCGAGGAAGCGCGCGGCCATCGATTTGCCGAGCCCGGTTCCGCCGCCGGTGACCAGAATGCGCCGCCCGGCAAGAAGCTGTTCGTTGAACATCTGTTGTTCCCACCCTGGAAAATTGTCTGTTAATTGGTTGATTGACTAAATCCGGACAACGCCTTTCTGTAAAGCGGCAACAACGAAGAAGAGCAGGGAGACTCATCATGGATGATCGCGTCAAGGTCACGATGTCGGATGGTGTGGCCGACGTCCGGCTGGTGCGGGCGGACAAGATGAACGCGCTCGATGCCGCGATGTTCGACGCACTGGTCGCAACCAGCGGCCGGCTCGCCGACGAAAAAGGACTGCGGGCGGTGGTGTTATCGGGCGAGGGGCGGGCTTTTTGCGCGGGCCTCGACATGGGGCGCTTTGCGGCGATGAAGGAGACGGGCGGTAATGGGGTAGCGGGTGGCGAAAGCCGCGATCTGACCGCGCGTACCCATGGACTGGCCAATTTTCCGCAGCAGGCGGTATGGGGCTGGCGGCAGCTGCCGGTGCCGGTGATTGCCGCGATCCAAGGCGTGGCGTTCGGCGGCGGCTTTCAGCTCGCACTCGGCGCCGACATGCGGTTTCTCGCACCCGACGCGCGGATGTCGATCATGGAGATCAAATGGGGTCTGGTGCCGGACATGGCGGGGACGCCGATCCTGGCAAGTCTCGTGCGTGACGATATCCTGCGCGAGCTGACCTATACCGGGCGGATCTTTTCCGCACAGGAAGCCCTGAGCTACGGCCTCGCGACGCGGATCTGCGACGACCCGCGCGCCGCTGCGTTCGAGGTCGCGCGCGAAATCGCCGGCAAGAGCCCCGAGGCAATCCGCGCCGCCAAGCGCATGCTGAACAATCTGGCCGCCGATCCCGGTCCGGCGCTATTGGCTGAATCTGTCGAGCAGATGAAACTGATGGGTGGCGCCAATCAGCTCGAGGCGGTCCGCGCCAATATCGACAAGCGCGCGCCGCGCTTCGTGGACGTGTGACGAACACTGAAACCTCATCCTGAGGAGCGACCGCTTGGTCGCGTCTCGAAGGATGGATTATTCATCCCCCATGGTTCGAGACGCGCGAAGACGCGCTCCTCACCATGAGGGTTTCACAACCCGACGAGAGATCGGAAAGAGACAATGTCAACGCAACCGCTCTTCCTCGGCATCATCAGCGATCAGCGGAGGCGAACTCACGCCGAAGTCGCCGATCGTGCCGCCCGCATTGCCGGCGGTCTGCAGAAGCTTGGCGTCAAGCAGGGCGACAGCGTCTGCATACTGATGCGCAACGACATCGCCTTCATCGAGGCGGCCTATGCGGCGATGCGGCTCGGGGCCTATGCGGTGCTGGTGAACTGGCATTTCAAGCCGGACGAGGTCAACTACGTCCTGAAGGATTCCGGAACGGCCGTGCTGATCGGCCATGCCGACATGCTGCATGGGCTTGGCGGCGCGATTCCCGCAGGGGTCACCGTGCTCAGTGTCCCGACGCCGCCCGAAATTCTAGGGTCTTACAAGATTGACTCGGATCTGCTCGCCACGCCGGATTTCGCTACCGACCTTGAATCTTGGCTTGAGCAGCAACGGCCTTACGACGGCCCGGCACTGCCGCAGCCGCAGAACATGATCTACACCTCAGGCACGACGGGACATCCCAAGGGGGTACGACGCAATGCGCCGACACCGGAACAGACCATCGCGTCGGAACGGCTGCGCGCGCTGATCTATGGCCTGAAGCCGGGCGTGCGGGCGCTGTTACCCGGGCCGCTCTACCATTCCGCGCCGAATTCGTTCGGCCTGCGCTCCGGCCATCTCGGCGGCGCGCTGGTGCTGATGCCGCGGTTCGATCCGGAGGAGTTTCTGCGCCTGATCCAGGATCAGAAGATCGACACCATCTTCATGGTGCCGACCATGTTCATCCGGCTGCTGAAGCTGCCGGAACAGGTGCGCAAGAAGTTTGATACCTCGTCGCTGCGCCACATCGTTCATGCCGCGGCGCCGTGCCCTGCCGAGGCCAAGCGCGCGATGATCGAATGGTGGGGGCCGGTGATCTGTGAATATTACGGCAGCACCGAATCCAGCGCGCTGACTTTCGCCAATTCCGACGACGCGCTGCGAAAACCGGGCACCGTCGGCAAGATCCTCGATGGCGTCGAGCTGCGCTTTCTCGGCGAGAATGGCGATTGCTTGCCACAAGGCGGGATCGGCGAAATCTATTCGCGGGTCGCGGACAATCCGGATTTCACCTATCATAACAAGCCGGAAAAGCGCGCCGAGATCGAGCGCGACGGGTTCATCACCTCGGGCGACGTCGGTTACATCGACCAGGACGGCTATGTCTTCATCTGCGACCGCAAGCGCGACATGGTGATCTCGGGCGGCGTCAACATCTATCCCGCCGAAATCGAGGCCGTGCTGCATGCGGTGCCCGGGGTGCACGACTGCGCGGTGTTCGGGATTCCCGACCACGAATTCGGCGAGGCGCTGATGGCCGTGGTGGAACCGCAAGCAGGGGCGACGCTGGATGTCGCGGTGATCCGTGCGCAACTCAAGACCTCGCTTGCCGGCTACAAGGTGCCAAAGCACGTCGAAATCCTCGAACATCTGCCGCGCGAGGATTCCGGCAAGATCTTCAAGCGCCGGCTGCGCGATCCCTATTGGGAGCGGGCGGGGCGCAGGATTTGAGACTCGTAAATTAGCAACCGTCAGGCTCCGCGCGCCCCGGCCCCATAACCCCGGCCGCATTTTTTTTGCACGGAGCTGGGGCCACTATCCGGTCAATAATAAACGATAGGGGTTATGGGTCCCCGCTTTCGCGGGGACGACCAGATGGGATCGCCCTTTTCTTGGACTTGCACCGGGCTTGAAAAATTGCGACTCAAGAGCGGCCGGGCAAGTTTCTGGAGTAGCCAGCCATGTCTTCCCAGATCATGCCTTCCGAGACCGACGTGCGTTCCAACCGGGGCGATGATATCGCTTCAATCGAAGCGGACGCGCGGCTGCGTGAAGACATCCGGCTGCTCGGACGCATCCTCGGCGACACCGTGCGCGATCAGGAAGGTGCCGACGTGTTCGAACTGGTCGAACGCATTAGGCAAACCTCGATCCGATTCCACCGGGATGAGGACAAGCTGGCGCGGCATGAACTGGAAATCATCCTCGACGGCATGTCGATCAGCCAAACCGTGCGCATCGTCCGTGCCTTCAGCTATTTCTCGCATCTTGCCAATATCGCCGAAGATCAGAACAACATCCGGCAGATGCGGGCACGCTCCACCGCCGCCGGATCGCCGCGCTCGGGGACGCTGGCGCTGACCTTGTCGCATGCGCGCGCGGCCGGCTTTTCCACAGCCGATCTGCGCCGCTTTTTCGAAGGAGCACTGGTCAGCCCGGTGCTGACCGCGCACCCCACGGAAGTTCGCCGCAAGAGCACCATCGACCGTGAGATGGAGATTGCCGCGCTATTGGACCGGCGCGAGCGGGTCCAGGTCACGTCGGAGGAACGCGAGGCGGACGACGAGCAGTTGCGCCGCGCGGTGCTGACGCTGTGGCAGACCAATCTGTTGCGCCGTACCAAGCTCACGGTGCTCGACGAGGTCGCCAACGGCCTCTCGTTTTATGATTACACCTTCCTGCATGAGGTGCCGCGGCTGCATTCTGCGCTGGAGGACCGGTTGAACCAGGTGGATGACGGCCCGCGCGGAGAGCTGGCGTCTTTCTTAAGGATAGGAAGCTGGATCGGCGGCGATCGCGACGGCCACCCCTTCGTCACGGCGGAAGTGATGCGCGGAACCTTGCGCCTGCAGAGTAGCCGCATATTGCGCTTTTACCTCGAGGAGTTGCACGTCCTCGGCGGCGAACTGTCGCTCGCGGCGCATCTTGCCGATGTCTCGAAGGATTTGCGTGCGCTCGCCGGGCGCTCGCCCGACACTTCGCCGCATCGAAGCGGCGAGCTTTACCGGCTGGCGGTGTCCGGCATTTTTGCCCGGCTGACGGCGACGGCGTTGAAGCTGGATGTTGAAACCACCCGGCCGCCGGTTGGAGCAGCGGCTCCCTATGGCAGTGTGAAGGAACTCAAAGCCGACCTCGATGTGCTCCATCGATCGCTGGTTTCGAACAATTCGGGCGTGATCGCGCGCGGACGGCTGCGGCACTTGCGCCGGGCGGTGGATTGTTTCGGGTTTCACCTCGCAAGCCTCGACATGCGGCAAAACTCCGCGGTGCACGAACGCACGGTCGCAGAATTGCTCGACGCCGCGACACCCGGCACGTCCTATCTGGCGCTGAGCGAAGAGGCGCGCATCGCGCTGCTCTCGAATGAGTTGCGCAACGCGCGGCCGCTGACCTCGGCATTCGTCAAATACTCCGACGAGACGCTGGGCGAACTCGCGGTATTTCATGCCGCTGCCGAAGCGCATTCGAAATTCGGCGCGTCCGTGATCCCGCAATGCATCATCTCGATGTGCAAGGGCGTCTCCGATATGCTGGAGGTCGCGCTGCTCCTGAAGGAGGCCGGCCTCGTCGACCCCTCCGGCCGCAGCGTGATCAACATCGTGCCGCTGTTCGAGACCATCGAGGATTTGCAGGCGTCCGCCGCCATCATGGACCGGATGTTGTCGCTGCACGATTACCGCAAACTGGTGGACAGCCGCGGCAGCGTGCAGGAAGTGATGCTTGGCTATTCCGACAGCAACAAGGATGGCGGTTTTGTCACGTCGGGCTGGGAGCTCTACAAGGCCGAGATTGGCCTGATCGAAGTGTTCGAGCGTCACCATGTTCGCCTGCGGCTGTTCCATGGCCGCGGCGGCTCGGTCGGCCGCGGCGGCGGGCCGAGCTATGACGCCATCATTGCGCAGCCCGGCGGCGCGGTGAACGGTCAGATCAGGATCACCGAGCAGGGCGAAATCATCTCCAGCAAATATTCCAATGCCGAAGTCGGTCGCAACAATCTGGAAATTCTCGCAGCCGGCACGCTCGAGGCGAGCCTGCTGCAGCCAAAGCACAGCGCGCCGCGCAGCGAATATTTGGAAGCGATGGAGCAATTATCGGCACTGGCCTTCAAGGCCTATCGCGGGCTGGTCTACGAAACCGACGGTTTTGCGGATTATTTCTGGGCTTCCACCGTCATCACCGAAATCTCCACGCTGAACATCGGCAGCCGTCCGGCGTCGCGCAAGAAAACCCGTGAGATCGAGGATCTCCGCGCCATTCCCTGGGTATTTAGCTGGGCGCAATGCCGGCTGATGCTGCCGGGCTGGTACGGCTTCGGCAGCGCGGTCGAGGCCTGGATGGCGGAGCATCCCGACAAGGGCATGCCGTTCCTGAAAGAGCTCTATCGCGAGTGGCCGTTCTTCCGCACGCTGTTGTCGAACATGGACATGGTGCTGGCCAAGAGCTCGATCGCGATCGCCTCGCGCTACGCCGAACTGGTGCCGGACACGAAACTGCGCGAAAATATCTTCGGACGCATCCGCAGGGAATGGCATCTCTCGATCGAGACGCTATTGGACATCATGGGGCAGGACCGCTTGCTGCAGAGCAACCCGCTATTGGAGCGCTCGATCCGCAACCGCTTTCCCTATCTCGATCCGCTCAACCATGTGCAGGTTGAACTCTTGAAGGAGCATCGCGCGCAGAATCCGGACGAACAGGTGCTGCGTGGGATTCAGATCACCATCAACGGGATTTCGGCGGGGTTGAGGAACAGCGGGTAGCTTGCGGTCATTCCGGGTCCACGCGAAGACGCGTGTCCCGGAATGACGAGGATAGATGTGCTTCAGCAGATATGTGCGCCCTGCGTTCAGGAGCTGGTCATGGCTTCATGGCACCCTGCGCACTCGTGTAGACCGCGTAGAGCGATGACGAGCCGCAGATGTAGAGTCGATTTCGTTGCTGACCGCCGAAGCACAGGTTGGCGACGGTTTCCGGTATGTGGATCTTGCCGAGCAGATCGCCGTCAGCAGTGTAACAGCGCACGCCGTCCTCGTTGGGATCGCCCCAACCCACGGAGCACCAAACACGCCCGGCGGTGTCACAGCGCATCCCGTCGGTAATGCTGGGCTTGGGCATTTCCGCAAAGACTTTGCCGTTCGAAACTTTCCCCGATCCGATATCCACGTCGAACACGCGGATATGCGACGGGTTGTCCGGCCCGTCCGTGAATCCGGTGTCGATGACATAGAGCTTCTTCTCGTCAGGCGACAACGTAATGCCGTTGGGCTCCACGAAGTCATCGACGACGACCTTGATGTCACCAGATTTCGGATCCACCCGGTAGACGTTTTTCTTTTCCTGCTCAGGGTCGGCTTTGATGCCCTCATAATAGCCGCCGATGCCGTAGGCTGGATCGCAGAAATAGATCGAATCATCGGCAGCGACAACCAGGTCGTTCGGCGAGTTCAGTTTCTTGCCATTGTACTTGTCGGCGATGATGGTGATCGAGCCGTCGAGTTCGGTCCGGGTGACCCGTCGGCCGCTGTGTTCGCACGTGAGCAGGCGTCCTTGCCGATCAATGGTGTTGCCGTTCGAGTTCATCGATGGTTGGCGGTATACGCTCACGTGACCGTCATCCTCCGAGAAGCGCATGATGCGGTTGTTGGGAATGTCGCTGAACAGCACGTAGCGGCCAGCCGGGAAGTAAACCGGTCCCTCGGCCCAGCGGAACCCGGTTGCGACGCGCTCAACCGCCATGGTGCCGGCGAAGGCCGGGAAACCGGTAGGCCCGAACGAAACCTTGGGCTTTTTCATAGACTCCAGGCGAGAATCCGGATAGCGGGCCCCGGGTAGCGGTCCCAAGGGCAGCGGTGTTTGCAGGGTTGGGGCGCCCGTTTGGCCCAATGGCGCTACGGTCGCCGCAGAGGCCGCTGTCATGGTCACAGCCGTTGCGGCGAGCGCTGTTGCACCGCGCAATAATTTGCGGCGGTCGAGACCACCGGCTTGAGCGTGGGGGTCGGGCAAACTTGATAGACTTGTCATGATTTCCTCCCATATTTTTTTGTTGGGAGTAAATCGTGAGCCCGCAATCGGGCATAAAGCAGGCAGCTTTTAGGGAAGCAGCCAGAGATGGCGGGGGAGGCGTGCATCCCGGTCGTCCCTGCGAACGCAGGACGACGAGTAGGGTGCAGCGCGTCCTGCTAAATCGCATCCCAGTTGAAAACATCCGCCGAGCGGTCGAGCTTGTAGAATGACGGCTTCAGCGCCGGGATGCCGTGCTCGGCGAGGGTCTGCGGCGTCCAGCCTTCGGCGCGATGGACCGAGCGCAGCGGGCGCGACTGGCTCATCAGGAAAATCTCGTTCATCCGCACCGCAAAAATCTGCCCGGTGACGTCCTTGGCGGCGTCGCTGAGCAGGAAGGCGCAAACCGGCGCGATCTTTTCCGGTCCCATCTGTTGAATCTTCGCCACCCGCGCTTTCTCGGCCTCGGTCTCGGTCGGAATGGTTCCGATCAGCCGGCTCCAGGCGAACGGCGAGACGCAATTCGAGCGCACGTTGTAGCGGTTCATGTCGAGCGCGATCGATTTCGACAGCCCGACGATGCCGAGTTTTGCGGCCGCGTAATTGGCCTGGCCGAAATTTCCGACCAGGCCGGAGGTCGAGGTGAAGTGAACGAACGCGCCGCTTTCCTGCTCGCGGAACAGCCGCGCTGCCGCGTGCGCGACATAGAACGAACCCATCAGGTGCACCTTGATCACGGACTCGAAGGCGTCGATGCTCATCTTGTGGAAGATCGCGTCGCGCAGGATGCCGGCATTGTTGACCACGCCGTCGAGCTTGCCGTAGGTGTCGACCGCCATCTTGACGATCTTGCTGGCGGGGACCGCTTCGGCGACGGTTTCGAAATT
>WNFD01002841.1_pt1 | contig 17396 bp, 20 predicted proteins | sample 5400491 | NCBI WGS metagenome assembly WNFD01 (sample SAMN13153343, study PRJNA577476) | soil metagenome | isolation source: 120 cm saprolite under Douglas fir tree site 2 hole 2 replicate 2 | place: USA:California | collected 2015-04-18 | reverse complement strand
GCGGAAAATCCTTCATCACCGCTTTGACGATACCTTCCAGCAGGGCTTCCTTCTCCTCCAGTCCCGCATCGGTGAAATCGCGCACGATGAGACTGACCGTGGCTTTCTCCAGCGCGCCCGTGATACCGATCGGATGCAGGAATCCCTGTTTGCCTTCGGTGGTTTCGGGAGAGCAGGTGTCTTTGGGCAGGCGGTCGATGATGGCGGCGGCGATCTTGATCGCGTGCTCCATTTTGCCCTTGGCAAAGCCAGGATGGGTGCTGACGCCTTCGACGGTGATGGTGGCGGCGTCCGCCGAAAAAGTTTCGTCCTCGATATTCCCTGCGGTTTCGCCGTCGATGGTGTAGGCAAAATCGGCGCCGAGCTTTTTCAGATCGGCCTTGTCGACGCCGCGGCCGATCTCTTCGTCGGGCGTGAACAGGATCTTGATCTCGCCGTGCCTGACCTGCGGATTATCAATCAGAAACTGCGCCGCATCCATGATCTCGGCAAGGCCGGCCTTGTTGTCGGCGCCGAGCAGCGTGGTGCCGTCCGTGGTGATGATGTCGTTGCCGATCTGATCTTTAAGCGCAGCGTGCTCCGCGGCGCGGATGATCTGCGTGGGGTCGGCCGGCAGCACGATGTCGCCGCCGCGGTAATTCCGCACGATCTGCGGCTTGACGTCCTTGCCGGTGCAGTCGGGCGAGGTGTCCATGTGCGAGCAGAAGCAAATCACCGGAACGTGTTTGTCGGTATTCGCCGGGATCGTGGCGTAGACGTAGCCATGCTCGTCGAGATGGGCGTCGCGGATTCCCATCTCTCGCAGCTCGCGAGCGAGCAGGGCACCCAAGTTTTTTTGCTTGGCGGTGGATGGGCAGGTCCGCGAAGCCGGGTCCGACTGGGTGTCGATGACCGCATAGCGCAGAAAGCGCTCGGTCACCGTATGCGTGAACCTGACAGGCAAGATCACAGTCAAAACCGCGGGCAAGATGGGACAAGGACAGCTAAGCCATTCGACAGAAAAGCGTCATTCCGGAGGCCGCGTCAGCCGCGCCGGAATGACGCGAAGTCAAAGTTGGAAGCGGGCCTTGTCAGACGGCTTCCTTCAGCTCCTTGGCCGCGCGGAAGGCAACCTTCTTGCTGGCCTTGATGTGGATGGCTTCGCCGGTAGCGGGGTTGCGGCCCATGCGGGCGGCGCGCTTGCGCACCTGCAGGATGCCGAGGCCGACGATGCGGATGCGCTCGCCCTTCTTCAGGTGCTTGGTGATCCGGCCGACCAAATCGTTCAGAATGGCCTCGGCGCTCTTCTTCGACAATTCGTGCTCTTCGGACAGAGCTGCCGCGAGATGCTTGAGCGTGACGGTGGTCGGGGTAGCAGCTTTTTTCGCCATATTTGGCCCTCCTCGTTGTTGATGGCTTAAGAACATCAGACGTAGCAGGCCTTAAACGATTCGGGGGGAGGCTGACTACGCTGTTTTGCCGATAAATAGCCTATTATTTGCATCGGCATCTCAAAAAGGCCCGGCTGGCAGAGGGATTCGCAACAACCTTGACTTGGATAGATGGCCCCTTTAAGTCCCACCTCTCGCGGGTTTCGCAATCACGCGGGAGTAGCTCAGTTGGTTAGAGCGCCGGCCTGTCACGCCGGAGGTCGCGGGTTCGAGCCCCGTCTCTCGCGCCACTTTTCAATGGCTTAGCGGTCATCAGTGGCTCCATTCCAACTGGCAGGGCCGGCGCGTTCCAACTATTGGGCTGTTTTCGTTCTTTCATCGAAGCGTCTTCCGGCCTTTTTTGCGGGCTTCAAAGACGGCATTGATCGACGTCACGTTGACCGGCACGTAGGTCGCGAACAGCGCGTTCGAGGCCGACAGGGTATTGCCCATGGCGTGGCTCAGTTCGGCCGGGGTCGCCTTGCCAGCGATGGCTTCGACCGCCCCAGAGCGCCGGAAGTCATAGCCCAGCATCCGGCGCTCCAGTGGCCCAAATTCGGCCGCCCGGATGTCTCGGAAGTCGTCGCCAAGGGTATCCTTCGAATAGGGCGCGCCGGATCGATTCCGGAAGATGTAGGCTTCGCCGGTCAGGGTGACGCCGAGCTTATCGAGGTAGGCGGCCAGGATGCGCATAGAGCGCGCGCTGAGAAGGCCACCGACGGGGACGCCTGTCTTTCCGCGCTCAGTGAAAAACAATCGTCCTTCGCCAACCGTGGCCATCTGGGAGGAACGCAGCGCCCGCACGTCGCCGGGGGACATCTGCGTATCCCATGCCACACAGATCACTGCGGCAAGACCGTAATAATTCATGCGCCACGCGCGCTTGGCCAAGCGCGCTGCTTCGCCTTCGAACCACTTCTCGGAACGACCCTTGGCCGCGCTATTGCGGACACCCAGAGACGGATCTTCTTCACGTTTGCAGTATTTCAGCGCCGCAGCGACCTTCCACAATGCGCGCCAGATTTTCATGGCGCGGTGCGCTTCGCGGATCGAAACCGTATCCTCGATTGCCTTCCGCCATGCGCTGAGGTCTTCCAGCGTTACCGTGCGAGGGTCGCAGTCGCCGAACACAGGCTTGATGCGCTTCCAACCGCGCCACCAATCATCACGCGTCCTAGGCGCTTTACGGGGCCATTCGTCGGTGTGTCGATATTTGCGGTACGCCTCTCCCAGCGACCGCGGCGGATAGATCGTCAGCTCTTCGGAGTTTGCAAACGACAGGTTCCGAGCGGATACCATCGCTGGTGATGGGGCCGCGCCCGTCCGCGTCAAATCCCAGCGGCGATTCCATTCTTCAGCAAGAGCCCATGCACCGGGCCCGTCCGGACCGCATGGCACAGGGCCAAACCCAACTTCCTTCATCTTCGGCGTAGGCTGCCAAAAGCCCTTAGCTCTCTTGACCGCGTAGTGGCGTATTTTGACGTCCGTCATCGCCCACCACGCATTATTGCAATTCGATCTTGCGCCACCGTCGACGCATCACGCGCGCCGAATTCAGCGCGGCCGGTGAACAGGTGAGGGTGGCGCGCGCGCCGCCACGCGTCCATCGCGTCGATGTCGAAATTTCCTGTATCGGGATCCGCTTTAGGAAACCCGCGCGCGATCAGGTTCGGAAGGGCAACGTAAAATGCTTCGACGGTCAGCCCCATGCGCTGCGCCGCGGCTGAAGCCGGCACATCACCTGGTTGAACGCGGAAGCGCGGGCTGGACATCATGCGACCTGTGCAGCATCGGCCAAATAGAGTGTTCCTTGCGTGGCGGTCATCGGCTGGCCACCTTCTCCCGCGCTTCCCGCGCCGCGAGTTCGCGGACAACCCGGTTGAGCTCGGTCGTCATGTTTGAAACGTGTTCTTTCGCCCACTTGTCGAGCTGATCGCGCACATCGGGCGCGACGCGGAAAGTCATTTTCTCTGATTGCGCTTGGCGCAGCATTGTCGGAAGCCTCCTTTTCGGCAACAGGCACGCGAATAGCCGCGAACCTGCGGTGATATGGTCTGACAGCGGTTAATTTGACAAGGGCCGATCCCTACCAACCAATTGATTTCATACATAAATCTGGCACCAATCAGGTGCTGTATCGCCTCCAACTCTCTCGCTCGACTGTGGTTTTTAAGGTCCTGAGAGGCAGATCGGCGCTATTTTCAATCTTCTGTGATGGCTTAAAAGGGGAATTGACTTTGGCGGAGAAGCCCTCCCCCAGAGGGACGAGTCCTCCCCCGAAGGTCGACGCACAAATAAGAAGGCCCGCCTTTTAGCGGCGGGCACTGGTTGGCGAATCGGAGCGATTAGCGCGGCGCGCGGAGGTCGGGAAGGTCGCCAGCAATGCCGAGGCGGCCGGCAGCGCGACCGACTCGGGAAACGATCTCATATAGGTCTCGGTCGTCAAACTGCGACTCTCGGATCGTGTCGACCCACGCGTGATAGCCCTCGACCGTGGAAGGCTCCATCGCCGCGACGTCGAACTCGACGTCCATGGCCTGCAGCGCCAGCTCGTTCCCCCTCTGGTCGCGGTCTGGCAGTTTCTCGCTCGCCCGCCAGAGACCGCGCCAATTTTCGATCGCGGCAAAAAGTGCAACGTCAGGACCGTCCGGGACAACAACAAAACCGGCATCCCTCAGCCGCTGCAAAATGAGATCGGCCACGCCCTCGGTGTCGGCAATCTCGGCAGGGAAGTCTTCGCTTCCCAGCAAGTCGGCCAGAACGTCTCGAGGGTGGAGCTCTCGGCTCGACGTCATCCGAGCACCCGCTGGGTGTCGATTCGTTATGCGTGTGTTTGTGGGTGGCGTGGTATGCACGCGGTCAGCCTGGGTCATTTGGATTCTGGTCCTTTTTGGCTCGGGTTAGAGCCGGGGTGGAAGTGTCAGCTTCCCCTCGGCTTGCTTTTCTGGTACTCGAAATTCATGAGCAAGGCAATATCGCGTACGAGAAAATCTCGGGGCCGCCCCTCGACGGGCGCGGAATCAATACATCTGCGAGTTTTACCCGATCAGATGGCCGCGCTCGATGACTGGATCAGAAAGCAGAAAGAGCCCGATTTGAGTCGGCCCGAGGCCATCCGCCGCCTGGTCGAGCTCGGGCTGAAGGCGAAGGCAAAACAATGAGTGCGCCGAACGCACTCGTCTGGCTCTTTTTAGCGGCGTTGCTGACGATTGCGGTGTTTGGGATTGCGCTGTACCGCGCTACGGCAGCGTTCCCAGAGCGTCGCCTGCAATTTCAGATCTCGCTTCTAATTCAGCTGCTGGGATCGATTGTTTTCGCGGCAATCATCACCTACTCGATCTACGTCATAGAACACGCGCAGCAGGCGGAAGAGAGGCGCATAGCAGATCAAATAATCGCAGCGGACAACAAGACTCGCGTTCTTCACTTCATCAAAGATGAGCTGTCATATGACTTCGCCGCCCTTAAGGGTCGCGACGGGAACATCGGCAAGATTCAACAACAACCTTTAAAGTCGGATTTTTGGAGGATCGCTGGATTGAGCGGCGACCTGAAGTGGATCGACGATATCGATACCCTCAATTTGATAGCCCAAGCCTATTTTAATGTTGATCAGATCGCTGCTTGGGAAGTGCGCTATCTTGATGCGACCCTCGGAATAACGTCGACCATCAGCATGACGGTCAACGGTGGCCCGCAGATACCGCTCAAACAGTTCATGCTTACGCTGATGAATCCCAGCTACACCAGCGCTCAATCAGCGGTCGCTGCGGCCCTTCAAAAGTTATAGATCCTGAAGCTATCGGGCGCTCGTCAACCACGACGCGCCGCCGCGCCGTACGCCGTACCCTCTTTCTGGGTCAAAGAAAGGAGGGTGCCCTCCTTTTTCACCCCTGGCGCCGAGTGGGCGGCGCCACCGATGCGTTGTTTCTGGTTCGAGCTGCCGTAGACTGGCCGCCGCCGGAACGCACCCACGGCCGCACAGCGCGCGGCCTATCGGATCGTCCGGTAAGGTAGTGGTGTGGTGTCAAAGCCAATGCATCGGATTCGGTAATTCAACGCCAAAGGCATACCTAAAAATGATCACCACGACCCCATAAAAAAGGAGCGCCCCAAACAACCAAATGGCGGCCATGTACAAAAATCCGATGAGCGCGCAGCCTGTTTGAACCCCATTACTCACCCAGTGTCTCCCATGCTTCGAAACCCACTACCTCAGTAAAGCCCTTTCGACAATCATCGAGACTTCGCTATAATAGATATCAGCGCAGTCCCAACTCGCCCGACCGTCGGGCTCGAGCTCGCGCCCAACCCCTACATAGCTGACCGTTCTCACTCAAAGGAGGCAATATTGCCGTTCCACAAGACTATCACGAAATATGCTCTGGCCGAACAATACGCGACCTTGCTGCGGATCCATCCTCGCGATCCATGGCTGGGCCTTGTGCAGTTCGGAAACTGCGAAACGCCGCAGTGGATTAATGCTGGATATCTAGCGGCCTGCGGCTGGAGACCGGTGGTCTAAAGCAAAAGGCGCCCGCCACTCCGCAAGGGGTGACGGGCGATTTCATCGCCCTCGGCGGCTCCGCTTCAGTTCGGGTCGATTTTTCGATAGTTTCGTTCGACCGTTCTGCGGCAATCGCGGGAGATTCTGGCTGCTTGTCGGCAATTTGCGAGATCACATCCGGTTTGTCTCGCCGGGCTGATCAGACCTCATGCTCGCCCCCGAGGTCTTCGCTCAAGTTCGGCCTTCCGCAGCATGACCGCGTGCTTCAGTGCGGTCACGATCTTGGCCGCCATGGTTGCGCCAAGCTCGTCGGCGAGGCCCCGCTGCATGGTGACGAGCGCTCGATCCAGGTGAGCGCTTACCCTGTCGTCGGGTTCTCCAGCGAAGGTCAGTCCCATATCGCCAGAGGCCGCGACGAGCCTTTTGATCAGCTCGTCTGCGCCAGGCGCGTCCTTAAGCATGACGGTCATCTGTCGTTTCCTTCGTCATCATCACCACCGAGTAGATCCTCGCCAAGTTCATACAGCGCGTGTCCTGCCTGGTGGAGCAGGTGAAGCATCTCGCGCACTTCACTGGCGTGATGACCGTAGCCGGAGAACGCGGCGACCGTTGTTGCGGTGGCCATGCGCCGGATTTTGTCTTCCGAGGAAATAGCCGAGGACACAAGGAAGCTTCGGGGCGGCAGGCCGCGGCTGGTTCCTAGCTCCTGATATACCGCGACAGGGTCGTCGCTGCCCACGCAGCCTTCGAGGCCGCTCACCGTGTATTCGATCGAATCTCTAAGCTCTCCGGTGCGAAGCAACGGCTTCGGTGTCGGGAAACCATGCTTTGCCTTGTCCGCAATCGTGGACTCCGCGAGAGGTGCCCACAGTTCATGCTCACGTCCGATCGCGGCCTTGGCCTTTTTCTGGACGATCTTACACGCCTCCTCGACGATCTTCGGGCCGGACGCTTGAAGGTCGCGCTCGATCGCGGGGAGCTCGGCGATGAAGCCGAGCAGATCAAACATTTTCATTGGGTACCTGCTGAGTGAAGATTGCTCCGGCGACCGGCCAGTACATCCGTGGCCGGCCGCCGAGCGCCAAGCAAACGCGGACGGAGAGACGCGCCGCTCGGAAGACATGAAAAAAGGGGCCAGCGCGCGCCATCGAGGCGCCCGCCGGCCCAGTTTGCGCGGACTGGATAAGATCCGCGCGGTCGGAAACGGATGGGCTGGCGAGCTCACCCCCCGGAGAACTCGCCAGCCCTGCCACGCGAGCCTCAGCGGCGAGGAGGAAAACTCGCCACCGAGGTCGCGCGATTGGGTGAGGAGCAGGCTTCACCGTCCCCGGATCAGCCTGCTCCTCGACGCACGACCTCAAACGGCGCTGACGGAGACAGCGCCGCATCGAGATCGCGCGATTAGAAATTGATGTTGATAGGGTGCGCGGTGCACCTAACTACGGGACATGCGTGGTTCCGCCGGACACCACAATCTGCCATCCGGCGGCGACCATCTGACTCACAAATTTAGAGGAAATCGAGATCTGTCCCGAAGCGTTCGGAAAAACAGTGGTGCTGTCCGGAAGGTTGACCATTGTTGGAATTTGCATGCCGGCCGCGGGCTGCATCGTTACATTGGGAAGTGACATCGGCTTTTTTCCTTTCGATTTGGCTCAGCTCCAGAGAGCGACGACGCCGCCGCCCCGGAGCCCTATTTATTCCGCCGAACGCCCTTCCTTGGCCGAACGCGCGGTGATCGATGTCCGGTACCCACCCATACCGAAGTCGTGGTGGACATAATCGATTTCGAAGGCTTGGTCGTAATGCGTGCCTGAGAGCTGCAGGCCCATGCCGGCGGCGACCGAAGGGTCGCCGACGACGGTGGCGTGCACCGTCAATTCGTGGCGCGCTTTTTCATTGGCCTGAGACATGGCGTGTTGCTTCACATGTTCCTGCTCGAGCCCGGGGATGTGATAGTTGTAGGAATGGGTGCCGCCAACGCCCTCCACGTTGGAGGTGAATTCAAACACCTGCTTCTTTTTCGGGTGCCAAGCCTTCACCGTGACCTCGATCGTTTTACTGGCCTGAACGTTGCGGCTGACCTTCAGCACCATGCAGTCTGATGAGATCGGCTGTTTGGTCTGATCGATCTGGATCGAGTAGACGCCCTGCGGGCTGCCGAGCGGCACGTAGTTGAACTGGCCGTTGGCATCGACGAACCACCGCGCGCCATCCAATTCGGCGAGCTTATGGATGATCTGGGCGTAGGATACGTTGTCTGAGAGCTTTACGAAGTCCTGCTCCAGACGCTTGCCAGCCATCAAGGCACTGGAAGAGATGTTGCCGGAGAGTCCGACGCGGCCAATCAGGTCCTGCACGATATCGGATGGCTTCTTGTTGAGCCATTTCTCCGACGTCTTTTTCTGATGAAGTTCATCCGATTTGTCTCGACCTGAGACGTGGATAGTTCGACCGATATAGTCGAACGAAATCTTGTCAAGCCTACCGGTAAACAGCGGGGAGGTCTGACCGCGCGCCAGGACGGTGATGCCGGCATTTCTGCCGCCGGTCCAAGCCAGCGTCTCGGCGGCGCCGTCGAGCCCCATCGGGATAGAGACGCTGAAGGACGAGCTCTTCCGCTTGGCCTGCTGACTTACCGATCCGCGCTCGACTGCGAACGACGCGCCGTCGACGCTGAGCCATGCCGCATGCGGCCCAACGCCCGAGGTGATCGCCATAATTAGATCCTTTCTTTGTCGGAGAGTAGTCTCAGCTCCACAACGCCACGACACCGCCGCCGGTGCCGAGCGCGGTTCCGGTCGACATGACGCGGCGAACCTGCAGGTTCAGCTGAACGTTGTCGTTCGGCGCGAGCGGAATCGTCACCGGCTGCTGGTCGCTGCCGTCGGCAAAGATCACGGCGATGCCGGTGGCGCCCGCTCCAGTTGCCACGATCAACGAGCTGGTGACTTGCGCGAGATCGGCAGTGTCGTTCGGCGTGACGGCCGCGCCTTTGCGCGCGGCCGTGAGCGGCTCTTGATTCGTTGCAAAAAAAGGATCGATCGCTGATTTTGGCATGCGCTACTCCCTAGAACTGCGCCAGACTTTGCAGCGCGGCGGGATTCGCGTCATGCCAGGCTTTGCCCTCGCGGCCGCTCAAGAGCGCCCGAAACTCGCGCGGCCGAAGATCAATGAAGACGCGACCATCGTGCACGCGCGCGTGGTATTGCTGACCGTCCTGGGCGATGATGGTGGTAGAGGCGCCGGGCGGAACGATGATCTCAAGCATTAGGAAGCTCCTTTGAGTTTGAAAGTGTGGAGGCTGCACCGATCGGCACGTAGCCGGCGGCGGTTTTGACCATCAGCCGATTTGCGGCGGGGTCGGGGTCGGGCTCCTCACCGAGCCGCTCGCGGACCTGGTTCAAGGTGAGCACGCCGTTCTCGGCGTAGGAATTCAGGATGGTGGCTTGCTTCTCTTGGTCGACCTCGTCCTCCTCGACAAAGGCGAACTCGAGTTCGTCTTCGTCGAGATGGTGCTCTATAATTTCGTTGAAGAACTCGGCGGCCCATTGCTTGGTCGACTGTAGACCTTCTTCCTCGCCAACTTTTGAATGCTCCTCGGCAATGGAGCGGTTGGAGAGCTGCACGAAGGCAGTCGGTGGGTACGAAAACGCAAAGCAGACAATGCGAACCAACCACTCGTCGAAATCGGTCTTGAGCGGCGCTTCCTTCGTCGGCGTGTACTTGCCGCCGCCCGGGACGAATTTCATCCGCCGGCGCGCTGCCAGGTTGCCGGATAGCATCGCGTCAAAATAGTCTTGGTATCTCTGGATTTGGTCAGGCGTCCACGTCTCAGGTACCGAGAACAGAGCGTCCGGCTGATTGCCCTCGCGAAAATACTCCAACTGCGAATAGGCTCGACGCATCGCGATCGAGACTGTCGATAGAATCTGTTCGCAAGGCGAAAATCCGTACGCCCGACCTGGCCTGATGTTGAGCGGGCGATAGATAAGATCGAGCGCGGAGAGGTTGGCGGCAGGGAGGCCCTTCAGGATCTGCTGGTGCGTCGCAGGGAACGCAAAACCGTTCATGGCCTTGAAGCCGGCCTGATCGAAGCTCGCGGGCGTCACCAGCTGGCCGTTCCACATGAAATCCTCGCCAGACCATGGGAATGGTTCTGGCGTGCGCCCCCAGTCATCGATCACGCGCTTGATCGTCGCACCGTCGATATTCTCGAGCCTGATCAGGTTGCCGCGCCAATCGCGCTTCAAGTAGATCGCGGGTGCGTCCAAAATGTACAAATCTTCGAGCAGCGCACGAAGCCAAGAGCTGAACGAAACGGCGTACTCCGGCCGCTTGAAAATGTCGGTGATGTCGGCGATGCGCGACCGCGTCGCTGCCGAAAGCTGCGCCTTCGACGGCCGCTTCTTCTTGGTGTCGTCGTGCTTGACGCGGATCACCCACGGCAGACGACACATCTGGTCCTTGCGGCGCTCAATGATGAGCCGCACCGGATCGTAAGAATCGGCCAGAGCGCGCAACGCCGCGAAGCTGACTGGCTCGTACGGGCGCGGCGTTGTGTTTAAGTTGTAGCCCGGCGTGAAATCCCAGGCGCGTCCGGCGACCTCCGGGGGAGCGATCGGATGGATCGGCTGCAGCGGCCCGAACCAATCGGCGCCGGTGCCCGGAGGAGATTGGTTCGAATAAGACACGCTCACCGCGGACGGCGACAGCGGCGCCATCGAACGAGCGCCGGCGCCTCTTGGCGTATCGAGCTTTTCGAGGCCGTGGGCTGTTTCGATTTTTTCGATTCGATCGTCACTCATCGGTGCTGCCCCAGGCGCTGCGCGAAGCGTTCCGAGCGCTTCGCGAGTCGATTGTGTTCGGCGTTCTTGCGGTTGTAGTCATTCCGCCAATCGCGGGCCTTCAGCAGCGTCTGTAGGTGCAGCTCATTTTCCGCGAAGAGATCGCCACGTTCCGATCGGAGGCGGGTGGCTTCGATCTTCGCCAGCGCCACATCGCTGGCGGCTGCTTTTGCAAGCGCGCCGGTATCACCTTTGAGCGCGGCCTTGGTCAGCCCATATTCGCGCCAGATGGCATTCCAGGCTTCGTTAGCCTTGGCGCTGAAATGATGCCAGTCGCGCTGCAGCTCCGCCGGCGATTTAAAAAGCATGATCACATTCTCCCTCTCGTCGAGTGCCGCCGTTATGTTCATCCCAGCCTCCCCATCGCGCGAAGCGCATCATTTGCGATGCCGCCGCGATCGAGCGGGCTGCGCGGCCGCGCGTCGTCAGCAGCCTGGAGCAGATCGACAACCCGAACGCCGCGGGCCGGCGCGGGGCCACGCTTGGCCTTCAGCTCCGCGTACAAAACCGTGTTTGCCTCATGCCATTCGAGATTTGCCCAGGGGTTGCCGACCAGCACCATCGCGTCCGCCTCGCTCAACCAGCAGACCCGCGTGTCGTTCTCGAACTCCGTGGCGTAGGACGCGCCCGAAATGCCCATGACGTGACTGGGCTCTCTGCCGGAGGGCACAATCACCTTCACAAAGTTAACTGGCCGATGCGGCCGAGCGCCGATCTGCATTACGGCCTGATGGCCGTGCTCCGCTTGCAGTGTCGGCGGCGCGGCTTCGGCCGCGACCGCGGCTTCGACTTGTCGCCTGTAGAACTCCAAAATGTTCGGCGCCGGATTGCCGGCCGAGAGCATGGCGACGACGCCGGCGACACTGTTGGCAAGATCCTCGTGCCCTCGCGCATCGATTCGATCTCGACCGTTTGTGCCGGGCTTGCGTTCAAGCGCCGCGAACTGATCGATCAACACCTTGTGGTTGAGCAACCGCACGCGCCCGCTGCTCAACATCGGCAAAGATGCCAAGTACAACTCCGACTTGCTCAGCTCCGAAATTTTGTGCCCGATGCCGTTGCGCGATAGCTCGGCTCGCAAAAACCCACTGGAAAATCCGTCACTCGTCACTTCGTCGACGCCGTACTCCTTCAGGATGGTAGCAACCTCGGCGGTGACGGATGATGCGTTGAAGGGCGGTTTCCATTCGCTGACACGGTCGATAATCACCACCCCATCGGCATCGGCGTGGCCGATCGCCATGGTGAAGCTGTCGCCGTCGTTCTCGGCGATGCCGCTCGCAGCATCGCAGAACGCGACGTGGCCGCCTGAGGGCGGCCGTGCGGTCACGCCTTCGTCGACTGCGGCCAGCAACATGTCGCGGCTGATGAAGCCGCTAACGTCGCTGCGAAACTCGCCCATAAACTCCGCGCGGGCGGCGACCGGGTCGCGCTCTATCGCGCGATCGATGACGGATTGCGCCAGCGTCGGATTGGTGTCCCGCGACGTGGCGCGGGCCACCAGGACCGCGCCGTCGTCTTTGCCGTAATACTTCTCGTGGAGCGCGTGCAACTCGCCGGTGGGCGCGTACGGCGTGGATGACAGCACCAACAAGCCGCGCGTCGTGATCAGCGCTGGGCGTAGCGCGTTCGCCAGCTCGGCGTCTGTATTTTTTCCCTCACTCATCAGAAATGCTGCCTCGTCGGCGACGGCACAGACCAATGATAGGCCGCGCACGCTGCGGTACGAGGCAACGCCGACCTCAACGGTGACGCCGTTGTTGAGCTCAAGCGAATCCGCGGTGCGGTTTACGACCATGCCGCTGAGAAGCGGGCTCGCGTCGAAGATGCCGCCGACTCTGCCGAAGGCGATTTCAGCCTGCTTCGCGGTCGGCGCGACCAGCAGCGCAGTTGCCTGCTCGCCAACGCCCAACACACCGGAATAATCGACCAGGGCAGACAGGTACGCCACGATCACAGCGGCGAACGTGGTCCCGCCCGATCTCCGGCCCTTAACGATTACGAGTTCCTCGACGCGCTCTGCCGGAGAGTTTTGGCGATTGGTGAGCTTCCGAAAGGCCGCAAGCTCGGGTGCTGTCAACGGCTCGCCCATGGCGGCGATCGCCATGGCCCGCCAGGCGATCCACGAGTCCCCACCAGAGCCCCGAGGGAACGCGGAGCCGAGGATCGCGGGGCTCTCGATTGCCTTTCTCATGCTGATGAGCGCTTTCACGCGACCGCTCCAGTCTCGCTCTCGGCCTCGCTGAGCGCTGCTTCGCCGGACGGCTCCTCGCCGCCGTCGCCGTCGTCAAACTCGCTGGAGATCCCGTTCTCGGTCGGCGGCGCGTAGCCGGCCGCGGCGAGTTGCTGAGCTATGGTCAACGGCGCCGGCGCCGATGCAGGCGCCGGGCGCAGGCCGCTCGTCCGGAGCAATTGAGTCAGCAAGCGGCGCTCTTCCAGGTCTGACCTGCCGGCCTGACGAAGCCGAAGCGCGCGAACCTGCGTTGCGGCAATCGCGTTGATCGTGAGCTTGTCGATGGCGGCCGGCGTGCGGCCCAGGCCTGCGCTCAGCTCCTCCTCCAGAGCCTCGCGCTTGGCCCGGTCCTCGGTCGCCAGCTCGCGCATGCGAGCAGCGCCGCGCTTCAGCGAGGCGTCATTCTCGGGCATTTGTTCGCTCCAAGTTCGCGATCAGCTTGTGATCAGTTCGGGGTCGCGTTCACAGCTCTGCGGGAGGCTGTTCGGGCCGCGGCTGGGAGCTCGGCGGCCACATCCGCATCAGCTTCGCCAGCTCTCGCCGTTCCTTCGAGTCGTCGCGACCGTTGGCGCGCAACCGGCGCGCGCGAACGGCGGTGGAGGCGATCACCTCGGCCGCGATCCTGTCGGCCGGCGAGGGTGACCTTCCCAAATCCGCCAGAAATCCGGCCACGAGCCCTCTGATCTCAATCTCGTTCTCGGCCGCGATCTCCATCATGCGTTGCCGGCCCTTGAGGCCGCTGCGGGGATTGTCGCCGGACACGAAGCGGCCGGCCGTGGCGGTGGTCGCCATGGTTTTTGCCTCCAAGTTGGTGGTGGTGGTGGTGGTGGTGTCGCCGGCCGGCTCGATCACGAGGCTGGCGGCGATGAAGGGGCGCTATCTGGCTTCCGGAGGAATCAGAGGCAGCAAAACCTCCAAGAAGCGCGTCCAGGTCATCACGTCGTTCCGCTCGCGCTCGGCGCGGAAACCGGTCTTGAGTTGCTCGCGGGTTTCCCGCGGCAAACGGTTGTACTCAGCACGCAGCACAGCGTGCGCCGCGCGGTTGCCGCGCGCCGTTCATTGGCGTGGTTCATGGATTTGCTGATGTCGGGGTGGAAGCGGACGCACCTGTGGCCGCGTCTGCGCACGTGTAGGCCATGGAACCGAGGGTCAAATCAAGGACTATTTTTGGCGAAGATGTGTCTAAGATGTGGTCGAAGGCGTCTAAGAGATTGTCCAAACGGGATTATTCGCTCTGGTCACAAGCGCGTGAGGCGCACCAATGGGGCGCAATTTCCCCGTGGGTTATTCGTCCAAACCCCGCGGACGCGCGGATCAGGTGCTATGCTACGGGCGAGACTCCGTTTCACTCTTGGGGCGAATCGGGGCCGCCTGCGGCGCCCGCCAGATGGGTGCTGCTGGAGGTGTCTTGGTTTCTGCGTCGCCCGCAGAAGCTTGCTCATTTTTTGTTTTATGAGCAGAGGAACTGATCGCCGGGCGTCAGCATATTAGAATCGGAAGTGCGAACCCTACGGGTTAGGACCCGTTAGCACTGGGGGGTGTCATGCAGCGTCACCATCAATCCGTCGTCCCGCATACATTTGAAGATCAGATTGCAGCCGAGAAGGCGCGGCTACAAGCGCAAGTCGCCAATCTTCCGCTCGATGTAAAGCTCGATGTAAAGGAAGAGCTGCTCATAAAGATAAGGCAGTTAGAAACCGCCTCCCATTTGAATGAGTGGCTTTCGTCGCCGGGACTGCAACCGCCGAAGCAAGGCTAAGAAACGAAAAAACCCGCTCCGAAGAGGGCTACGCCGCTGCCGCAAGCCGATCGCGCGCGCGGATGACGGTCATTGCTGACCATAGCTTGCCCGTCGGCGTGGGCACGCTGCGCTCATTCAGGATGCGCGCAATCTCGCGGGCCGACTTGCCTGCCAGCTCATCAAACAACGGCGCCAGCGCCTTCGCCCGCTCGACTGCGGCGGCCTTCGCTTCACGACCGTAATCCCGCAAACCACCCAGCTGTTTGCCATTAGCCTTCGCCGAGGCCAGCGCCTGCTTCGTCCTCTCCGAGATCATCCGGCGCTCCTTTTCTGCGAGCGCGGCATAGATGTGGAGCATGAACGGGTCGGTATCGGCGCCAAGATCGGCGACGATGAAGGACACCTTGTGCTTCATCAGGCCGGAAATGAAATGCACGTCGCGCGACAACCGATCGAGCTTCGCCACGACAACCGGCGCCTTGGCCTTACGGGCGGCTTCTAGCGCGGCTGCGAGCTGCGGACGCTTCTGGTCGTCATCCTTGCCAGACTGGATCTCGGTGAAGGTCTGGACGATCTGGATTCCTTCCTGATCCGCGAAGCGCTTGATCAGGGCCTCTTGCGCCTCCAGGCCGAGGCCCGACTTGCCTTGCTTCTGGGTGCTCACGCGGATGTAGGCGATTGCGGACTTCATGGGCTCCTCCTTCACAACACAACGGACGTTGACATGTTACGTGTCACACGTCAAGGGCTGTTGTGAGGTGTTGCAGAGGCCCGCGTGGGGTGTCCCCAAAATTGCGGAGACCCCCGGTGGGCCCGGCCGAACCCCGGGCGCTTCAGGCACGGCAATTTTGCCGCGTTTAAAACAGGGACTTAGCAGGCGGGGGCCTCCTCAAATCTAAGATTCGTGAGGGAATTCAATCACATAGGCTCGCGGCCCAAATCTGGACCTTCTGATTTTCCGAAATTGGGCTGGCGAGGGGCGCAAAAAATAAACTCAGGGCCGTCTGTGCGTGTTCTACTACTATGCGACAAGCTGGGCAGGGGACGAGGGGCATGCCGGAAGTCGAGAAAAAGAACGACAAGGTCAACGTCGTTGGGCTGCTGGCGCTCTTTGGCGTCATGGGCATGGTTCAGCTTGCCGCTGGCCTGTTCATGCTGGCGCTGATGTACGGCGTCGTGGTGATCATCTTCCGCTACGCGTTCCACGTTGAGCTCTGGAATCCCTTCCATTGAGCGCCGCCGTGTACGCGATCAGCGGTAAGTCGGCCCTGCTATTCGCCGATCGCTCGCAAAACGGCACGAGCCGCCAGATGGTCAGCAGTAGTGACGCCGGGCAGCCCAAGGACGAACGCTGCAACGATATTACGGGCTTGTGCGATGGACATATTGATCTCCAAGAAGGATGTTGCGTGGTGCGCTAACTTCTGTCGGAGACCGCGGGCCGGTGAAGGCCATCCGTAGTGACATGGAGGTTACGCCAAATCGATTAGGGACGCAAACTTCACCCTGCCGCTACCGACAGAAACTCCGCCATCTTTGATATTATGGCGAGGTTTACCGGCACCGCTCCCGCCCCTTCAGGCCTTAGTCTCGGTCGACGGTTCCTTGATCGGCATGTGCGTCAACTGGTCGACCTGACCGGCCACCTCCGCAAGCAGCTCCAGCAGCGAGACGGTCTGGTCTCGATTGAGCGCCAGCGCGCCGGATTCCCAGAACTCCTTGTGCAGTTCCTTGGTGAGCTTGTGCAGTAAGGCCATGGTGTTCTCCTGATGCGTGGGGCAGCGCGCGCATCGAGCGCGCACCGTCGTATATCTCAAGACGGGATGTGATCCGGATCATCTTCATCCCACACCACCGGCTTGTCCGGCTCGATCAGGTCGTCGGCCCATTCGCTCGCTTCGATAACGTCGCCGAGTTGCTTGAACACGGTCTCGATCCGCTTCTGGTGCTTCCTGACGGATGCCAGGAACTGCGAGATCGCCGGCGGGGAAGGTAGCGTCTGCCACATCTCGCGGGCTGCGGATGCGACCGCCGGCAGCGAGTACGGATCACCGACATCGGGCTCGCGGATCTCCAGCGTCAACACATCGATGAAGAACCCGGAGGTCTGGGTCGGCTGTGCATGGAAGACGAGCATCATCGCTCCCAAGATCTCCCGCACGTCCGCCTCATCGGGCGCCAGCATCACAACGCTAAGGCGGTCGCGCGCATCGCTGACCGCGTCGACATGGCCTGCGACGGCGTTGTGGATCTCGATCGCCGCGGATGGCCGCTGGTTGCGGCTGCGACGGGCGGGTGTGCTGTTGCGCCTGACCGTCTCAATCAGGTCCGAGAACGGCTCGGCCGCGCTGTAGGGCTGCATGAAGTGCTTGAACATGGCGCGGATATTCGGACGGCCGCCGGTGGCGAGGGTGAAGCCGTGGAAAGTGGCAACCTCGTTCATGACCTCACCCCGTCAAAGCCTTCGAAAGCTGCTTCCATCCAATCTTTTGGTGCTGGGCGCCGTTGATGAGGCGGCGGCGGTTTGAATTCGACTCCGTCCTGGTCGATAACTTTGCCGTGCCACCGCGCTTGCTCGGATTTGTGTTCGAATCCGCGCTCGAGATGATCTGGAGGCGGCGCCCTCAAGGCGACGCCGATTCCATCATCACCATCATCG
>WNFD01005782.1_pt1 | contig 17404 bp, 18 predicted proteins | sample 5400491 | NCBI WGS metagenome assembly WNFD01 (sample SAMN13153343, study PRJNA577476) | soil metagenome | isolation source: 120 cm saprolite under Douglas fir tree site 2 hole 2 replicate 2 | place: USA:California | collected 2015-04-18 | reverse complement strand
GCATGATCTGGAAAAGTGCGTAGCGGTTTTCCCTCGCGACAAACGCGGAACGCGTTTGCGCGGAGATCATGCTCGATCAAAAAACCTAGAGCGCGATGGCGATTCAACCTAGTCCCTCTCTATATCTACGATCCGAAAGGATCGTGCCCAAATCGCACTATTCGAACCCGACCGATACTTTTCCGAGCACGCCAAAATCCGCGGCGACCCGATCGCCCGACCGGATCGGCAGCGGCGGATGGGAGGTGCCGGTCGTCACCACCTCCCCTGCCCTCAGCGTGATGTCGAGCTGCCGCAACTCATTGGCAAGCCAAGCCAGCGCAAGGCGCGGATCGCCAAGCACATTCCTGCCGTGGCCGACATATTGCGCGCCACGAAGCGCGATGACCGGCCTCTGCTCGACAAGATCGAGTGTGCGCCAGTTCACGATGGTCGGAGCCCCCAGAACGAACAGATGCGCGCAGGCATTGTCGGCGATGATCTGCGCCTCCCCGGCGTTGACGACATCGGCAAACCGCGAATCCGGAATTTCGATCGCGGGATGCAGCGTGTCGACCGCGGCGAGCACGTCGTCGACGGTGTAGGCCGATGGTCGCGGCGGCAGGTCGGCGCGCATGCGAAACGCAAATTCAGGCTCGGCGACGCGCATCTCGTTGCCGGCCATCGACGCCGTGCCGCCGTCGGGAATGATCGTCTCGCTCAGGATGCGGCCGGCCATCGGGCCCGCGACGTTGATATGCTTCTGCCCGGCCTCGCTGGTCGCGGCGATCTTCCAGCCGAACAGCCTTGCGGCCGGGCTGCGCTCGATCTCCGCCTGGATGGCGTAGCCTTCGCTGCGGTCGCGCGGACGCAGCGTGGGATCAAGGCCGCCGAGCTTGGTGCCGGCGCGCCAATGGCCCAGCAGCGTGCGCGAGGCGATAGCGATCTGGTCCGTATCGAGCATTCCTGGCTGAACTCCGCTGCCCTGTCGTCACCCGATGACAATCCTGGTCTTCGGACCCAACCGTTGCAACAGCCGCAACATCGCCGATCGCGTCATGGAGACACAGCCGGCTGTCGGTCCGAAATTCTCTCGCGCCAGGTGCAGGAACACGGCGCTGCCGCGGCCGGCCACGCGCGGTGCCGTGTTGTGATCGATCTCGACGATGAAGTCGTAGAGATGGTCGGCGCGCCTTAGCCGATCCCCGCTTTGGCCGGGCTTCAGCCGGATCGGCTGGTTATAGTGCCGGTCTTTGGGGTCTTCGCACCAGGCGTCATCGTGGCCGATAGCGCGGACCGGCAGGAATGTTCGCGGCCGGCCATGGCGGTCAGCGCGCCACCACAGCTGCCGCGGCCTAAAAGTTCCTTTCGGCGTTCCGCCGTCACCCTCGCGCTTGTTGGAGAGGATGCCGCCGCGGCCAAGTGCCACGGGAATCGTCGTTCCGCCGGCTTCGAGCCACCCCCGGCGGGAATTTCCTGCCGCGGGGCGAATCCTCACGATAGAGAGTGGCGGATTGCGCGATCCGCTTCGGTAAGATATTGAAATGATGCTATTTTTCATGCAGCTCCCAGCCGGTTCACCACCTTTCGGACGGCTCGGTTTCATTACAGGACATTCATCAAAATGCCTGCGATTTCTGAAGTAGAGTGAATTGCGGCTTGTGAATCTTTAATGGTTCCCTACCTCAAGACAAAACAACATCAGACAACCCCAAACTTTACCAACGTTCGGCTGATGACCGTCGCGTCGCCTGCAGCCGTTAAAAGGATTGTACCTATGGCCAATGCCCGCAAGATCCTGATCGTAGATGACGACACCGATCTGCGCGATACGCTGGTGGAGCAATTGTCGCTGCACGACGAGTTCGAAGCCTCTGCCGTCGACACCGGCGCAAAGGGAGCCACCGCGGCCAAAGCCAATTCGCCAGATCTCGTGCTGATGGATGTCGGACTTCCGGATACCGACGGCCGTGAGGTCGTGCGTTCCTTGCGCAAAGGCGGCTTCAAGGCGCCGATCATCATGCTGACCGGGCACGATACGGATTCAGACACCATCCTCGGGCTGGAATCCGGTGCCAACGACTACGTCGCCAAGCCGTTTCGTTTCGCGGTGCTGCTGGCGCGAATCCGGGCGCAACTGCGACAGCACGAAGCCAGCGAGGACGCGGTGTTCTCGGTGGGTCCCTACAGTTTCCGGCCTGGGTCGAAAATGCTGACCGGCGCCAACGCCAAGAAGGTCCGGCTGACCGAGAAGGAAACCGCGATCCTTCGGTTCCTGTACCGTGCGGGCCAGCTTCCGGTTTCGCGCGAGACGCTGCTGCAGGAAGTGTGGGGTTATAATTCGGGCGTCACCACCCACACGCTGGAGACGCACATCTACCGGCTGCGCCAGAAGATCGAGAAGGACGCCGCCAATCCCGAGATTCTGGTAACGGAAGCCGGTGGCTACAAGCTGGTGCCGTGATAGGTTCGGGACGGTGAATCGCCCTCGATAACACGTCCCGGGCTTTGGCTCTGCATGTCGATCGAAGATGATGTGGTCCTTCTGGAGCGCGTCCCGACGCTGCGCTTGTTGGGGGGCGCCGCCTTGCGCATGGTGGCGATCGGCTCCGAGTTCCGCGACATCCCGCGCGGCGATCTTCTGTTCAAGCAGGGCGACGACGCCGATTCGGGGTTCGTCGTTCAACGCGGTGCTTTCCGGATCGACGATGGCGCCGGCGCAGAGACCACGGTCGGCCCGGGCACGTTGATCGGCGAGCTTGCGTTGGTGGTTCCAATGAAGCGGCCGGCGAACGCGACGGCGCTGGAATATTCCTCGGTCATCCGCATCGCGCGGAGCCTGTTTCAGCGCGTGCTGGAAAGCGATCCCGCCGCGGCGGTCCGGCTGCGCGACGAGTTCGCCGTCCGCTCGAGCCAGATCGCCAGCGACATCCTGATCGCGGGTGCGAAGCTCAGCGGCTAGAGCATGATCCGGAAAAGTGGATACCGGTTTTCCCTCGCGACAAGCGCGGAACGCGTTTGCGCGGAGATCATGCTCAAAAAATAGCTGGCCGCGTAGCGCGCGCCGCAGGCCGCAACCATTTCACATCTCCAGTGTCACCGTCACCGGCACATGGTCGGAGGGCCGCTCCCAGCCACGCGCGTCGCGAAGGATCCGGAAATCGTTGACCGCATCCTTCAGCGCAGGCGACACCCAGATGTGATCGAGCCGGCGGCCGCGGTCTCCGACCGTCCAGTCGGCGGCGCGGTAACTCCACCAGGTGTAGACTTTCTCTGAAAAGGGGATGCGCATCCGCGCGACGTCGAGCCACTCGCCATGCGCCTGGGCAGCCAGAAGCTTCTCGCATTCGATCGGAGTGTGAGAGACCACCTTCAGAAGCTGCCTGTGCGACCACACGTCGTTCTCATGCGGCGCCACATTGAGATCGCCGACCAGGATGTGCCGCTCGTCGCCGCGGGCATGCAGCGCGTCGCAGCTCTTCATCTCGTCGAGAAACTGAAGCTTATGCTCGAATTTCGGATTGAGCGCGGGATCGGGGATATCGCCGCCGGCCGGAACGTAGAGATTATGCACCACCAGCGGCTTCGAAAGCTGCGCCTTCTCCCCGAACACGACGGAGACATGGCGCGAATCGATCTTTTCGCAAAACGTGCGGACATCGGTGGTGTCGAACGGCAGTCGCGAGACCACGGCGACGCCGTGATAGCCCTTTTGTCCATTCAGCGCGACGTGCTCGTAGCCCAGGCGGCGGAAGCGCTTCAGCGGAAACGCATCATCGATGCACTTGGTCTCCTGCAGGCAGAGAACGTCCGGCCGCGCCGATTTGATGAATTTTGCGACGAGATCGATGCGCAGGCGCACCGAGTTGATATTCCACGTTGTCAGGGAGAACCGCATCAGGACCGGGGAGCGTGCTTTTAAGACACGGGCATGATCCGAAAAAGATCCTGCCCAAACGACGCTTAGCCGATCCGGCATTTTCATACGAGGCTCACCGCGAGCGGGCCGCACCCCGAAACGCCGCTATCCACCGCAAATGCACGGCTCGAAAGCGGAATTGTCAGCCCGGCGGGGTCCCGTAGTTGGTGAAGTCGATCTTGAACAGGCTTGGATCGACCTTCTTGGAGGCATCCAGATTATAGATCGCAACCGTCGTGTCGTAGCCCTGCGGGTCGGTCACCGTCCACTGCTTGAGCTGACCATCCTTGGCGCCGATCATCAGCATCAGCCGGCTGGTGCCGATCAGCGCCTGCCTTTCCTCGATGGTGATGCTGATGAACATGTCGTCCGATGCGACGCTGACGACATTGGTGTCCTTCAGCAGATCGATGCGGTCCGACAGCAGGTAGCGCAACGGCGTCTGCGACAGCGGATAGATGTCCTGGGTCGCGAGATTGCGGTCGCGCACCACGAGCGACGATCCGTCGGCGATGATGGCGATCGGCGTCGGCGGATCATATTCGAAGCGGACCTTGCCGGGCTTCTGGATATAGAAATCGCCTTTGGTCTTGGTGCCGTCGGGCCCGACCTGAACGAAATTGCCGACCAGCGTCTGCAGCGACGAAAGATAGGAACTCACCTTCGCGGCCTGCGCCTTCTGGTTGGCGTCGAAGGTGGCGAAAATATTGCTCGGAACGTTGCGGCGCGGATCGGGAATCACGGGATTCGGCGGTGTCGCCGCCGTCGCGCCGGTCGTCATCGGCGGCTTCAACGCATCGCTCATTTGCGTGTTGTCACGGCCTTTCGGCGCGGGCTTCGGAAAAGGCACGTTTTGAGCGAATGACGGCGTCGCCACCGCAAGCGTCAATGTCGCGATCACAAGCGCCAACGCGGCGTGCCTGCCGCGGATCGGGCATGGCGCGGCGGTTCGGGATTTCGGATTTGTTTTCAACGCACAGTCCTATCTATCTTCCGGCCATTTTATCGTGGTTTTGGCGCAATGCGGTATCGTTTTTCCGTGAAATATCATTGCGTCGCCATGTTCGGTCGGCCCACCGGCTTGGCTCAAAAACCGCTTTCTTCTTCCTCGACCAGGATCTCGCGTTTTCCGGCATGATTGGCCTGTCCGATATTCGGGCTGCCCTTGCGTCTTGAGATGGCGCACGACCTTCTCGACTTCCTCATCGGAAGCAAACGGTCCGTGCACACGGCTGATGCGGCCGCCGCCGGCCATATAGAGCATATCGCCTTGGCCAAGCAGCTGTTCGGCGCCCATCTCGCCGAGAATGGTGCGACTGTCGATTTTTGAAGTGACCTGAAATGCGATGCGGGTCGGGAAGTTCGCCTTGATGGTGCCGGTGATGACGTCGACCGAGGGGCGCTGGGTGGCGAGGATCACATGCAGGCCGGCGGCGCGCGCCATCTGCGCGAGACGCTGCACCGCGCCCTCGATGTCCTTGCCGGCGACCATCATCAAGTCGGCCATTTCGTCGACGATGATCACGATATAGGGCAAGGGATCGAGGTCGAGCTTTTCTTCCTCGTAGATCGCCTTGCCGCTTTCCTTGTCGAAGCCGGTGTGAACCGTGCGGGTCAGATCCTCGCCCTTGCCCTTGGCCTCGACGAGGCGCTGGTTGTAGCCGTCGATGTTGCGGACGCCGAGCTTGGACATCTTCTTGTAGCGCTCTTCCATCTCGCGCACCGCCCATTTCAGCGCGACCACGGCCTTCTTCGGGTCGGTCACCACGGGCGTCAGCAAATGCGGGATGCCGTCATAGACGGAGAGTTCGAGCATCTTGGGATCGACCATGATCAGGCGGCACTGATCGGGGCGCAGCCGGTAGACCAGGCTGAGGATCATGGTGTTGATCGCGACCGATTTGCCGGAGCCGGTGGTGCCGGCGATCAGCATGTGCGGCGTGCGCGCAAGGTCGATGATGACGGGCTCGCCGCCGATGGTTTTGCCGAGGCAGAGCGGCAGCTTGGCAACGGACTCGCCGCTCTCCTTCGCGATCAGCAATTCGCGCAGATAGACCTTCTCGCGATGGGCGTTCGGCAATTCGATGCCGATCGCGTTGCGGCCGGCAACGACGGCGACGCGCGCCGACAGCGCGCTCATCGAGCGCGCGATGTCATCGGCGAGCCCGATGACGCGCGACGATTTGATGCCGGGAGCGGGTTCGAGTTCATACAGCGTCACCACCGGGCCGGGATGCGCTTTGACGATTTCGCCACGGACGCCGAAATCCTGCAGAACGCCCTCCAGCCTCCGCGAGTTTGCTTCCAATTCCGATTTGCTGAGCGGCTGGCGGTCGGAAGCCTTGGGCGCCGAGAGCATCGACACCGAAGGCAGTTCGAACTTGTCGGACGATTTGCGCGACGGCGCGCGCGCTGCGGGCTTCTTGCGCGCGCGGGATGCGGGAGCTTCCTCCTCCTCTTCGTCCTCGTCCGCGTCGTCCTCCATTTCCTCGTCCGACCGCGGGGCCAGCGACGGGCGGCTGCCGAGGCTTGGTTCCTGGCGCTCGGCGGCGGACAACCGGGGCTGCGCGCCGCTTGAGACCAGCGCGCGGTAAGCCGCGCGCAACAGCCAGACGAGCCGCGCCTTCGTGCTCATGACGGCATGAAATGCCCATCCGAGCTTGACCGACTTGTCGTCTTCCTCATCGGCTGCGAACGGCGTGTCGTCATCCTCGATCGCGGTCACGTCCTCGTCCTGCGGCTGTGAACCGATGCCGATCGCCACCAGGAAGGCCGCGGTCATCGCCGCGCCAAGGATGATGCCGAGGAAAAGACGATAGGTGAAACCGGGCGGACCGAACACGACCGCCGGCGCGCGCACCAGCGCGTCGCCGACGACGCCGCCGAGCCCGGTCGGCAGCGGCCAGGCGTGGCTTCGCGGCCAGCAACTGGCAAAGCCCGCCGCGATCACCGTGCAGAGCACCCAGCAGCCGAACCGCAGCGCCTCGCGATCGAAGTCGCGGTGGTTGATCATCCGCCAGCCCCACGCCGCGACCGGCAGGATCAGCATGATCGCGCCGAGACCGAGAATCTGCATCAGAAGGTCGGCCCCGATCGCGCCGGGATAGCCGACGACATTGCGGATCGCGCGCGACGTCGCGTGACTGAAACTCGGGTCCTGCACCGACCAGGTCGTCAGCGCCGCTATGGCGACGCCGGACAGGGCAATCAGGCCAAGTCCGGTCAATTCGCGCAGCCGCCGCGCCAAGGCGTCGCGGATCGACGCCGGCAAATGATTGACCAGTGGGATGACTCGCTCGATCGCCGCCATGCGCCTCTGCCCCGCGCCTAACCCAGAGTTTCGACCAGCCGGTGCAACGCTTCGGCTGTTGATTCGCTGTCCGAGACCAGCGCCAGGCGGATATAGCCTGCGCCGGGATTGAAACCGTTGTTTTGATCCCGCGCCAAATAACTGCCGGGGATCACACGGACGCCGGCTTCCTTGTAGAGTTTCACTGTTGCCGCCTCGTCGCCGCCGCGCGCGGACACGTCGAGCCAGACGCAGAAGCCGCCGTCCGGGCGCTTATAGCCGTAGCGATTGGCAAGAATCTGGTCGGCGAGGTCGAATTTGATTCGATAGAGCTTGCGGTTGTCCTCGACATGCGCCTCATCGCCGTAGGCCGCGACGGCGACATGCTGCAGCGGTACGGGAACCTGAGGGGCCGCGACGTTGCGCAACTCGTGAAAGGCGCTGAGAAATTTCCGGTCGCCCGCCGCGAAGCCGACGCGCATGCCGGGGAGGTTCGAGCGCTTCGACAAGGATTGAAACGCGACGACGTTGGTGAAATCGGGCCCGGCGCATTCCAGCGCGCTGCCTGGCGCTTCCCGGGTGTAGATCTCCGAATAGCATTCATCGCTCAGAATGATGAAGCCGAAGCGATCGGCGAGCTGCTTCAAACGGCGGAAATAGTCGCGCGAGGCCACCGACCCCTGCGGATTGGCGGGGGAGGCGATGTAGACCGCAACCGTCCGGGCAAGCGTTGCGTCGTCGAGCGCATCGAGGTCAGGCAGGAATCCATTAGCGACCGTGGTCGGCAGGTAGATCTGTTCGCAGCCGGCAGCGCGTGCGCCGGCGCCATAGGCCGGATAAAACGGATTCGGCATCAGGATCGCGGGTCGTCCGCGGCGCTCGCCGACATAGCGCACAGCCGCCAGCGCCGCGAAAAACAGCCCCTCGCGGCTGCCGTTCAGGACCAGGATTTCGTTCTCCGGATCAATCGGCCTCGGAAGCTCAAATCGTTTCGATAGCCAGTTGGCGACGGACAGCCGGAACGGCTCGATGCCCTTGGCGATCGGATAGCGCCCGAAATCGGCAATATGCTGCGCCAGGACCGGTCCGACGAACGCCGGTACCGGATGCTGCGGTTCGCCCAATGAGAGCGTAATCAAGGGCTTGCCGGGCTTGTACGGCGCCAGCAGCTCGGCCGTGCGCGCAAAGGGCGAGCGTTCGTTGTCCGGAGGGCCACTGCCTTGCGGCGTGCGGGATGGAACAATCATTGCCATAGGTTAAAGCGCCAGCACGCGTCGGGCTCTCTTGTCAGGCTCTCTTAAGGCCGCCGATCGCACGATGAAACCGGCAGGGAGCGATCAAATCACCATAGATAAGGCGAGGTTAAGACGCGATTAACCATCACCAAAACTGGACAATTTGCTCGGTATTACCATATCCTCAGGCGGTATTACCTGCGAGGTCTCTCGATGGCAACCATGACCAGCAAAGGACAGGTGACGATCCCGAAGCCCGTCCGCGATCATCTCGGAATCGGGCCGGGGAGCCAGGTTGCGTTTCGGCGCGCAGCCGACGGTAGTATCGTCATCGAAAAGGCGGATGGCACACGGCAACCAAGCCGCTTTGCCAAATTGGTCGGCAGCGCGGGCCCTGGTCTCTCGACCGACGAACTCATGGCGTTGCTTCGCGGGGATGACCCGTGACGCTGGTGGACACAAATGTCCTGCTGGATGTTTTCACCGAGGATCCAAAATGGCTGGATTGGTCACTCGCCCGGTTGGAGGAAGCTTCCTTCAATGGGCCTCTATTGATCAATGATGTCATCTACGCGGAGACGTCGGCTCGCTATCCTGCCATCGAGGACTTCGAATCCGCGCTGGCCGCTTCCGGCGTGACGGTCGCGACCATCCCGCGGATGGCGTTATTTCTGGCGGGAAAAGCTTTCGTGCAATACCGCGGCGCTGGCGGCATTCGCACGGGTGTGCTGGCCGATTTTTTTATCGGCGCCCATGCGGCAGTCGAACAGCTGCCGCTGCTTACGCGCGACGCCCGGCGCTATCGCACCTATTTTCCGACAGTAGATCTGATCGCGCCGGATGCCCCGGAATAGCTCGTCACAGCCATTCCCGACGTTAAAATTTGACCGCCAAAAAAAGAAAGGGGCTCCAACTTGCGCTGGAGCCCCTCAACGGTCAGGGCATTGCCGGGTATGTGCCCGAACCGTAGTTCTGGACACGGCCTCTTGGGGAGGCCGCGTCCCGGGAGGACCTTACATATTGTAGGCGCGCTCGGTGTGCTCGGTGATGTCGAGGCCTTCACGTTCGGTCTCGACATTGGCACGCAGGCCGACGATGACGTCGACGACCTTGTAGAGGATCGCCGAGCCGATGCCCGACCACACCAGCGTGGTGCCGACGCCCCAGCACTGCGAGATCATCTGAGCGCCGAAATCATAGTCGGCGATCTTGCCGGCGGTGTAGTCCATGATGCCGGCGCCACCGAGCGCCGGATTCACCAGGATGCCGGTGCCGAGCGCGCCGATGATGCCGCCGATGCAGTGGACGCCGAACACGTCGAGCGAGTCGTCATAGCCGATCGCGTTCTTCACGACGGTACAGAAGAACAGGCAGACCACGCCGACCACGAGGCCAAGCACGATGGCGCCCATCGGACCGGAATAGCCGGCCGCGGGCGTGACCGCCACGAGGCCCGCCACCGCGCCCGAGATGGCGCCGAGCACCGAGGGATGGCCCTTGATGATCCACTCCGCGAACATCCAGGACAGCGCCGCCGCCGCGGTCGCGACGAAGGAGTTGGTCATGGCGAGGGCTGCGCCGCCGTTGGCTTCCAGGTTCGAGCCGGCATTGAAGCCGAACCAGCCGACCCAGAGCAGCGAGGCGCCGATCATCGACATGGTCAGCGAGTGCGGAGCCATCAGGTCCTTGCCGTAGCCGACACGCTTGCCGATCAGGAGCGCGCCGACGAGACCCGCGATACCGGCGTTGATGTGCACCACGGTGCCGCCTGCGAAGTCGATCGCGCCCTTCTTGAAGATCCAGCCGGCGTCGGCGTTGACTTCATCGAGCTTGGCCTGTGCTGCGGTTTTCGCCGCCGCGTCACCTGCTGCGGCAAGCGCCTTGACCGCGTCCGAGATCGCGTCCGGTCCGGCCCAGTACCAGACCATGTGCGCGATCGGGAAATAGATCAGCGTGACCCAGAGCGGGATGAACAGCGCGATCGCCGAGAACTTCATGCGTTCGGCGAACGAGCCGACGATCAAAGCGGGCGTAATCGCTGCGAAGGTCATCTGGAAGCAGACGTAGACGAGCTCGGAGATATTGGCGTCGACGCTGAAGGTTGCCGCCTTGGAATCCGGCGTCACGCCCATCAGGAAGGCCTTCGAGAAGCCGCCGATGAAGTCGGAGCCGCCGGTGAAGGCGAGGCTGTAGCCGTACAAGGCCCAGATAACGACCACGGTGCAGACGGTGTAGAACACCTGCATCAGCACCGAGAGCATGTTCTTGCTGCGCACGAGGCCGCCGTAGAACAGCGCGAGACCGGGAATCGTCATCAACAGCACCAGCACTGTCGATGTCAGCATCCAGGCATTATCCCCCTTATTGACGGTTGGCTCCGCGTAGGCAGCGGTGGCGGCGAACAGGCCGACCGCCAAGGCCGCCAATCCCGCGCTATAGGGCCGCTTAAACGTCATTGTGTTTTACTCCTGATTGGTAAGGGTGTGAGCGCGAAATCAAAGGGCCGCGGCATCGGCCTCGCCAGTGCGGATGCGAACCGCATGGTCGAGATTGATGACGAAGATCTTGCCGTCGCCGATCTGTCCGGTTTTCGCCGCCGTGGTGATGGCGTCGATGGTCTTGTCGACCTGGTCTGCAGCGATCGCGACCTCGATCTTGATTTTGGGCAGAAAACTCACCGCGTATTCGGCGCCACGGTAGATTTCGGTATGGCCTTTCTGGCGGCCATATCCCTTGACTTCCGTCACCGTTAGACCGTGAACGCCAATGGCGGTCAGGGCGTCACGGACTTCTTCGAGCTTGAATGGCTTGATGATCGCCATAACAATTTTCATGGGTCCTATCCCCGCTTGGGCCCGGTTTGGACGCGACCGGGCGTTCTCGACTGAGGTTCACCACGCAGAAAGAGAGAGCAACGTTCACGACGCGGTCACAGCCAGCACCCCTAGAATCAAATGCCGTGCCAGATCGGCCGCGTTGCCTAACGGATTATGAACGCCCACCTTTTCGCGCTTTGCGCGAAGTCCCCCGACCTGCGCTATTCCGTCGCGCCTACGAATTAATCACACATGGTCGGAAAATAGGCAAGCTGATGTCATGACATAATGCTGCACATCTGGCGTGCAGTCTGGCGGTACCGTGATAGGGTCAGAGCGCGTCGCTGTCGGTTTCGCCGGTCCGAATCCGCAGTGCGTGATCGATCGGCGTGACGAATATCTTTCCGTCTCCGATCTGGCCGGTGCGTGCGTGCGCGGTAATGACTTCGACCGCCTTGTCGGCGACGTCGGAAGCAACCGCAATCTCGATCCGCAGCTTGGGCAGGAAGTTCACGACATACTCCGCGCCGCGATAGATCTCGGTATGGCCCTTCTGGCGGCCATAGCCCTTGACCTCGGTCACCGTCATGCCGTGCACGCCGATGGACGTCAGCGCCTGGCGCACCTCGTCCAGCTTGAAGGGTTTGATGATCGCGACGACGAGTTTCATGGGTCGGCCCTTCCGTTTCCCCTGAGCGGTCTCCAGCAGCCGCTTATTGAGGCCTGCAAGTCTAGTACTGCAAGTCTGGCATTTTTCTAGGCAAATGGCATAAAAAACTCGCAGCGTTAAGGCAAACATTCGCCGGGTGTGCGCGCCCAGCCCTATACAGAGCCGCCGTTCGTCCGTCAAAATACGGGTCCAAGCGCGGGTTAAAGTGGCCGCCCTTTGTATCGGCCTATTTTTTATTGGGGAGCGAAATGTCCGATCGATCCTGGTTTTTTGCCGCCAACGGCCAACAGCAAGGTCCCTATCCGGAAGCGCAGTTTCGGGATTTCGTCGCACGGGGGACGGTCAGACCGGAGACGCTGGTCTGGAGCGAGGGGATGGCTGGTTGGCAGAAGGCCGGAGAGATTCCCGGCCTGTTTTCCAGCGGTGCGCCTCCGACGCTGCCGCGAGGTGGCGCCGCGGCGATGGGCGGCGGCAGTGCCGGCGGTGGCCAATTGTCGATCGAACTCGGGCTCTGGGCCTTTCTCGGCCGCAGCATCCTGTTCGTGATCGGCATGCTGCTGGTGATCCCGGCGCCCTGGGTGGCGGTGAGTTACTACCGCTGGATGGCATCGCGCATCACCGTACCGGGACGGCCGAACTTCGCCTTCACCGGGCAGGTCGGCGACATCTGGTACGTGTTCGTCCTGCTGGCGCTCTGTAGCTACGGCGGGTCGACCGGCCGCATCGCGGTCCAGTTGATCGTGATCGTGCTCCAGGCGTTCCTGTCCTGGATGATCCTGCGATGGATCGCCACCAATCTCAGCTCGAACGGCCAGCAGCTCCCATTCACCTTCGAGGGCAGCCCGCTGATCTATGTCGGCTGGCATCTGTTGATGTACGTCTCCTTCATCACCATCGTCGGCTGGGCCTGGGTCATCACGGCCTGGATGCGCTGGAATTGCCGCAATGTCAGGGGCACGCGGCGCGATATCGTGTTCAAGGCCTCCGGCCTGGACGTGTTGTGGCGGACGATCGTGTTCGCCGTGGCCTGCATGTTCCTGATTCCGATTCCGTGGATGTTGCGCTGGTACACCCAATGGTACGTGTCGCAATTCGAGCTGGAGCCGCAAATGGCGGGCGCGTGAGCGCGGTTCACTGGAGCATGATCCGGACAAGTGTGTAGCGGTTTTCCCTTAGCTAACAAACGCAAAGCGTTTGCGCGGAGATCATGCTCAAACAAAAACCTGGAGCGCGATGGCGATTCAACCAATCCTATCGCGCTCTAGCTCAGCTCATCTGCGCTCACGCACCGAGCCTTCCTGGGCGACGGACGCCACCAGCGTGCCGTCGGGCTTGAAGATCAGGCCGCGGGTCAGCCCGCGGCCGTCCTGCGCGCTCGGGGAATCCTGCGCGTAGAGCAGCCATTCGTCGGCGCGGAACGGGCGGTGAAACCACATCGCATGGTCGAGGCTCGCCGGCATCATCCGCTTGTCGAACAGCGTGCGGCCGTAGCGCGCCATCACCGCGTCTAGCAGCGAAAAATCCGACGCATAAGCCAGCGCGCACATGTGCAGCGCCGGATCGTCGGGGAGCTTTGCCGCGGTGCGGATCCAGACATGGATGCGTCCGTCCTCGATCTTCTGGCCGAAATAGCGGCCGAGCTCGACGGGACGCAGTTCGATCGGTCGGTCGGACTCGTAATAACGGCGGATGAAATCCGGCATCTCGCGGAACATCGGCTGCTTGGCCACCTCTTCGGCGGTCAGCTTCTCCGGCGGCGGCACGTCCGGCATCCTGTCCTGATGATCGAACGCGCCCTGCTCCTCGGCATGAAACGACACCATGATCGAGAAGATCGCGTTGCCGTGCTGGATCGCGGTGACACGGCGGGTCGAATAGCTCTTGCCGTCGCGCAGGCGTTCGACCTGATAGATGATCGGAATCTGGGGATCGCCTGGCAGGATGAAATAACAGTGCAGCGAATGCGGCAGCCGGCCTTCGACGGTGCGGCAGGCCGCGACCATCGCCTGCCCGATCACCTGCCCGCCGAATACCCTCTGCCAGCTCGTTTTCGGGCTGTTGCCGCGGAACATGTTCACCTCGATCGATTCGAGATCGAGGATCGCAAGGAGGTCGATCAGGCTCTTGGACATGAAAGCCTCTTGGGCATGAAAGCGCTTTCGTTGACCTTTCTGTCATTCCGGGGCGAGGCGCAGCCTCGAACCCGGAATCTCGAGATTCCCCGATGCGCAATTGCGCATCTGTGGTCTGGTCCATCCAAGTCGGCTGTTGCCGACTTGGACATCGACGTTGCTGAACTCAGGTTAACCGGAGTTCAGTGGACTATCCCGGAATGACAGTGGGGTCACTGGGAACCCTTGTTTCATCAACCTGTTTCGCCCAGCTAAAGTCTGGTAGCAAGGGTAACGATTGAGCGAGTCATGAGCATGTCCGCACAGCGAAGCATTGTCATCGGCGGCGGCGCATTTGCCGGGCTGGCCCTGGCGCTGGCGTTGCGGCAGGGGCTCGGCGCCGACATTCCCGTCATCGTAGCCGATCCGGCGCTGGCCGTGCGGCCAAGCCGCGATCCGCGCGCGACCGCCATCGTCGCGGCCTGCCGCCGGCTGTTCGAGGCGCTCGGCGTCTGGGGCGAGGTCGCGGACAACGCGCAGCCGATCCTCGACATGGTGGTCACCGATTCCAAGCTGGAAGACGCGACCCGGCCGGTCTTTCTGACCTTTGCCGGTGATGTCGCCCCCGGCGAGCCGTTCGCCCATATGGTTGAAAACCGCCATCTGATCGATGCCCTGACCAGGCACGCCGAGAGCTCTGGCGTGGATCTCCGGCCCACCGCAGTTTCCAGCTATGATCAGCGTGCGGACGGTATCGACGTGACGCTGGCGGACGGCAGTGTCGTCGCGGCCAGCCTCCTGGTCGCGGCCGACGGCGCCCGCTCGAAGCTCAGGGAGCGCGCGGGCATCGCGACCCATGGCTGGGACTACGACCAGTCCGGCATCGTCGTCACCGTCGGCCACGAACGCGACCATGGCGGCCGCGCCGAGGAGCATTTCCTGCCCGCGGGCCCGTTCGCGATCCTGCCGCTGGCCGGAAAGCGGTCCTCGCTGGTCTGGACGGAGAAACGCAACGAGGCCGCGCGGATCGTCGCTCTCGACGACGACGAATTCCACGCCGAGCTGGAGCGGCGCTTCGGCCTGCATCTCGGCGAGGTGAAGGCGCTCGACAAGCCGCGCGCGTTTCCGCTGTCCTATTTCGTCGCGCGCGCCTTCATCGGCGAACGGCTGGCGCTGGTCGGCGACGCTGCGCATGTCATCCATCCGATCGCGGGCCAAGGGCTCAACATGGGACTGAGGGACGTCGCGGCGCTGGCCGAAGTGGTGGTCGATGCGGCGCGGCTCGGCCGCGACATCGGGCAGTTCGATGTGCTGGAGCGCTATCAGCGCTGGCGGCGGTTCGACACCATGGCGATGGGCTTTGCCACCAACTCGCTGAACGTGCTGTTCTCGAACAGATCCACGCTGTTGCGCACGGTGCGCGACATCGGCCTCGGCGTGGTCGATCGGGTCCCGCCGCTGAAAGACCTGTTCATCCGTCAGGCCGCAGGGCTCGCGGGCGAAGTGCCGCGGCTCCTCAAGGGCGAAGCGCTGTAGCAATAGCCGGAACGGGCCGTCGTCGCGTCAGCGGCCCTCGCTCCCCGCAATGAAAGCTGCGACGGCCTCGATCAAATCCGGATCGAGCGGACGTTCGGACTGATTGTAGGCGGCAAGGTCGTCGGCCTCGTCGGTGACGTCGTTCAGCACGTGATTCATGTCCGGCAGCCACAGCGTCTTGGCAGCCGGCGATGCGGTGGACAGCGCGATGAAATCCAGCCGCGCGACCTGCCGGTCGCGACCGCCGCCGACGATCAGCGTCGGCGTCACGATCTTTTTCAACGGAGCGATCGGATCTTCGACAAAGGCCGAGGCGATGCCGGGCTGCATCGCCGGCGGTATCGACAATCCCGGTGGCGGCGGGTCGACGATCTGCCCGGCCATGATGTCGTCGACGGCCTTCGCGATCGGCGCGAACATTTCAGGTGCAAGCTTCTTCTCGAGTTGCGCCTTGAGCAGGTCGCCTTGTCGTCTGGCGGACGCCGCCAACAGAACGAGCCGGTCGGCGCCCACGCGTTGCGCTGCGAGGATCGCGACCAGGCCGCCCTCGCTATGCCCGACCAGCGCCACGCGCGAGAATTTTCCGCTCTCGCGCAGATAATTCAGCAGTGCGACTACGTCGTCGGCATAGTCCTTGAAACGGAAATCCTCCGGCCGGCCGAATTCCGCCTTCCATCCGCCTGCGCCGCGCTTGTCGTAGCGCAGCGTCGCGATGTTGCGCGCGACCAGTTGCGCCGAAAGCTTCTTCAGCGTCGCCGGCTTGATCTGGGGTCCATTGCCGTCATGATCGGTCGATCCCGAGCCCGCGATCAGCAGCGCAATCGGAGGTCGTTCGACGCCTGAGGGAACCGTCAGCACGGCGTCGATGGGGCCGACGCTGATCTTGTTCTCCTCGGCGAATGCGCTCGCCGCGGCGATGAACGGAAACAGCACCAGCGCGATGATGAAGCAGGACCAGCGCCGGACCGACGACCGGCTTGCTTGCTCCTGGTCAGGGAGCGCTGGAGAGGGCGATGCCTCGAAGTGACGATGTGTCATGAACCCCCTCTCCCCGCCCCCGTCGAAGCAGGTTCTCTCCGTAGCCGCGCGCGTCGCCTCACTCGATCTTGCGCGCCTCTTCCGGCAGCATGATCGGGATGCCGTCGCGAATCGGATAAGCGAGTTTCGCCGAGCGCGAGATCAATTCCTGCTTGGCCGCGTCGAATTCAAGCGGTCCCTTGGTCAGAGGGCAGACCAGGATTTCCAGGAGTTTGGGGTCTACGGTATTTTCGAGGCGTTCGGGCGTCGCAGTCATAGGTGGTTTCTCCGGCTGTCCTCACCCCTATCATATCCAAGCGGAGCCTGTCGCCGCGCCGTTATTATGGCGAAGCAATCCTCAAGAGCTCGTCGAGCACGGCCTGCTGCCGTGGCTTGGGCAGTGGCTTGTCCGCGAGCGCGGAGCCGAGAAACGTCCAATAGAGAATTTGCGCCCGCGCCTGCGCGGTCTCGCGCGGAACACCAGTGTCGCGGAGCAGGCTCTCGACATAATCCAGCCGCCGCCGGTCGATCGCCTGCACCGCGTCGCGCGCGGCGGCATCGAAGGCGGCCCAGCTTCGTACCGCCTTCTCCAGCGCGAGCTTGCCGGAGAAGGCCTGGCGCAATAGCACCGGCAGCGGATCTTCCGTGCTGGCGGCGGCTTCGACATTGGCGATGATCTGCTCGGCGGCGACCTCGCGCCAATGCTTCAGGATCGCGGCATGAAACGCGCTGATATCGGCGAAATGCCAGTAGAAGCTGCCGCGCGACACCCCCATCGCCTTCGCTAGCGGCTCGGCCTTCAGCGCCGCAAAGCCGTCGGCGGCCAGGGCCT
>WNFD01003841.1_pt1 | contig 17404 bp, 10 predicted proteins | sample 5400491 | NCBI WGS metagenome assembly WNFD01 (sample SAMN13153343, study PRJNA577476) | soil metagenome | isolation source: 120 cm saprolite under Douglas fir tree site 2 hole 2 replicate 2 | place: USA:California | collected 2015-04-18 | reverse complement strand
GCGCTCGACGCTTTCTGTACCGTCCTCGCCGAAGCAGGACATGCCGTCGAGCGCGCTTCCAGCGGGATCGCGGCTCTGGATATTATTGATCGGAAAGAACATCTCGATCTGCTGCTGACGGACGTGATGATGCCTGGGCTGCACGGCTTCAACCTGGCGCGCATGGCCGTGCTGCGGCGTCCCGCGCTCAAGGTGCTCTATTTCTCGGGCTACAGCGAGATGCCGCTCACCGGGCAAGACGAGGGTCAGAAGTTCGGCAAGCTGTTGCCGATCGAGCCCGACGAACTCAAGCGCGCAGTCGAGGAGGCGCTCGCCCGCGGCGGGGGCTGAAATGCCGGCTCCAGCGATGGTGGATGCTCACGTTGGGTCCCGCATCTGCCTGCGACGGACGATTCTGGGCATGAGCCAGAAAAACCTCGGCGAGGCGATCGGTCTAACCTTCCAGCAGGTGCAGAAATACGAGTTGGGCGTGAGCCGCGTCTCCGCCGGGATGCTGTGGCGTCTCGGCCAGGTGCTCGACGTGCCCGTGCTGTTTTTCTTCGAGGACATGGCCGCCGGCGCGGTGGAGCGGCCGGCCGTAGCGGACGATCAGATCGTGATGCGCCGCGAGACGCTCAAGCTCGTGCGCGTCTACTACAGGATCGCAAGCCCAGGGCTCCGCCGCGCCATAGTTCATGTCGCGAGATCCATGGGCCGCAGCCGACACTGATGCGAGGCATGCTTTAAGCAGAGTGATCCGCCAAGCAAGAGGAGCTGCGACCCCTTTCGGGTGGTCGGCGCAAGAGATAAAGAGCCCCGCCGGTGGCGAACTGGCGGGGCTCCTGGCTGTCATGGGCACGGACTGGAGGCCGTGCGCCACTCCCCCATCTTGTGATCCAATCGCTAACGATCGACTAATCCTGCTTTGCCGGTCGCAGGAGAGGCCAGCGACGGTGAAGCCGTCGCTGTTGTCGCCGAGCTGGTTGTTGGGAACGCGGGTGCCCCGCATGGAAGCGACGAAGCGCTCGGGCTGGACTTGGGCGATCATCGCCGTCGTCACGAGCGTCTCGCCGAGACCCGCCATCTTGCCTATCGGTTCGTGGTCTCTCGAAGCGCTTCGCGACTACGTAGCCCCTAGAATCTGAAGCTCGCCATGGCGCCGCCGCCCCAATCGGGGCTGCCATTGGCAAAACCATGCACCCCGTAGACCTGCAGCTTCCACCGCTCCGAAAGCTGTTGTGTCAGATAACCGGTGACCTCACGCTCGGGGCCGGATGCTGGCGATGGCGCTTGGCTCGCATCCAGGATGGCACCCGCTCGCAAGCCTTCGCTGATCTTGAAGGCGACGCCAGCCTCGCCATAGACGACGTTCTTGAGTTGGGCGCCCGGCGGGCTGCCGATGAACTTGTAACCCACCGAGCCGAAGACGGAGAGAGCCGATGTCACGCTCTGCGTCAGATCGAGCTGCGGGGCATAGTCGTTGTCGCCGGTGCCGAGCCCCTTGCTCGCGCTGGCGGTGCCGAACTTGATCTTGCCGGTGAGGTCGACCAGCGTTCCCGTGCTGGAGACGTCAAGGACATTGCGCGTTACACCGGCGATGACGTCGCCCAAACCCTCCTGCGTCGTGCGCGGGGCTGCCTTCTTGCTCTTGATGATGCCGATATCACGCACGACGTTGCCCGGGCCGATCACGGCGATGAAGGGAACGGTCAGCTTGAAGGTCCACTTGTCGGTCTCGTACTTGCCGGTGAGCGGCACGTAAAGGATGTCGGTCGAGGACGTGCCACCATATTTGCCGGTGCTCATCATGCTTGGTTCTTCAGTGCTTGCAACAACACGAACAGTTCGCACCCATTCCGATTAAAAGGACTTTAATATCGACACTTCTGACGCGTCGTCGCGGTTCCGGCCGTGCCGGCACGTCGTTTCTCCCGACGGCGGCTCCGCTCCGGTGGTCCCAATAATGTAACCAGGCAGTAATCTAGGGGCTCAGGAAAGGCCGATTGCTCTAAATTGTCCCGCGTTTTAAAAGTATTACTGCCGGGGCCAAAGTTTGACACAGTGGAGACCGATGACAGTTAGTATCCTCCGCTTATCCTTCACTACGGAGGAGTTCGTCCATGAGGATCAACAGAACGTTGCTTGCCGCGGCGAGTGCCGTGATGCTCGCCACCATCGGCGTCGCCAATGCCCAGACGAATGTGCCGGGCGCCCAGGCGCTCGGCAGCGTCGACAAGAACCTCGCCAAGGATCCGGACAATCGCGGTCTCAAGAACGCGCAGAACCGGATCGAGCGCAACCAGAAGCGCCACGCGCTGCACAAGGCCGAGATGGCCGAGCACGCGGAGAAAACCGACCATCCGGAGCGCGAGCGATGCTAGTCGAGACGGCCATGGGATTGCTTGCTCCAACTCGTGCACGAGGAGGATCGCGCGCGCGTCAGGGCCGGCATCATCGCGTCGCGGGAAGGTGTCAGGCCGTGGCTCGGCCCGCGGCGCCCAACCGGCAAGGGATCGTTCACCTCAAGCGCGTAGCATCGGCTAGCCATTATCGGGGTCAGCATGCGCCGCAAGCGTCAGATCGACGGCCTCACCGATGGATAGATCACCGTCGCCATCTGGTTCGGATGCGTGGTGGTTCTGTCGCTGGCGGCGGCCGTGCTGTACATGGAAACATACCATGCCCTAGCAGGCTGTTGAAGAACTCACCAAGGGACGGCCTTGAGGTGTGATTCGTCGCCGTTGTCATAGGCGAACTCGCCGATGAGCGAGCGGTCGTCCGTCGCCAGCAAGAGGAAGCCGCGCCGATGACCGGGCTGGAGAAGGCGATCAAAGACGAGCTGCGCAAAGCGCTCGAGCCCTCTGCGCCGCCTCATTCCGGAAGAATGGAAAAGGCGCTAACGCAACGCCGCGTGGGGGCAATTATGGCTAATGCCGCGCCGCGGTCGACGGCTCCCCCAGCGAGCCGAGCGCCACGATGATCCGCAGCCATCTCTGTCGCCTTTATCGGCTTGGGCAGGCCGCCTCTTCATGCACGCCGGGATAGTCACAATAGGCGCATTGCCCGGGCTGCACCGGCTTCATCATGGCCGCCGAATAGGGGCTATCGGCGCAGGTGCCGCAGGCACCTACGGCCAGCAGCAGCGCGGCCGTCATCCATCGAACGATCATCGTGCTTCCTTCGACCCCGCGCGCAAAGGTACCGCTGCCCGCGGCACGGCGCAACCGTAGGAGGGTTCTTCCGCGGCTGACGCCGCGGTGGCCACACGGGAGCTGAGCGGCTTCAGTGCCGCCCCTCAGTCGGCCGCTCGCCCGATTGGGACACTATTGGGACACCGGCTAACGCCTATTGGCCTATCTTATTGAAATGCTTGGCGTCCCCTACCGGATTCGAACCGGTGTTACCGCCGTGAGAGGGCGGTCTACGCGAGGGATCTTAGACCGAACCGCTTGCAAATAACGCTGGTTGCGGGTCCTCGATTTGAAGCTACCGTTCCGAATCCCCGGACCGAGACCTAGTTTTTAATGTTTCAAATAACGACCGTCGGCAGGCTCAACTGTCGGTGGTTGCAGGTCCCCGCAACCACCGACAGTTGACTCTCCGGCGCCCCCGCGCCGGAGAGTTTTTGTTTGCGCCCGCCGCTCTCGCAGAGACTCAGGATCGAAGCGAGATCGCCATGAAGTTCGGCATGCAGGTTGTTCGGCGCATCGGGAGCGGGTGTGAGCACGACCTTGTCGATGAGCGAGCGCAGGATCTCCGACGCCTCTGACTTTATGCTGTCGTCGTTGAGCGCCGCCTCGAGCTCGGCCACCTTCCGCCGGTAGATCTCGCTGAGATTGGGATGGAGCGCGACAGCGGGCGCTTGCGATGGCTGCGCCAGGCCGGCGGCCAGCTCCCCTTTGCGCGCCTCGAGCTCGCGCATGCGCTCCTTGAGCGCCGGCGAGTACATCCCGTCCTCGATCGCCTTCATCACGCCGCTCATCTTCCGCTCGACGCTCTCGAGCTCGCGCTGCAACTCGCCGCGGCGCTGCGCGGCCGTCCGCACCGCAGCATTCACTTCCTCCTGGAAGGCTCGGACGAACTCGGCGACGAGCTCCGGCGCCATCAGCTTGTCCTTGAGGCCGCCGAGGACGCGGGCCTCGATCGCCTGCCGCGTGATCGTCTGGCTGTTGCCGCAGGTGCCCTTCGAGCGCCGCGTGGCGCAGCCATAGCGGTCCTGGCCGATGATCGTGTAACCGCCGCCGCAGTGCCCGCAGGTCAGCAGCTCGCTCAACAGGAACTTCCGCCGATGCGCCCGGTTGAGGGCGTTGCCTTGATGATCCCTGCCGATCTCGAAGCGGAGGGCCTTCTGACGGTCCTTGACCCTGTTCCAGAGCTCGTCATCGATGATTCGGAGCTCCGGCAGGTCGACGATCTCGCGCTCCTTCCGGTCCCTGATGCGGGCGACGCGCTTGCCGGTCCGCGGATCTTTGACATAGGCGGTGCGGTTCCACTCGATCCGGCCGACATAGACGGTGTTGTTGAGGAGGCCGGTGCCGCGGTCGAATTGGCCGCGGATGGTCGTATCCCGCCAGTGCCTCCCCTCAGGTCCCGGCACGCCTTCAGGCGGAGGGGATTGCGCCGGTTCTTGGTTTGGCGTGCCAGCAGGTGGCCGATACCGTCGGACAGGATCGATCCTCCCTTTGGGCACCGGCAATTCCCTGGCGAGCGCCAGCGGCGTGTTGGACTTGAAGCGGGTCACGATCCGGCATTGCGCCAGGTCCAACTTCGCCCACCAGCGTGGTCGTAATAGCCGAGGTCGAAGACATGGGTGGCTGTGGGTTCGGCGCAAAGACGAACGAAATATTGCATCTAATCGATGTTCCTGAACTCCCGCTGAACCGTGGCGATGTCGGCAAGGGCTGGCAACCCTGCCTCGTTGCCGAGGTGTTGGATTTTGTAGGCGGAAGCAGCGCGCCCGAAGCGGAAATGCTCCTCCCAACTCTTCGCTGCATCGGTGAGGTAGGAATAGACATAAGCGCCGTGGAAGACATCGCCTGCCCCACTCGTATCGAGAACACGATCCGGCGGAACGGTAAGAGCTGGAAGCGTTCGGATAGTACCCACCTCGTCGTACCAGACCAGCCCACGCTCTCCGAGCGTCACGCCGCCAATGCTGCAGCCCCGACTCTTGAGATAATCGAGCATTCTTGCCGGCCCGAATCCCATCTGCTCACAAAGGCGCTCGGACACGATCGCGATGTCGATGAAGGCAAGGAGCTCATGCGTGTTTGATCGCAGTCCGCCGCCGTCGAGCGAGGTGAGTATCCCTGCTTCCCGGGCGACCTTGGCATGATACATCGCCGCATCCGGCTGGTGGCCATCCACATGAAGCGCCCGGTAGCCTGACAGGTTCAGGCGGGGGAAGGGGTCGATATAATCGTCGTCCCGACAGCGGACGATGGCCCGCTTGCCATCGTTCGGCATGATGAATGACAGCGACGACGTTCTAACCTTCCGCGGATGGACCGGAATCCCATACTTCGCGGCCATATCCAGGAACATGCGACCGAGCCAGTCATCGGCTACCGTCGCGAGCAGTTCGGGCACAAGTCCCAACTTTGCACAGCAGAACGCAGCCGTGACTGCGTTGCCACCGAACGAGATAGCGTAGGCCGATGCGACATGCTTCTCGTCTCCGATCGGCATCCGATCGGTCAAAAAGGTCACGTCGATATAAGTCTGCCCGATGAAGAGTGCTTGCATCAAATGTAAGGACATTGTTCCGGCTAAAAGCTCTTATTGAGGGCAATAAGTTCCCGTCTGAGGCTTTCGAGGACAGAATAGACCCCAGGCGGAAACAACCCGTCGTAGCGTGCTTCAAGCTGCGCGATCTCAGACCGCAGCCGGTCGGCGCGAATCTCGCTGTCCGTCAAAGCTTTCACAGCCGTGTTTTCCGCACCGGGAGCTGGTCGGTGAACCTGCGATGGCGCGTCAAAAGTCGGAATTCACCAGAACGTAAGACCCCTTACGACCGTGCGCGTGCACCTTAGCTTGCGGCCGGGCATATCAGGTCACGGTGTAAGTCGAAAACGTTTAGCAAACCCGCCTCGCTGAGGATATTTGGAACGTTTGATGCCATGATCGCACCATTTATATTCCGAGGCGCCTCACCCAGCCACCGAAGCCCATGATCTGTTCGCGGTGATAATACCTATATGTGAACACACAGGCCACAAAGCCAGTTTTATCTTCCCAATCATCAGGTACCTTCACGATATCGCCGATTCCCAAAGCCGATCCGTGACGCCAGCCAAGTGAGGTATCTGCGACATTGTGCGCCCTTTATAGGGCCAGACGAACAGCAGCCGTTCGCTGCTGCTTAATCGCAGCCTTCTGGGAATGGCTCGGCGAAGGACATCGACCTGATGTCGAAGGACCAGGTTCTCGATCTCAAGCTGGAAGCGAGACCTCAAGCGCGCTAGCAACGTCGCAAACAGTAATCTCAGAACCGCGGTCATGACGGCGGCGCGATGCGACCTCATCCGAGCATAACGCGCAGCCTATGGGTCGTGCCGTCATCCATCAACGCGATCCGCAATGGCCTTTCCGGCACCGCTATGCCGTCGAACTCGGCGTGGGAGACTCCGCGGCTGACCCCATGAGGGTTTTCGACCGCAATCTCGTATTTCGCGGAGTGATATCGGAACAGGATCTCGAAGCGAGGCCACGCCCTCGGCACGCACGGTTCGAGGAGCAGGGAAGCTCCCTTTAGTCGGAACCCGAGAATCCATTCAAGGCCTGCTCTGTGCATCCATCCAGCCGAGCCAGTGTACCATGTCCATCCGCCCCGCCCGATATGCGGGGGCGCGGCATAGACGTCCGCGCAAACAACATATGGCTCGACCTTATAGCGGTGAGCGTCAGCCGGCGTGCTCGAGTGATTGATGGGACTCAAGATCGAGAACAACTCAGCCGCCTTGTCGCCATCGCCGAGCATCGCGAAGGCAATCATCGACCAGATCGCAGCATGGGTATATTGGCCGCCGTTTTCTCGGACGCCTGGCGGATATCCCTTAATGTATCCGGGGTCGTGTGATGTCCGATCGAAGGGCGGGGCGAAGAGGAGGACTAAACCGTCACCGCGGCGCACCAGCTGTTCCTCCACAGCCGCCATGGCGCGCGCACCGCGCCCGGGATCAGCGGCACCGGAAATCACGCTCCAGGACTGAGCGATCGAGTCGATACGGCATTCGCTGCTCGCGGCCGAACCGAGCGGTGTGCCGTCGTCGAAATAACCACGCCGATACCAACCGCCGTCCCACCCCTCTCGTTCGAGAGAGATCTGCAGGGTAACGGCGTGCTGCCGCCAAGCCGCGGCGCGCGCTGCTTCGCCGCGATGCTCGGCCAACGGAGCGAATGCCGAGAGCGTGGTGTGAAGGAACCAGCCGAGCCAGACGCTTTCGCCTTTTCCTTCCTGCCCGACACGGTTCATGCCATCATTCCAGTCTCCTGTACCGATCAGCGGCAGGCCGTGACCGCCGACTGAAAGACTCCGGTCAAGAGCCAGAGCGCAATGTTCGAAGAGCGTGGCGTGCTCCTCAGAGATCATAGGCTGGAAGTAAGAGTCGTGCTCGCCGGCCTGAAGGGCGGGCCCCTCGAGAAACGGAACCGTTTCATCCAACACCCCAAGATCGCTCGTGACCTCGACATAGTGGGCGACAGCGTAAGACAACCACACGCGATCATCGGAGACCCGCGTCCGAACCCCCTGACCTGATTGTGGCAGCCACCAGTGCTGGACATCGCCCGCGAGGAACTGGCGGGCGGCCGAGCGCAAGAGATGCTCTCGCGTCACCGCGGGCTCGGACACGGCGAGCGCCATCCCATCCTGGAGCTGGTCGCGGAAGCCGAAAGCGCCGCTCGCTTGGTAGAACGCCGATCGCGCCCAGACCCGGCAAGCGAGTGTCTGGTAAAGAAGCCAGCGGTTGAGCAGTATGTCCATGGACCGATCTGGAGTTTTTACCTGAACCGCGCCAAGGGTCTCGTCCCAGTGCCGCGTCACCGCATCCAACACGGCGCCAAGGTCGGCGGCTCGGTAGCGCGTGATCAGGGCCAGCGCATCCTCCGCCGTCGCCGCCTCGCCCAGGAAGAAGACGATTTCCGTCGCACCGTTCGGTTCAAGCTCGACGTGGGTCTGCAGGACGCCACAGGGGTCGAGACCCGCGCCGGTCCGATTTGAGAGCGGGGTATCGCCGGCGAGCGCAGCGGGATAGTCAAGTGTGCCATTCCGGCCCAAGAACTCGGTCCGATCGCCCGTCCACGCCTGTTGCCGTCCTGCGAGATCGGCGAACGCCACACGAGAACCAAATTCAGGGCGCCAGAAGTTGCGCGCGAACATTGCTCCGCTCCCTGAGTCGATCTCGGTCACTACGGACGGCGCCGAGGCTCCGCGGGATGTGCCCAACACCCATTCCACATAGGCGGTGACCGAGAGACGCCGGGATCGCCCCGAATTGTTTTGGATCTTCAGCTGAGAAATCTTGATCGGGCCATCGAGCGGAACATACTGCAGAAGATCGAGCGAAATTCCATGCGAGGCATGCTCGAACCGGCTATAGCCTTGGCCGTGCCGTACGACGTAAGGCGAGGCATGCTCGCGGATCGGCAGAGCCGTCGGACCCCATACATCCCCGCTCTCCTCATCGCGGAGGTATATGACCTCACCTGGCTGGTCGCTGACGGGGTCGTTCGACCAGGGGGTGAGCTGGTTCTCCCGACTATTCGCCGACCATGTGTAGCCGCCGCCCTCGACCGAGACCTGGAAGCCGAACGAGGGATTGGCGATCACATTGATCCAGGGCGCTGGCGTGCACTGGCCTGCGCCGAGGATCGTCATGTATTCCCGCCCATCGGAGGTGAAACCGCCGAGACCGTTGAAGAAATCCAGATCGGGTATTGCGGCAGCGGACTCCGGCAACTGCGGCGCCGAGGAAGGTCGGCGCCGCGGCGCGATGACGGGCTTGGGCTCCCTGACCCGTTTGACTTGCTCGGCAAGGCTGCCGCGTCGGCTCAGAAGGACCGACCGTGCGACGGTCTGGAGAGCAATCCGGGCGTCTACGGAAAGCAGGTCGGCGCGCAAGATGAACACCGAGCCTCGCACCCCTTCCCCTGCCGGTGTCGACTGCGACCGGTTTGTCCGGGTCACGGTCTCCAGGGCGGCCTGGAGATCCTGGATGTAAGACGAAGGCCGTTCGTTCAGAATCACCAAGTCGACCACCAGCTGCTTCATCCGCCAATATTCGTGGGCGCGCAGCAGCTGACGGACGATCTCCAAATCTTCGACTTCGTCGATTCGAACGAGAACGATCGGCAGGTCGCCCGAGATTCCATGGGGCCAAAGCGCCGAAGGCCCAAATCCACTCAGCTTCAGAATTTCCGAGGACGGCCGCAACGTCGGGTCGGAATAGAGCACTCGATTGGCGAGACGCTGGAATAGGTGCGCCTCGTCGGAGGAAATACCGAGGTGGCGGAGCTGCACCTGCGCCTGCGTCCACGCCCGGGTGACCGCGCGCTCGTAAGCGGTTGCGTCGAGGTGCTTGTCGGCGAGGTCGAGCGCCCCGCTGCGCGAAGACGCAACCACCGTCCAAAACGCGATGCGCACCGTGGTGCCGGGCAGAACCCGCACGCGGTAGCGGAGGCTGAAGATCGGATCGAGCACGGTGCCCACCGTATTGGAGAGCGGCTGGCCATCAGTCACGCAAATTGGCGCCCGGATCCCCCGCCCGCGCCCGATGAAGCGCGCCCGGTCCGTCTCGAATTGGACATCGCCCACGGTGTCGCCTTCCACCGCGGCGAGATGCGCCGCCCAGGTTTCAGGCTCGCCGGGCGACCGCCGGCGCCGCGTGGCTAAGAGCGTGCCGACGTCAGCGACGAACTCCGTTTGCACGAACAGCTTGGAGAAGGCGGGATGCGCCCCGTCGCCCTCGCGCGGGGCCAACACGACCTCGGCGTAGGAAGTCAGCTCGATCTCGCGAGGCTGGTGCCCGTGATTGGATATCGACACACGGCGAACTTCGGCGTCTTCCTCTGGCGAAACTGCCACGTCGAGGGTCGTTGTGATCGACCCATCGCGCCTGACGATTTCGACGCGATCCTCTGAGAAGGCTACCTCGTAGCTATCCGGCTCGGTGCCGCTCGGCTGGTATCCCGCGGACCACACGTCGCCGCTGTGCGCATCGCGGAGAAAGACGAACGAGCCCCAGGGATCGCAGGTGACATCCTCCCGCCACCGCGTGACCGCCAGATCTCGCCAGCGGCTGTAACCCGAGCCTGCGCTGGTAATCATCACCGCGTAGTTGCCGTTCGAGAGAAGGTGCGTGCGGGGAACGAGGTCGTGCGGCGACTGGAACCGGCGCAGCATCGGCGGAACGAGCTCGCGAATGTTCGCGGCTGCCCTCACCTCGTCGATTCGGGGGCGAGCAACGATGACATCGCGCGGTGGCCGCTCCTGCAGCAAGAGCTCCGTCGCCTGGATGATTGGTTCGGCGTGAAAGCGAGCGCGCATCTTGCCGTCTTGGAGGGTATTGGCGATGGCGACCACGGTCATGCCTTGGTGGTGCGCCATGTATGCATGAACGACCGCTACATCCTCTCCCACGGGCAGACGTGACCGTGTGTAATCCAGAGCCTCGTACCAGCCATATTTCCCACGGCCGCCGGCGGCGGTCAGACGGGAGAAGTTCCGCGCCGCGGCCTCCGGATCGACCATTGCTCCCAGCGCTGTCGCGTAGGGAGCAATGACCGCGTTCTCGCTGAGACCGCGTTGCAGACCCAGGCCCGGAACCCCGAAGTTCGAGTACTGATAGGTGAACTCCAGATCGCGTGCGTTGTAAGCAGATTCCGAGACACCCCACGGCACGCTGAGCTCGGTGCCATATTTGATCTGGCGCCGGACCACCAGGCGAGCCGATTGCTCCAGCACGCTGCCGTCCGGCGCACGCATCACCAGGGAGGGCATCAGATATTCGAACATTGATCCCGACCACGAGATAAGTGCCGAGCCGCGATCGACGGGCGTGAGGGCCCGCCCGAGCCGAAACCAGTGCCGGGCCGGTACATCTCCCTTGGCGATCGCGACAAAGCTCGCAAGGCGCGCCTCTGATGCGAGCAGATCGTAACAGTTGGGGTCGAGAGTTCCCTCGTCGACCCGATATCCCAGCGAGAGGAGCTGACGCGTGGGATCCAAGAGAAAGTCGAATTCCATCGCTTTGAACATCGTCTGCGCGAGATCGCTGAGCACCGCAATGCGCCGATCGAGCGACCGGGCGGTGCGAACGGATCGCTCGAGGGCCTCGACCAACGTGTCCGCGCGCGCAAGTGCATATTCTCTGCCGTCGGCCTGCGCTGCGAGTTCCGCCCGGTGGATCGCTAGGGCGCGAATGGCCGCCTCGGAGCGGTCCGGGAGATCGGCCAGGGTCGGAATCGTGTCGAAGAAGCGCTCGAATGACTCGTCTGAATGGCCGTTCCCATCCGTGGTCGTCGCCGCGACATGCCCGCCGTCGCTCGCGATGAGACCAGCCCAAGGCATCAGCGAGTCGAGGTCGCGCCGGTGGCTTCGTATGGTTGCGCACACGGCCTCCGCCCAGGTCAACAGGTCGCCGCTGCCGCTGTCGCCGCGCTCCTTGGCTAAAGCTCGCGCGCTATTGGCGACCTGATCGGCGTGAAGCGCAAGCTCGACCAACTGTCGCGCGATGCCTGCCGGGGTCGCTGAAATCCGTCGGAGCGATGCGGAGAGTGTGTCGAGTGCGTCGTCCAGCTGCTTGCGGGCTGCGGTATGCGCTGATTGGTCGTCGGAAAATACCTGCGCGGATTCGCGGGTGAGCGCCAGCGCGTCCTCGATGCCGGCAACCCAGTTCGGAGCCGTCACGGGATCGCCGATTGCCTCGCGGCAGGCGTTCGAAAGAGCGATCAGGTGGCCGGCGAGGTTTCCGCTATCCACCGAGGAGACATATTTCGGCGCCAATGGGCGAAGGTCGCGCGTTCCGTACCAATTGTAGAAGTGCCCGCGGAAGCGTTCGAGGGCGCTCATCGTCCTGAGAGTCGCGTCGAGCCGCTGCACGGTGTCGAGCGTTCCCAGCCAGCCGAAATCGTGAGCGGCGATCACGGACAGAAGATACACGCCGAGGTTCGTGGGAGACGTCCGATGAGCCAGGACCGGTTTCGGCTCTTCCTGGAAGTTGTCGGGAGGAAGCATATGATCCTCCATCGTGACGAAGGTCTCGAAGAAGCGCCACGTGCGGCGCGCGACGAGGCGCAGCGATTGCGCGTCTGAGGCCGAAACCCGCTTATGGATAGCCACGGCCGGGGGCAGGCTCGTCCACCGCGCGATGGCTGGCGACAGTACCCACAAGATCAAATACGGAGCCGCGACCGGCCAAGAGCCTGGCTTGGCCCACGCGACGAGGATCGCTGCCAAAACGGCGAGGGCGACACTACCGGCCATCTGCCGGTAGAACCCGCCCAATTCGAGCCGGGGGCCGACCTTTGCCTGCGCGGCTGTGACCCATTCCAGGAGCATCCGATGCGACACGAACAAGCGAAACAGCGTCCGTGCGATGGCGTCGGCCATCAACCAGGCCTGATGCGCCAGGAATGCGACATGGAGCGCAATTTGCGAAAGCGCGAGCTTGAGATCCATTCCGACGGCGCGAACGTGGGTCCGCTTCGAGATCCCGAGCCGTCGGGGCATGACTCCCATGAGGAAGGGCAGGAGAGCGGGCATCGCGATCGTCGCGAGAATGAACCCGCTCCAGATCCGGGCGGAGGCGAAAGGCAGAGTCCATCCAGCGAGCAATGCAAGGACGGTGACCGGTGCAGACAGTGACCGGCGCAGATTGTCGATCATCTTCCACCGACCGATCAGCGGGATCGCAGCTCCGCCCTGATCGCCCTTCGAGTACCGCCCGCGGCCTAAAATCCACGGTAGCAACTGCCAATCACCGCGTGCCCACCGATGCTGGCGAGCCGCGGCGACGTCGTAACGCGATGGAAACTCCTCGACGACCTCGACGTCGGAAATCAGCCCGGCTCGAGCGAAGGTTCCCTCGAGTAGATCGTGACTGAGGAGCGAGTTCTCGGGGATTCGACCCGCGAGGGCTGCTTCGAAGACGTCCACATCGTAGACCCCCTTTCCGGAGTACGAACCTTCACCGAATAGATCTTGATACACATCGGATACGGCGAACGCGTATGGGTCTAAGCCGCTAGCACTCGAGAAGACGCGTTGGTACAGCGATCCCTCACGACCAGTCGGCAATGACGGCGTGACTCGCGGCTGAAGTACAGCGTGCCCTTCGAGCACGCTTCCGGTGCGAGGATCGAGCATCGGACGGTTCAACGGGTGAGCCATCTTCCCAACCAGCCGCTTAGCGGCTCCCCTCGGTAGCCGTGTATCGCTGTCAAGGGTGATGACGTAACGGACATCGGAGGGAATGACGGGAGGGTGGTCACTGGACGTCAGGAATGTCGTGTCAGCCGCGCCGCGAAGCAGTCGATTTAGCTCGTGCAGCTTCCCGCGCTTGCGCTCCCACCCCATCCACATTCCCTGCGCCTCGTTCCAGATACGTCGACGATGGAGCAGGAGGAATCGCTCGCCTGTGCGAGCGGGGCCATAGCGTCGATTCAGATGCGCGATTCCTTCGACGGCCGCGCCGAGAAGCGCGTCGTCACCCTGCGCACCCTCCGTAGCGGAGTCTGCCCAATCCGAAAGCAGAGCGAAGTGGAGATCGCCATCAGGACTCGAGAGATAATGAACCTCCAAGTGCTCGATCTGCTCATCGAGCGCAGCTCGCGTCGACAGGAGCGTGGGCATGACGATTATTGTGCGTAGGTCTGGCGGCACACCGTCGCGGAGCTCCAACGCTGGCAGGATCGTCGCGCCGAACCGGATCGCGGCGCCGCGGTTGACCAGCGCTATTGCGACGTCCGATGCCGGTATCAGTGCGACCAGCGCAAGGAGGCAGAGAGCCCACGTGCCGTCGGGCTTCGCCCCCCAGTACAACGTCGCGGCGACAATGATTACGCTTATGACCGCGATGACCCCGAGATAGCCAGCAATCCCGATGACCGCGTTCGCGCGCGCGAGCCATCCCCTGACTGGAACACGAAATCCAAGCTCCTTTTCGAAGGCGCGGCGGCCTTTCGCGATCAGGTAGTAACCGGGGTCGCGCTCGCGAGCCGAGGTCTTGTCGCCTTCGTTTTGCGGATCATCTCCGGCGCGTTCTGCGGCCTGAAGGGCGAGCCGTGCGACTTCAAGCTCCGAGTGCGTCGAGCCGCGCGCCAGCTCTTCGATCGCTCGGCGATAGAGATCCCGCGTCGGAAAGTCCATTTCGGCAAAACCGCTGCCGGAGCGCAACATCGCATCGACAAGACTGATGCGTTCGAACAGCTCCGGCCAATCCACGGCTGATATAAGGCGCATGCTCGTAATGATGTTGCGGACCGTCACGTTATTCGCACCCTGACTCTGGTGTTCTTCTCGGACGATCTCGTCGACTGATGTTCCCTGGGCTGTCAGGCGTTCATCCAACCAGAGGAGAGCGGGTGTCGGTCTGGGATACTGATCGTGGAGTCGGTGGACCAGTTGAGCCGCAAAGGCCGTCGCCAGAGGTGTCTTACCCATGTGACCTAAGACCATCGCCGCCGGTTCAGCTTTGCCGTCGTCAACTCCCAATAAGCGATCGGCCAAAATGTCGGCTTCCCGGCGCGCCGCTCGGCGGACCACGATCCGGTCAGCCAAGCGCCGCAAGTTCTCTACGAGGACGATCCGTAGCGTGATGGGGATCGCCCACAGCTCGCCGATCGTGAGTGCCTGTACGCGCTGGTAGGCGTGCACAAACCGGCACAGCATCTCCGGGTCAAATCGGCTGTCGGTATGAGCAACGAAGGCCCAAGCCAGTCCGAACACGCGCGGATAGCCTAGGAATGGCCCGTCCGCCAGTTTCGGAAGCTGGCGGTAAAATGCCGGCGGAAGATCGTCTCTGATCTCACGAGTTTGCGCCTCGACGACGTGAAAATTGTCGACCAGCCACTCGGCCGCTGGGGTGATTGGATCGTCTTCGTGGGTCGCCTTCGCGATGGCACGATACGCTTCGAGCAGAATCTTGCCGTTGTCTCTGAGTCGCCTGGCAAGCGGTCGACCGATCCCAGATGTCGGTGTGATGCGCTGTGCGGCCGCGAGGCTCTCGGCATGCTGCTCGAGGCGCTCGGCGCTGAAGAGTTCCGCGCGGATCGGGGCGTCGGTCTCCCAGGGGGACGTCACTGACGGTCGGCTGATGGTGCGTAGAATGAACGACCGCAAGTTTTCCTTTCCACTCGGCGAGTGCGCGAATATCGAACCGTTTGGCGGGAACATCGTCGGCCAAGACGCGCTGAAGATAATCTGGCCGAACGGCTCCGTTATCCCTTATGGAGACGTGTAGGGCGCAAAATCTCTAGTACCGTTGTTTCTGCTTGTAAATCGGCGCGTCCGAATGACCCGATCGGCTTGGGGATCACTCGCCTCAAGTCGTTAAATCTCAGTGATGCGCGAAAGCTCCGACGGGGTCAAATGGACGCCGAAGGGGGTCAATGTGCGGCGCCGGTGCACACACGGAGGATCATTACACGAGTCCGTATGCCCGCGCGATGTCGTCACGGATCGCATGTTCGGAAGGGACAGGTTGCACTCCCGGGATTTTAACCGGCCACGGCCGGGATAGCGGATGCGGTGAGGAGCAAATTAAGGCAGTTGCGAGCCCCCGCAACCATCTTAACTTGCTCAACGAGATCGGCGACCCGCAAGTCAAGATGGCTGCGGTTCCTCGATTTGAACCTACCGTTCCGAGGTCCCCTGAGCGAGACCTAGTTTTTAATGATTCAAATAACGACCGCCGGCAGGCTCAACTGTCGGTGGTTGCAGGTCCCCGATTTGAAGTGCGTCAGGAGAAGCTCATGATGTCTCGTGGATGAAAGTTCCATCGGGGTAGGTCCGAGCCAGACGCCCCGTAGCGAGTCTTGAGCTCAAACCGGTAACGGAATGGGCTAAGCGTAGACAGCAAGCACGCAGGGTATGTATTGGGCCACGTAATGGGATCGTCGCGGACGCCGAGGCTGCTTCAAAGGTCGAAGGCAACACCGGGATCTGCGCTTATGGCGAGCAGGTTCCGGGCCGCCGGGGTCGGAGACCATATCACGTGCGCACAGAAATCGTGGGAACCTGAGAAGCCCTGTCGTGTGCTCCGGCTCGTCACCGGAGGGGGAACCGGCCGAGCGAAAAGCAGAGGCGGCTCCTCAGGCACGGCAGGGTGGCGGATCGGGGCGTAGTACCGTCGATGGCGGCGAAGGCAACGAGCCGACCGGAGGGAAGGCCCCGACTGATGGGAAACCCGGGTGAGCAGGCGCGGGACCGGACACAGAGCCGGGTCATCCTGTCGACCAATCTCGCCAGGGTGAATGAGGCGGCCAAACGGTCGCGCCAGACCCGGTTCACGGCGCTGCTGCACCACGTCGACGTCGCCGCGCTCGAGAGGGCGTATCGACGGCTGCGGCGACAGGCGGCGCCCGGGGTAGATGGGATGACGGTGGAAGCCTACGGGCACGACCTCGAAGGTAATCTCCGCGATCTGTCCGACAGGGTCCACGGCGGCCGCTATCGGCCGTTGCCGGTTCGCCGCACGTACATCCCAAAGGCCGATGGCGGTCAGCGGCCGCTCGGCATCCTCGCGCTGGAAGACAAGATCGTCCAGGGCGCGGTGGCCGAGATCCTGAGCGCCATCTATGAAGCCGACTTCCTCGATTGCTCCCATGGCTTCCGCCCTGGCCGCAGCGCCCACGAGGCCCTGCGGACAGTGCGCGAAGCCATCACGACGGAGCCGGTGAACTGGGTGCTCGATGCCGACATCCGCAGATACTTCGACAGCGTTGACCACGACTGGCTACTGCGGATGGTGGCTCACCGGATTGCCGACCCGAGGGTCCTGCGGCTGATCGGCCAATGGCTCCGCGCCGGCATCCTGGAGGGTGGCGTGTACGCCGATACGGTGGAAGGAACGCCCCAGGGCGCGGGCATCAGCCCGTTGCTTGCCAACATCTTCCTGCATTACGTGCTCGATCTCTGGGTGGAGCAGTGGAAGCGGCGGCACGCGACCGGCCATGTCCGGCTGGTCCGGTACGCCGACGACTATTTGCTCATGTTCCAGCGACGGCAGGATGCCGAGACGATGACGGCGGCCATGGCGGAGCGATTGGCCAAGTTCGGTCTTCATCTCCATGAGGATAAGACGCGCCTGATCGAGTTCGGACGGTTTGCCGAAGAGAACCGTCGGCGCAAGGGCAGGGCACGGCCGGAGGTGTTCGACTTCCTGGGCTTCACGCATTACTGCGGCAAGACCAGGGACGGACGCTT
>WNFD01004277.1_pt1 | contig 17406 bp, 14 predicted proteins | sample 5400491 | NCBI WGS metagenome assembly WNFD01 (sample SAMN13153343, study PRJNA577476) | soil metagenome | isolation source: 120 cm saprolite under Douglas fir tree site 2 hole 2 replicate 2 | place: USA:California | collected 2015-04-18 | reverse complement strand
TCCTCTACGAGGCGACGCGCGACCTGCCGCTGACGACGCGCGAGATCGAGACGCCGCTGACCCGCTTCATGGCGCCAGTGCTGGCCGGGAAGAAATTGTGCTTCGTGCCGATCCTGCGCGCCGGACTCGGCTTCGTCGATAGCATGCTCGATCTCATCCCGTCGGCGCGCGTCGGCCATATCGGCCTCTATCGCGATCCCAAGACGCTGACCGCCGTGGAATATTATCTCAAGGTGCCCGACGACATCGCAGCCCGCGTCGTCATCGTCGTCGACCCGATGCTGGCGACCGGGCATTCCGCCTGTGCGGCGATCAGCCGGCTGAAGGAGCGCGGCGCCGAGACCATCAAGTTCATCTGCCTGGTCGCCGCGCCGCCGGGCGTCGCCGCGATGCAGGCCGAGCATCCGGAGGTGCCGATCTACACGGCGGCGATCGACCCCGAACTCAACGACCACGCCTATATCGTTCCCGGGCTCGGCGATGCCGGCGACCGCCTCTTCGGCACCAAGTAAGCTGCCGACGCGCAAGGGCGCGATCAGGCGGGCGAACGAGGCGCGCATCCTGCGAGCCGCCGAACGCGTCTTCGCCAAAGCGGGCTTCGCCGGCGCGCGCATGAAGCGAATCGCCGGCGCCGCCGGCGTGGCGAAGGCCAATCTGCACTATTATTTCCGCGGCAAGCGGGCGCTCTATCGGGCGGTGCTCGACAACATCCTCAGCCTGTGGCTGAGCGAGACCGATGCGATGATTTGGGACGACGAGCCGGCGGTCGCGCTCGAGGACTACATCCGCGCCAAGATGCGCTTCACCCGACGCTTCCCCGACGCGTCGCGCGTCTTCGCCAACGAGGTCATCCAGGGCGCGCCTGAAATCGGCGATTTTCTGCGCGGCGAGATGACGATGATGATCGAGGGCAAGGCGGCGATCATTCTGCACTGGATCGCCAACGGGCAGATGGCGCCGATCGACCCCCGGCACCTCTTCGTCGCGATCTGGGCGGTAACCCAGACCTTCGCCGATTTCGCCGTCCAGATGCATGCGGCGCGCAGCATCAAATCGCTCAGCGAGACGCAATTCGCCGCGGCGACCGACGAAGTCGTCGCTGTCATCCTGCGCGGTTGTGGTATTCATTTCGCACCTGCGAGAGAAGAGGAGGTGGGATGAGCACGATCGCGCGGACGGCGGCGTCGCCCGCCGTGCTGGAGATGCCCGACGCCAATGCCAAGAAGGCGCTCGTCGCCTCGGCCGTCGGCTATGCCATGGACGGGTTCGATCTCCTGATCCTCGGCTTCATCGTGCGGGCGATTGCCGCCGATCTTCAGCTGTCGCCGACGGCAGGTGTCTCGCTGGCGACCGCGACGCTGTTCGGCGCCGTCGCCGGCGGCATTCTGTTCGGTATTCTCAGCGACTATGTCGGCCGGGTGCGGGTGCTGACCTGGACGATCCTGCTCTTCGGCGTCTTCACGGGGCTGTGCGCGCTGGCGCAGGGTTACTGGGACCTCCTCGCCTATCGCACGATCGCCGGACTCGGTCTCGGCGGCGAGTTCGGCATCGGCATGGCGCTCGTCGCCGAGACTTGGCCGGCGCGGTTGCGCGCGCGCGTCTCGTCCTATGTCGGGCTCGGCTGGCAGGCGGGTGTGCTAATGGCGGCGTTGCTCACGCCGCTGCTGCTGCCGCTGATCGGCTGGCGCGGCATGTTCGCGGTCGGCCTCATCCCCGCCTTCGTCTCGCTCGTCGTGCGCCGCAGCGTCGGCGAGCCGGCGTTGTTTGCCCAGCGCGCTCGCACGCCGCGCTCCCGGTTCCCCGTCCGCCTCCTCGTCAAGGACTGGCCGACCGCGAAGATCAGCCTCGGCATGTTCATTCTCTGCGCGGTGCAGAACTTTGGCTATTACGGTGTGATGCTGTGGCTGCCGAGCTATCTCTCGGGTAAGTTCGGCTATTCGCTGACCCAATCGGCGCTGTGGACATCGGTAACGGTGCTCGGCATGGCATTCGGCATCTGGCTGTTCGGCCAGCTCGCCGATCGCATCGGTCGCCGCCCCGTTTTCTTCGCTTTCCAAGCGGGCGCCGCCATCATGGTTGTCGTCTATGCCCAGCTGACGATGCCCGTCGCGCTCCTCGTCGGCGGCGCCGTCATGGGGATCTTCGTCAACGGCATGCTCGGCGGCTATGGCACGCTGATGTCCGAGCTCTACCCCACCGAGGCGCGCGCGACGGCGCAGAATGTCCTCTTCAATCTCGGTCGCGCGGTCGGCGGCTTGGGGCCGCTGGTCATCGGCATCCTGGCCACGCAATACTCGTTCGCCACGGCGATCTCGCTTCTCGCGGTGATCTATGTCGTCGACATCGCCGCGACCGCCCTGCTGATCCCCGAGCGCAAGGGCGCGGTGCTGGAATAATTTGGTCATCGGCAGCAGACGGCACGACCGCAGCCGCGATCGCCGAGCAGGAGCAATGCCATGACAATGAAGCAGACCAACGATGAGGCGAAGGGCAGCAAGCCGAAGAACAGCAAGGCCAAGACCATCAAGGCGAAAAGAAGCGACAAGCCGAGCGCCAAGTCGAACGGTGCTGGCAGGACGGGCATCAAGACGATCAATCTTGCCCTGCAGGGCGGTGGCAGCCACGGCGCTTTCACCTGGGGCGTCCTCGATCGCCTGCTCGAGGAGGAGCGCCTGTCGATCGAGGGGATCAGCGGAACGAGCGCCGGGGCGATGAACGCGGCGATCCTTGCCCAGGGCTTCGTCAAGCGGGGAGGAAGGCAGGGTGCCAGGGACGAGCTCGCTTTTTTCTGGCGCAAGGTCTCCGAGCTTGCCCGCTTCAGCCCGGTGCATCGCAGCCCCTTCGACCTCGTCCTCGGCAATTGGAACATCGACGGCTCGCCGGGCTCGCTGTGGCTCGATCTCCTTGAGCACGTCTTCTCGCCCTATCAGCTCAACCCGATGAACCTCAACCCGCTGCGCGACCTCCTGGCCGATCACCTCGACGTCCCGGCGATCCAGGATTGCGATCGGCTGAAGATCTTCATCTGTGCGACCAATGTCGAGACCGGTCACGCCCGCGTCTTCTGCTCGCTTCAGCCTGTCTGCCATTCAGCTTCCAGGCCGTCGAAATCGACGGCACGCCCTATTGGGACGGCGGCTACATGGGCAACCCGGTGATCTTTCCGTTGATCTACTATTGCGACAGCCGCGACGTTGCCATCGTCCAGATCAATCCGCTGCTTCGCAAGGGCACGCCGCGCACCGCCACCGAGATCGTGAACCGGGTCAGCGAGATCAGCTTCAACTCCTCGCTGATCGCCGAGATGCGCGCGATCGCTTTCGTCCAGCGCCTGATCGAGGGTGACCACCTCAAGGGCAAGGCGGTCGGGCGGCTGAAGCGCATGCACATCCACATGATTGGTGCCGAGGACAAGATGCGCGGCCTCGGCGTCACCAGCAAGATGAACGCCGATCTCGACTTCCTGCTTTATTTGAAGGGGCTCGGCCGGGCGACGGCGGAGGCCTGGCTGAAGGCGAATTGGGATGATATCGGGCACCGCTCGAGCATCGATATCCGCGCTACCTTCCTCGACGATCCCGAATCGGCCAAGCAACTCGCTACGGGAGCTTGAACGGTGTCTCGTCGAGGAAGCGACTGACTGCATTGAGGGTCAGCCGCGAGACTGAATTGTCGTAGCCGTTATGCGCCAGGCTGGCGACGAAGCAGATCGAGCCGGTGGCGAAGACGGCGCCGCCGTGCCGCGTCTCGAAGAAGACGATGTCGGCCTTGACCCGCGCATTCAGGGTGCCGTCGACGCCACGAAAATTCGACATCATCTCCTCGTTGACGAGGAGAAAGGCGTTGGAGTGGCCCTCCGACGAGGCGACGACGAGCGCATGCGGCGGCGAGCCGAGCTTTTCGTCATAGGCGTCGATCTCGAGTCCGGCGGCGCCGTCGCCCCAGGCACCGAAATCGCCGATGATGTCGCCGGCGATGCCGTCGAAGAGGAAGGCGGCACGCTTGTCGTGCGAGGCCGCAGTGCGGCGATAGTAGGACGAGTTATCGAAGCCCTGTGCGATGAAGCCGACGCCGACCAGGATGTTCGGCGGCCGCCCAAGCCGCCGCCACAGCCCGCCATACTCGCCGGTGGAATGGTAGTACTCGCCCGGCACCTCCGCCCAGGCGCGCGTGCCGTCCTCGGCGCGGCGCAGCTCGATGAGCCCGGGATGCGCGGGATCGCAGGTGACCCGCCAATAGAGCCCGTTGCCGCCCATATACATGAGGCGCCCGCCGACGGCGAGATGGGCCTCGAGCGCCTGCAGCATCTCGAGGGTGAAGTATTCGGGATGGCTGCCCGTCATCACGACGCGATAGGGCGCGAGAAGCGCCACACCCGTCTCGTGCAGATCGTGATCGCTGATCACATCGTAGTCGATACCCTGCTGCTCGAGCCAGTCGATCAGACAGAGATCCATGCTGAAATTCCAGAACCGCCCGGTCGGCCGCATGTTGAAGAGCGGCCGACGTGCCGAGGCGATGCTGACGCCCGAACCGTCGGCGTGCGTGTCGTAGGTGGAGCTGCCGAGCTCGGGATGCTGTGCCAGCAGGACATCGGTCATGTCGACGGTCGGCAACGCTCCCATCGCCAGCTCGAACGGCCCCGGCGACATGCGTCGGCGGTAATTGGCGTAGGCGAGATAGGTCATCGTCGAGGCGAGCACGGCGAGACGCGCGCCTGGTGCGCCGTGCGGCGGGCTGACGATGAAGCCGACATAGAACGGCGGAGATTCGGCGGACGGACCGACGGCCTCGAGCTTCGCGGCGTAGAACCCGCTGCGCAGGTCGGCCGGCAGCACGAGACGGAGGCTCTCCCGCCACGCCGCGTCATAGAGATCGTCGGTGTGAAAATGGATCGCCGCGTAGTGCGCCGGATTGCGCCGCCAGTCGTGCACCGAGCCGTCCCAGAGGGCGCCGGTCACCGCGCGTTTCGGCGCATTGACGGTGCGGCCGTTGAGGTGGTGCGCCGAGCGGTCCTCGATCCGGGTCGAGCCGATGCCCAATGCAAAGTCCCACTGCGCCGCGAACGCGGCGGCGCGCAGATGCGGCGCCTCGAGCTTGCCGGTGAAATGCCGCATTGTGCGACCCGGCGCGATCTGCTCGGCGGCAAAGATCAAGGGGCCGTGCCCGACAATCCCGCCGGCGACGCGTCGCGACGCCGCGGCTTCACGCTCGGCATGCGGTCCCGGCAGCGGCGCCGAGGAGACGCTGGCAGTGCCGCTCGCCGGGTCGTAGCTGGCAAGAACGCGATGCCACATCTGCAGCCGCAACGGGATCGCGGTCGAGACGATGTCGTCGCCAACGACGAGGGCAGCGGCGCCGGCCTCGTCAAGGACGACACAGAGCGGGCCGAGCGCCATCAGCGTCTGGCGCTCGCCGCTCGAATGACCGGGACGGACGAGCAGGCCGAGCTCGACGGTGCCGACGAGCGCCGGCAACAGCTCGACGATGGCATAGGAGCCGGCGTCGGTATATTGCGGCTCGCCGTCGTGCTCGCCGTCGATGTTCGTTGCGATCGCCTCTTCCTTGAGGCCGGGTCCCCGCGGGCCGGTTTCGCCGCTGAGCAGGCGGACGAGGCCGGCGCGGTAGCGGCGTGCGGGATCGAGCACGCTGATCCGCAAGCTGAGGGTGTCACCGGGCCGCGCGGTCAGCGCGTCGGCATAGCCGACGACGGCGGGCGTCGCCGGCGCGGTCACGGCAACCCGAGAGCGCGGCCGGACAATTGGCGCCAGCGGCGCTTGAAGGCCGCCCATTCGCCGTCTTCGACGCTGCTGAAGATCTCATCGCTGAAGAGACGCGGCGGCCTGCCGCCCGGCAGGCGCTCGCCGAGCATCCAGCGATTGGCGCCGATGCCGACGAGGATCAGGTTCTGGCAATGCTCCGCGCGTCGCATGGTGTCGAGCACGCCCTGCAGCGCGGCGCTGTGGCGGCCGAAGGGCTTGGCGCGGTACTCCGCGGCGAGATCGAGGCGGTTGGGATCGATCAGTGGCGCCGTCATGGCGCCTCGAAGGTGATCCCGACGCTCGCCGCCGCCTCGCCGATCTGTCGCCACGTCGTGGCGTCGATCTCAATGCCTTCCGCCATGCGCTTGGCGCGAGCGATGCGCTCGGGCTCGCCGGCGATCAGCACCGGGAGGGCGGGATCGATCGGCTCGGTCGATTTCACGTAGGCGATGAGTGCGTCAATCTCGGCCTCGATGAAGGCGCGGTTGGTCATCCGCTCGGGATCGATCACCACGGTCAGCATGCCGTTGACGATGCCGCGGTCGCGCGGATTGGCTGGCTGGATGGTGCCGGTGCCGACGATCGCCCCCGCGAGTAGCTCGGCGATGAGCGCGAGCCCGTAGCCCTTGTGCTCGCCAAACGGCAGCACGGTGCCGACCGGCTCGTTGTAGATGACCCCGGGATTCGTCGTCGGGCTGCCCGCGGCGTCGAGCAGCGCGCCGTCGACGACCGGCTTGCCCTCGTTGTAGGCGACCCGCACCTTGCCGAGCGCAATCCGACTGGTGGCGAAATCGAGAATGATCGGTGCCGTCGCTGCCGTGCCGGGAACGGCGATGCATACGGGGTTGGTCGAGAAGCGGCCCTCACGGCCGCGGAACGGCGTCACTGCCGGACGACCGGAATTGCCGTTGACGAAATGGACGGAAACCAGCCCCGCCTTGGCGGCGATCTCGCCATAGGTGCCGACGCGGCCGATATGATGGGTGTTGCGCAGGCCGTGGACGGCGACGCCGTGGCGACGCGCCGCGCCGATCACCCAGGCCATGGCGTCGCGCGCGATCACCTGGCCATAGCCCATCCGCCCGTCCCAGACGGCGAAATTCGCCGACTCGCTGACGATTTCGGGTTTCTGGTTGGGCACCAGCGTGCCGGCGGCGAGGTTGCGGAAATAATGCGGCAGCATGCCGACGCCATGGCTGTCGTGCCCTGCGAGATTGGCGTCGACGAGATGGTCGCTGACGATGGTGGCCTCGGCATCCGAGCAGCCCCCCGCCTTGAGCAGCCGCACCGTCAGGGCGCGCAGCTTTTGATGATCGATGTTCATGTCGAGAGGGTGGGGCGGCGGCGCTGCCGACGTCAAGCCTTTACCCGCCGATGCGGCCGGGCGCGTTGCCGCCGCGGTCATTTGCGCGAGGCGAATACCCTTGCTCGGGACGTCGGGAATTTGCCGCGCCTGTGTCAGGAAAAACGGCAATCCATGGCCTGTTTCATCGGCTGTTAATTGAGCTAAATCGAATCTGACTGCGATCACCGGAGCGGGTTACCGGGGTCATCCGAGCATCGGATCCAAGATGAAGGCACAAGCCCGCCAGGAGACGGAAGCGATGACGACGTTGGTCAATACCAATGCGCGTGCGGCAGAAGGCGGCTTGCTCGGTCGCATCAGGATCATTACCAAGATTGGGCTCGCCGTGGCACTCCTCGGCATGCTCGCCGTCGGGATCGGGACCTATGGCTTGGCGAATATGGGCGCCATCAACGACCGGCTGCAGTTCCTCACCGGTACCGCCGCCGTACGCGTGCGGCTTGCCCAGGAGATCCAGACGACGCTGGAGGCGATCGGGCGCGAAGAGAAGAACGTCATCATCGCAACCGATGATGCGGAGATCGCGAAATTTGCCGCTTCGCTTAAGCAGCACAAGGAGCACCTGGCTGAACTCGTCACGGCGCTCGATCCGATGATCGCCGCCGAGCGTCGTCAAATCTTCGGCGAGTTCAAGGATTTCATGGCGAAATATCTTGCAGACAACGCCAAGGTCGTGGAACTCGGAACAGCTAATACGGAAGCGGTGGCTTCGGAGCTGTCGCGTAAGGAGGCGGCGACGGCCCTCGACAAGGCGCTGGCGCCGATGGCGGCGCTGAGCAGGGGCATGGAGGCGCGCCTGGCGGCCTCGAGCGTCGGCGAGGAGGCGCGCGCCGCCTTTCTCGCCGTCAAGCTGATGGTCGGGCTGCGCGAGATCCAGAAGCTGGAGCGTGAGATCATCGATCCCCAGGTCGAGGAGGCCGACGCGCAGAAACTGGTGCCGGAGATCGAGGCCTTGCGCGCGGGCATCGAAACCGACCGCAAGATGCTGACCGAGCTCGTTGGCGGGTCCGAGCGCAGCACGCTCGACGCCTTCGATGGGGCATACAAGGCGTGGCTGCCGATCCATCAGAAGGCCCGCGAAATCGGTTTGAAGAAGACCAACTCGAAGGCCGCCTCGCTATCCGCCGGTGAGGCCCGCAAGTTCCGAACCGACGCCAATGAGCGCCTGACCAAGATCGTCGAAGGCAACATTGCCTTCATGGCGAGCGAGACCGAGCGCTCGCAGAGCGACTACATCAAGGCTTGGTGGCTTGTCGTGAGTGCGACGGTGATCGGCTTGCTCAGCGCGATGCTCTGCGCCTGGGTGGTGGTCACCCGCGGCGTCACCAAGCCGCTTGGCGCCATAACCATGGTTACCGGCAAGCTGGCGCAAGGCGACAAGACGGTGGCCGTTCCCGGCACCGGCCGCGGGGACGAGGTCGGCGATATCGCGCGTGCCGTCCTCGTCTTCAAGGACAACATGATCGAGACGGAACGCTTGCGCGGCGAGCAAGAGGCGCAGAAGCTGCAGGCGGAGATCGACAAGAAGGCCGGTCTCAACAAGATGGCCGACTCTTTCGAGGCCAGCGTCAAGGGCGTGGTCAATGCCGTCTCGGCATCGTCGACGGAGCTGCAGAGCTCGGCGCAGTCGATGTCGGCGACGGCCGAGGAAACCGCCCGCCAGTCGACGGCGGTCGCCGCAGCGTCTGAGCAGGCTTCGGCGAATGTGCAGACGGTTTCGGCGGCAACCGAGGAGCTCTCCGGCTCCGTCGCCGAGATCAGCCGTCAGGTAACCGAGTCGACGAAGATCTGCGGCGAGGCGGTTGCCGAGGCGACTCGCACGCACCGCTCCGTTCAGGGCATGGCCGAGGCGGCGCACAAAATCGGCGCCGTGGTAACGCTGATCAACGACATCGCCAGCCAGACCAATCTCCTGGCGCTCAACGCCACGATCGAGGCAGCGCGCGCCGGCGAGGCGGGCAAGGGCTTTGCGGTGGTGGCGGCGGAGGTCAAGTCGTTGGCCAACCAGACGGCGAAGGCGACCGAGGAGATCGGGCTGCAGATCGGCGCCGTGCAAACGGCGAGCGCCGAGACGGTGAAGGCGATCGAGGCAATCTCGTCAACGATCGGGCGGGTCAACGAGATTGCCACCTCGATCGCTTCGGCGGTCGAGGAGCAGGGGGCGGCGACCAAGGAGATCGCGCGCAACGTGCAGCAGGCGGCGATCGGCACGAACGAGGTGTCGTCGAATATCGGCGGTGTTTCGCAGGCCGCTTCGGAGACCGGTGCGGCGGCGACCCAGGTGCTCACCGCATCGAGCGAACTGTCGAAGCAATCGGAGATGTTGCGCGGCGAGGTGGACCAGTTCCTCGCCACCATCCGCGCCGCATAGGAAACGAACTGCCGACCGCTTCGCATCAGCGCGGCGGCCGGTCGGCAGCTTCCGTGCACCGGACGACCTGATACTCAAGCGATGCCGAGTACCTGCAGCACCAGCCAGAGATTGGCTGCGGTGATCGCGGCAAACAGCGCCCAGGCGACGATCGTCGTCGTCGCATCGTTGGCGAAGCCCCCCATCAGCGTGCGATTGCCGGTGAAGCGGATAAGAGGGTAGAGCGCGAAGGGCAGTTGCAGGCTCAAGACGACCTGGCTGATGACGAGCAACCGGCCGACGGCGTGCTCACCAAGCAGCAGCACCCCTGCCAGCGCCGGGATCAGGGCCAGGCAGCGCGTGATGAGGCGACGCTGCCAGCAGGGGATCTGCAGCGCGAGGAAGCCTTCGAGGATGATCTGGCCGGCAATCGTCCCGGTGAAGGTCGAGCTTTGCCCCGAGGCGAGCAGCGCGAAGGCGAAGAGAAATCCCGCCGCCGCCGTTCCGGCGATGGGGTCGAGCAGATGGTAGGCATCCTCGATATCGGCGACATTGATGTTTCCCGAGCCATGGAATGCCGAGCCTGCCAGAATCAGGATGGCGGCATTGACCACGAGCGCCAGCAACAGCGAGACGATGGTATCGAGGCGGGTGAAGCGAATGGCTTCGAGCCGGCCGCGCTCGTCGGGTCTCGCCACCCGCGTCTGGACGATCGAGGAATGCAGATAGAGATTATGCGGCATGACGGTCGCCCCGAGGATGCCGATGGCGATATAGAGCGGCTCCTCGCTGGCGAGCGTGTCGAGCGATGGCACCAACCCCCGACCGACCGCGTCCCAATCGGTCTGCAGCAGGGCGAGCTCGGCGGCGAAGCAAAGACCGATCGTCGCGACCAACGCGAGGATGATCGCCTCGAGCTGACGGAAGCCTTGCCCTTTGAGGCCGAGCACGATGAACGTGTCGAAGACGGTGAGCAGGATGCCAACGCTCAGCTTCACGCCGAGCAGCAGCTTGAACGCGAGTCCGCCGCCCAGTACCTCGGCCAAGTCGCAGGCGATGATGGCGATCTCCGCCAGGAACCACATGCAGCGGCTGACGAGCGGCACGTAACTCTCGCGCGACAACAGCGCGAGATCCTTGCCGGTGGCAATGCCGAGCCGTGCGCTCAGACATTGCAGGACGATGGCGGCGAGGCTCGACAGCACCACGACGAAGAGCAGGCGATAGCCGAATTCCGAGCCGGCCTGGATATCGGTCGCCCAATTGCCGGGGTCCATGTAGCCGACCGAGACGAGGAGGCCAGGACCGGCGAAGCGGAGGATCTTCTTCCAGATCGGGCCGCGCCACGGAACGGCGATCGTCCCACGCACCTCGGAGGGGCAGAACGGCGCGGTGGCCGTCTTCGGCAGGTTGAACATCTCGGCGCTGCTGTCGGTCAGCCGCTATTGGGATCGGGCTCGAGGGTGAAGAGCTCCTGCGGCCTGCCGACACCGCGCAGGGCGTAGCGGCCGACCGAGATCAGCCGGTCCCGCGCGTTGCCGCAGGCGGCAGCGAAGGCGGCGGAGAGCAGCACGTCCTGATCGACCGCGCGGCACATCGCGGCGATGCGGCTCGCCTCGTTGACGGCGGGACCGACGACGGTGAAGTCGAGCCGGTCCTTGCTGCCGACATTGCCGTAGAACACCTCACCGACATGGAGGCCGAGATACATCTGGGTGACCGGCAGGGCCTGGGCGTCGCGCTGCTCGTTGAGCACCTCGATGCGGCCGCGGGCGGCGGTCGCGGCGGCGAGGGCGCGGCGGCAGGCCTGCTCGCGGTCGGCGGTCTGGAAGATCGCCAGCGTGCCGTCGCCGATCAGCTTGAGGACTTCGCCGCCCTCCTCGTGGATCGCCGAGATCACCGCATCGGCATAGTCGTTGAGCAGTGGAATGATCTGCTCGGGCGGCGCCGTATCGGTGATCTTGGTATAGCCGCGCAAGTCGCTGAACCACAGCACGGCACCGATCTTCTCGGCCACGCCGCGGGAAATGCGGCCGCTCAACACCCGCCGTCCGGCGTCGCGGCCGAGATAGGTCTCGACCAGCGTCTCGGCGATGCGGCCGAGCGAGGCGCTCTTCACCGCCAAAGCGAGGAAGGGCACGAGGCGGCGCAGCGCGGCCACCGCCGCCTCGCCGAAGCCGCCGGGCGCGTCGGTCGCCCAGGAGGACAGGATGCAGTCCATCTCGCCAATCGCCCCGTCGGCGGCGAAACGATTGTTCATCGCCAGGTAGTCGGTTATGCCGGTGGCGCGCATTTCCTCGAGGATGGGGAAATCGATGGCGGAATCCGGCATGAGGCGGCGCTGCAGAAAGGCCTCGCCCGATTGCCAGAGATGATAGAACGGGCTGAGCCGCCACGCCTCGGCGGCCTCGCCTTCGGTCGTCCGTCCATACTCCTGGAGGGTCGATTCATGGGAGCCGAGCTGCCAGCGGAAGACCCGCCCTTCATGGATGGGATGCAGCGTGTCGACGATGAGCAGCGCCTTGGCGAGCGGAATGCCGGCGGCGACGACGCGCTCGCAGAAGCCGCTCAGCAGGATCGTCTCGGCGCGGCCCTTCAGCCCGGCTTGCGTCACCCAGGTGGCGAGGTCGGTCATCGATCGGTCGTCCATGGCAGTAATATGGTGCGGCGCAGCACCCGGTCACCAGCAAAAAGACGCGCAGCGAGGGCTTGGCAAGGCGGCGGGATTCGTGAAAGCATCCCGCCCGGCCCCGATGATCAGGATGAGAGGCACCCGGCAGATGCAGGTCGATCGCGGGCGATGAGCACGGCAAGCGCCTCGGCCGCGGCGCGGCCGATCATCGGGCTCGGCCTGACCGAGGGAGTCGCGGCGCTGCTGGCGCGCAATTTTGCCCTCCTGCAGCCGCCCGCCGCCTTCGACCCGGCGGCGCCGGTGATCGTGGTGCAGAACGCCCGGGTCGACATCGCCGAGATGGCGCGCCAGCCCGGGCTCGAATTCATCGCCGTGTTCGGCGCCGGCTACGACCGTGTCGACACCGCGGCGGCGAAGGCGCGCGGCATCGCCCTTGCTAATACGCCGGGCGTCACCGATACCTGCGGCGCCGACATGGCGATGGCGCTGCTGCTGGCGGCCAGCCGCCAGATCTGCATCGGCGACCGCCATGTCCGCGCCGGGCGCTGGCCGCAAGGCCGCCTACCGCTCGCCACGCGCTTCAGCGGTCGCCGCCTCGGCATCTTCGGTCTCGGTGGCATCGGCACCGCCCTCGCTCGGCGCGCCGCCGGCTTCGACCTCGAGATCGGCTATCACAACCGGCGCAGGCGCGGCGACGTCCCGTATCGCTATTTCGACGATCTCGCCGCGCTGGCCGATTGGGCGGATTATCTCGTCGTCGCCTGCCCGGCCTCGCCGGAGACCTATGGCCGCGTCGATGCCCGGATACTGGCGGCGCTCGGCCCCGCCGGCATCCTCGTCAATATCGCGCGCGGCTCGATCATCGACGAGGAGGCGCTCGTCGAGGCGCTCGAGAAGCGGACGGTCGCCGGTGCCGGGCTCGACGTCTTCGCCCAGGAGCCGAGCGTGCCCCCGCGTCTCTTCGCCCTCGACAATGTCGTCTTGGCGCCGCATGTCGCCGGCAGCACTCACGAGACATGGGACGAGGCGTCTGCCCTGCTGGTGCGCAACCTCGATCATTTTTTCACCACGGGACGGCCGCTGACGCCCGTCGCGCTGTAGAGGCGGCAGCGGCACGGAATTTGCTCAAGAGCAGTTCAGGCAATGGGAGGATGGGAATGCGATCGACAAATCTGAGCCGGATCGGCGTGCTCGCCGGCATGCTGGGCCTGGCGGCGGCGCCGGCTTTGGCGGCGAAATTCGAATGCCCGAAGAAGGGCGGCGATTTCGTCTTCGGCGGCGAGGCCAAGATCAACAGCCTCGACCAGTACACCTCGAACACGATCTCGACGCGCAACGTCGCGATGAACATCTACGAATCGCTGATGACGCGGGACGAGAAGAACGATCCCATCCTCGAGCTCGCCGATTCGATGACAGAATCGCCCGACCATCTGGTTTTCACCTTCAAGCTGCGCCAGGGCGTCAAGTTCCACAACGGCAAGGAGATGACCAGCGCCGATGTCGCGGCCTCGTTCGAGCGTTATTCGAAGGTCGGTCTCGAGCGCAGCACCTTCGACGATGTCGCCAAATGGGAGGCGCCGGACAAGGATACTTTCGTCATCACCATGAAGCGCGCGGTGCCGACCTTCATCGAGCAGCTGAGCTCGTTCAGCGTGCCGATCGTCATCTTTCCAGCCGAGAACAAGGACGATCCGCCGCAGCGCTTGAAGCCGATCGGTACCGGTCCCTTCGAGGTCGTCGAAAATGTCGCCGACAGCCATGTCAAGCTGAAGCGCTACGAGGGCTACAAGCCGAACGAGAAATTCGACGAGCGCACCGGCTTCGGCGGCTACAAAGTCGCCTGTCTTGACACCGTCACCTATCGCATCGTCACCGAGCCGGGGGCGCGCGTCGCCGGCCTCGAGACCGGCGAGCTGCAGGGCGTCGAGGACATCCCGACCAAGGCGCAGGCCGAGCTCAAGAAGAATCCCAAGGTGACGCTGCTGGCGCTGGAGAATTGGTGGGTCCATATCGCGTTGCCCAACACCGCCTTCCCGCCGACCGACAATCCGCTCGTTCGCAAGGCGATCCAGGCAGCGCTCGACATGGACGAGATCATGGATGCGTCGAGCGACGGCGCCTACAAGCTCAATATCGGCTTCCAGTATCCCGGCCGCTCCACCTATACCGATGCCGGCAAGGAGACCTACAATCTCAAGAACGCCGAGCTGGCGAAGAAATACCTCAAGGAGGCGGGATATAACGGCGAGCCGGTCATCCTGATGACCAACAAGGATTATACCAGCATGTACAATGCCGCGCTGGTGATGGCGGAGGAGCTCAAGGCGGTCGGCATCAACGCCAAGCTCGACGTCGTCGACTGGCCGACCTCGGTACAGCGCTGGCAGAAGGAGGCGACGGGCTGGAATTTCTTCTTTACCGGCTTCGGCACGCAGCCGGCGCTCGGCCCGCTGGCGACGATGAAGTTCTTCGTGCCGCCCGTTCCGGTCTACCGCCCCAAGGACGATGTCGCGGATCCCGAAATCGTCACCCTCTATAACGATATGGTCGGCCAGCCCAAGGCCGAGGACCGCCAGGCCGCCTACGTCAAGATGCAGAAGCTCATCCTCGACAAGGTCTATGCGCTGCCCTTCGGCTCGCTCACCAAGGTGCAGGCGGTGCGCGCCAACGTGAAGGGCTTCAAGCCCTTCCGCATCCCGCGCTTCGCCAATGTGTGGCTCGAGGGATGAGGAGCCGATGATCGCCCGTGCCATTCCCTCTCCCGCTTGCGGGAGAGGGTTAGGGCGATAGCGCGGCGAGACGATGGTCCGCTTCATCGCTCACCGCGTCGTCGGCGCCATTCCCGTCCTGCTCCTGGTGACGCTCATCACCTTCGCGCTGATGCGGATGATCCCGGGCGATCCGGCGGCGGCGCTCGGGGGCTTGAGCGCAACGCCGCAGGAGCGCGACCAGATCCGCCACGATCTCGGCCTCGACCAGCCCTACCACGTGCAGCTCGTGCGCTGGTATGCCGGCCTCGCGCGCGGCGATCTCGGCCGCTCGATCCTGCTCGGCACCGATGTGCTGCAGGCGACGCTCGAGCGCCTGCCGGTAACGCTGTCGCTCAGCGCCTATGCGCTCGGCTTGACCATCGTCTTCGGCCTGGTGCTCGGCGTTCTCGCGGCATTGCGGCAGAATTCCTGGATCGACCAGGCGGCGATGATGTTCGCCATGCTCGGCATCTCGATGCCGAGCTTCTGGCTCGGGCTGATGATGATCGTGCTGTTCTCGGTGCAGCTCGGCTGGCTGCCGACCGGCGGCTATGTCAACTTCACCGACGACCCGTGGGGCTGGCTGCGCGCGACGACGATGCCGGCGATCTCGCTCGCCGCGCTGCAGGTGGGGCTGCTCAGCCGCATCACCCGCTCGACCATGCTCGAAGTGCTGCGCCAGGACTATGTCCGCACGGCGCGCGCCAAGGGCCTGCCGAATTATCTCGTCGTCGGCAAGCACGCCCTCGCCAACGCGATGATCCCGGTACTCACCATCGTAGGCGTCATCGTCAGCCTGCTGATCTCGACGGCCGTCGTCACCGAGACGATCTTCTCGATCCCAGGCATCGGCCAGCTCCTCACCTCGGCGATTTTCAACCGCGACTATCCGCTGATCCAGGGCGGGCTGCTGCTCGTCACCATCTTCATCATGATCGTCAATATCGTCGTCGACATCGCCTACGCCTGGGTCGACCCCAGGGTGCGCTTCGAGCGGGCGTCATGAGCGCGGTGCCATGAGCGCGGTAGACGGCTCCGCGCATCTGCCGTCGGTGACGGCGACAGCAATGTCGGAGGCGGGCGAGCGCTGGTCGACCCTGCGCCGCCTGCTGCGCCACCGCCTCTTCGTCACCGGCCTCGTCCTTTTCGGCATCATCGTCGTCGTTGCCGTCCTGGCGCCGGTGATTGCCCCGGTCGATCCCAACAAGCTGGCGATGCCCAACAAGTTCCTGCCGCCGAGCTGGGAGCATCTCTTCGGCACCGACAATTTCGGCCGCAGCCAGCTTTCGCGCGTCGTCTGGGGCGCGCGGCTGTCGATCGTCATGGGCTGCTCGGTGGTGGCGCTCAACGCCGTCTTCGGCACGCTGATCGGCGCGCTCTCGGGCTATTTCCGCCGCCTCGACAATCCGCTGATGCGGGTCAACGACGCGCTGATGGCGTTTCCCGCCATCGTCCTCGCCCTCGCCATCACCGCGAAGCTCGGCCCCTCGACCTTCAACGCCGTCCTCGCCCTTTCGATCGTCTACATCCCGCGCACTGCGCGCATCGTGCGCGCTTCGGTGCTGGTCCTGCGCGAGATGGAGTATGTCCAGGCGGCGGTCGCCGCCGGGGCGGGAAGCTGGCGCATCCTGCGCTATCACATCCTGCCCAACTCGATAGCGCCGCTCATCGTGCAGCTCAGCTTCCTCTTCGCCTATGCGGTGCTCTCCGAGGCGACGCTGAGCTTTCTCGGCGTCGGCGCGCCGGCGCCGACGCCGACCTGGGGCAACATCATGGCCGAGGGGCGGCAATATATGCGCGAGGCGGCCTGGATCATCGCCATTCCCGGCGCCGCGCTGGCGATCACCGTCATGGGATTGAACCTGCTCGGCGACGGGCTGCGCGACGTGCTCGATCCCCGGCTGAAGATCCAGCAGTGACCCTGCTCGCGGTCAAGAAGCTGCGGACCGTCTTCGCCAGCGGGCGGGGCGAGCTCGCCGCCGTCGACGATGTCAGCTTCGATCTCGCCGAGCGCGAGGTGCTCGGCATCGTCGGCGAATCCGGCAGTGGCAAGAGCGTCACCGCCCTTTCGATCATGGGCCTCCTGCCCAAACCGCCGGCGCGCATCGCCGCCGGCAGCATACGCTTCGCCGGCGAGGATCTCCTCGCCCTCAGCGAGCGCGGGTTGCGGCGGGTGCGCGGTCCCGGCATCGGCATGATCTTCCAGGAGCCGATGACCTCGCTCAACCCGCTCTTCTCGATCGGCAACCAGCTGGTCGAGACGATCCGCGCCCATGAGCGGCTGTCGCCGCGCGCCTGCCGGGCGCGCGCCATCGCCATGCTGGCCAAGGTCGGCATCGCCGCGCCCGAGCGCCGGCTCGACGATTATCCGCACCAGCTCTCCGGCGGCATGCGCCAGCGCGTGATGATCGCCATGGCGCTCGCCTGCAATCCCAAGCTGCTGATCGCCGATGAGCCGACGACGGCGCTCGATGTCACCATCCAGGCGCAGATCCTCGAGCTCCTGCTCGGCTTGCGCGACGAATTCGGCATGGCGATCATCA
>WNFD01010848.1_pt1 | contig 17407 bp, 19 predicted proteins | sample 5400491 | NCBI WGS metagenome assembly WNFD01 (sample SAMN13153343, study PRJNA577476) | soil metagenome | isolation source: 120 cm saprolite under Douglas fir tree site 2 hole 2 replicate 2 | place: USA:California | collected 2015-04-18 | reverse complement strand
GACTTCCGGATTCCGGGCGAGCAAGGCTTCCACGTCTAGCCGGTCGCGGGCCGCCGCTCCGTCGGGCCCGCCCAGCAGCTCGAGGCCGGACAGCGCGCTGGCCGATCCGGCATGGACGGCGGCCACCACCAGGTCGGTGCCGCGGGCGCGGCGCCGGCGTGCTTCATCGAGCATTGCCGTCGTCGTCCCGCTGCCGTCCGCATAGCCCAGGTAGACGCGCAGCCCGGCGTGCCGCCGGGCGGCCTCTTGCTCCCGCCGGAGAATAGCCTCGGGGGTGAGCCGCTGCTCGTCGATGGGTGGCGGTTCATGGTGGCTGGCGATGACGTGCAGGTCGACGCCAGGCAGCGCGTCGATCAGCTCGTCCGCCAGGGGCTTGTCCCATCGTGACCAGAAACCCCCAGCCGGCGACTCGCCGATGAAGACGTGGCCCACGTGGGCCTGCTGCGCCGCCCCGATGATGGCCTCCGCCACGCTTGACCCGCCCAGGGAGGCGAAGGAGGCGCCCAGCTCGCGCGCCAGCCGCTGGTAGCGCTCGGCCGCCACGCTCTCCTCGGTGACGACATGTACCACCATGCACAGCCCACCCAGGCGGCGGGCCAACCGGACGCCGCGGCGGATCACCGGCTCGGAGCTTTCCCGCCCGGAGATGGCGACCAGCACGTTTTCGGCCGGGGCCAGCACCTGGCGGGAGAGGGCCAGCGAGCTGGCCACCAGGCGGAGCGCAATCTCGCGCAGCGCCGCCAGGTTCCCCGGGCGGAAGAAATTGTTGAGGGCGGTCTCGACCTTGTCCGGCTTATAGATGTTGCCGTGGCGCATTCTTTTTCGAAGGGCCTCGGGCGAGATGTCGATGAACTGAATCTCATCGGCGGTGTCGAGCACGCGGTCCGGCAAGGTCTCCCGTACCGGGATGCCGGTGATCTGCTCGACAACGTCGTTCACGCTCTCTACGTGCTGGACGTTGACGGTGGTGATGACGTCGATCCCGGCGTCCCGCAGCTGATCGACATCCTGCCAGCGCTTCTCGTGCGCCAGGCCTGGAGCGTTGGTGTGGGCCAGCTCGTCCACCAGCGCCACGGCCGGCCGGCGCCCCAGGACGGCGTCCAGGTCCATGTCCTCGAGGACCGTTCCCCGGTACGGGATTCGCATGCGCGGAACGAGTTCGAAGCCGGCGAGCAAATCCTCGGTGCGGGGCCGTCCGTAGGTCTCGATGTATCCGACGACGACGTCCTCACCTCGTTCGCGTCGGAGGCGGCCCTCGCGGAGCATGGCGAAGGTCTTGCCGGCTCCCGGGGTGGCGCCCAGGTACACCTTCAGGTGCCCGCGTTTGAGGCCGGCCGATGGCGTCTCCATCGAGACCAATCTTACGAACGGCCACAAGACCGAATTGCTCGAGACACCGCCACCCTACCCTCCCCCTGCAGGGGGAGGAGATTATCCGGTTAGCCGGCTTCTCCGTTGTCCAGCGCCAGGTTCAGCGCCAGCACGTTGACATGGGGCTCCCCGAAGACCAGCAGCATGCGACCCTGCACGTACTTCTCCACCAGCGCCCTGACCCTCGCCGGGTCGATGTTGCGCGCGGCCGCGACGTGGGGCACCTGGATGAGGGCCCCGGCCTCCGTGATATCGGGGTCGAACCCGCTGAAGTCGGCGGTTACCAGGTCCACCGGCACCGGGGAGTCCGCGCTCAAGTTGTTGTCCGTCCGGGTCTGGGCGACGGCCTTGGCCGCCCGGTCGATGAGCGCCTTGTTGGAAGGCGCCAGGTTGCTGCCGGTCGAGTTCTGGGCGTTGTATGGCTCGGCCTTGGTGGCGTCAGTCACATTGGTCGTCGCCGATTGGCGGCCGAAGAAGTACTTGGGATCGGTGAATTCCTGGCCGATCAGCTGGGAGCCGACCACCTGCCCATTCTTGACGATCAGGCTGCCGTTGGCCTGGTCGTGGAAGACGACCTGGGCTACGCCCGTGATCACCAGCGGGTAGATCAGCCCGGTGACCACGGCGAACACCAGGGTCAAGCGGATTGATCGGACCAACTCGCGCGGCAGAGACGGAAGGATTCTCTCCATGGTTCCTCAGGCGAGGTGAACGGCGGTGATAGCGATGTCGATCAACTTGATCCCGACGAACGGCGCGATGATCCCACCGACGCCCCAGATGAGCAAGTTGCGGCGGAGCAGGGCCGCCGCCCCGATCGGGCGGTAGCGGACGCCGCGAAGCGCCAGGGGAATCAACACCACGATGATCAGGGCGTTGAAGATGACGGCCGAGAGCACGGCGCTACTCGGATTCTGCAGGCGCATGACGTTGAGCGCGCCCAGCTCGGGCAGCGAGACGAAGAACATGGCCGGGATGATGGCGAAGTACTTGGCCACATCGTTGGCAATGCTGAAGGTGGTCAGCGCGCCTCGCGTGATCAGCATCTGCTTCCCCGCCTCGACGATCTCGATCAGCTTGGTGGGGTCGCTGTCCAGGTCGATCAGGTTGCCGGCCTCTTTGGCGGCCTGCGTTCCGGACTGCATGGCCACGGCGACATCCGCCTGGGCCAGGGCCGGAGCATCGTTGGTGCCGTCGCCGGTCATGGCGACCATGCGGCCCGCCGCCTGCTCTTTCCGAATGAGGTCCAGCTTCTGCTCCGGGATCGCCTCCGCCAGAAAGTCATCGACGCCGGCTTCTCTGGCGATGGTGGCGGCGGTGAGCCGGTTGTCGCCGGTGATCATCACGGTCCGCAGGCCCATCCGTCGCAGCTCGGCGAAACGCTCGGAAATACCGGGCTTGACAATGTCTTTCAGTTGAATCGTGCCCAGCACCACACGGTTCTCCGCGACCACGAGTGGCGTCCCTCCCGAGCGGGCGATCGTTTCGACTTGCTGGGCGACGTCGGCCGGGAGGGCTGAGCCGGTCCAGGCCGCGATGCTGTCGGCCGCGCCCTTGCGAATGCTCCGCCCGTCGAAGTCGACACCGCTCATCCGAGTCGTCGCGGTGAAGGGCACAAACGTCATGGCTTTCTGATCACCCCCGTCCGGTCCGCCCAGGCGGCGGGCCAGCGCGACGATCGACCGGCCCTCGGGTGTTTCGTCGGCCAGGCTGGCCAGGGCGGACGCGTTGACCATCCGCTCCATGGGCACGGCCATGCCGGTGAGGAACTCGGTGGCCTGCCGGTTGCCGAAGGTGATGGTGCCGGTCTTGTCGAGCAGCAGCGTGTCTACGTCGCCCGCCGCCTCCACGGCCCGGCCGGAGAGCGCAATGACGTTCCGTTGCAGCAGCCGGTCGATGCCGGCGATGCCGATCGCCGAGAGGAGCGCGCCGATGGTGGTCGGGATGAGGCAGACGAGCAGGGCGATCAGGACCGTGATGCTGACCGAGGTGCCCGCGTAGATGGCAAACGGCTGGAGGGTGACGACCGCGATCATGAAGATGATCGTCAGCGCCGCCAGCAGGATGTTGAGCGCAATCTCATTGGGGGTCTTGCGCCGGGCGGCACTCTCCACCAGGTGGATCATCCGGTCCAGGAAGGTCTCGCCAGGGTTCGCCGTGATCTTGATCACGATGCGGTCGGAAAGCACGCGGGTGCCGCCGGTGACGGCGTTGCGGTCGCCGCCGGCCTCCCGGATGACCGGGGCCGACTCGCCGGTGATCGCGGATTCGTCGACGGAGGCGATCCCCTCCACGATGGTGCCGTCACTGGGGATCACGTCGCCGGCCTCGCACACGACGAGATCGCCCTTGCGCAACTGCGACGAGGAGATGCGCTCCTCTTTGCCGCCCGGGCTCAGCCGGCGAGCAATCGTCTCCGTCCGGGCCCGGCGAAGGCTGGCCGCCTGCGCCTTGCCCCGGCCCTCGGCCAGCGCTTCCGCGAAATTGGCAAACACGATCGTGAACCACAGCCAGAGGGTGATCTGGCCCACGAACAGTTCGTTGACCCCGCCCCGAAAGAGCCCGCCCACGAAGACGATGGTCGTGATGACGGACCCGACCTCGACCACGAACATCACGGGGTTGCGCAGCTGCCAGCGGGGGTCGAGCTTGGTGAAGCTCTCGATCAGGGCCGGGACCATGATGTCGCGGTCCAGCAGGCTCGACCGCCGCCGGCGCCGGTACTGTTCGGAGCGGGTTTTCTCTTCCATCTCAGTGCGCCAGGTGGCCCGCCGACAGCTGGAAGTGCTCCAGCAGAGGTCCGAGAGCCAGGGCCGGGAAGAAGGTGAGAGCGCCGACAATCAGGATCACGCCGATGAGCAGCCCGGAAAAGAGAGGCCGGTCGGTGGCCAGGGTGCCTGCGCTGGCCGGAACCACTTTCTTGCCGGCCAAGGCGCCGGCCAGCGCCAGGATGGGGATCACCTCGAAGAAGCGCCCCAGCCACATGGCCGCGCCGCCCATGGCGTTCCAGTAGACCGTGTTGCCGCTCAGGCCGGCGAAGGCGCTGCCGTTGTTGCCGACCTGCGAGGAGAAGGAATAGAGAATCTCGCTGAAGCCGTGGGCTCCGGGGTTCAAAGGCCCGCCGCCATTCGCCGTCGCTGCCGGCGCGAGCACGGAGATGGCGGTGAATCCCAGGATAATGAGCACGTCGATCAGGACGGCCAACGAGGCCAGCCGGACTTCTCTTGATTCGATCTTCTTGCCCAGGTACTCCGGCGTTCGGCCCACCATCAGCCCGGCGATAAAGACCGACAGGATGGCGAAAACCAGGATGAAGTACAGGCCGGCGCCGATCCCGCCCGGCGCGATCTCGCCCAGCTGGATCAGGACCAGCGGCACCATGCCGCCAATGGGCGTGAAGCTGTCGTGGCTCGAGTCGACCGACCCGGTGCTGGTTCCTGTGGTCGCCGCGGCGAACTCGGCCGAGTAGACCGGTCCATAGCGAACCGACTTGCCCTCCATGTTGCCGCCCGCCTGGGTGGCCGTGTTGGCCTGGTTGGCGCCGACCGCCGTCAGGGCGGGATTGCCGATTTGCTCGGCCCCGATCGCGATTCCCGTCGCGACCACCAGGATGGCCGCCATAGCGCCCCCAATGGCCAGCCCCTGCTTGAGGTTGCCCACCATGCGGCCAAAAGTGATTACAAGCGCAAAGGGGATCAACAGCAGCAGGAAGATCTCGAACTGGTTGGTAAAGCCATTTGGATTCTCAAATGGGTGGGCCGAGTTGGCGTTAAAGGGCCCGCCGCCGTTGTTGCCCAGGTCCTTGATGGCCTCCTGGGAGCCGAAGGGGCCAACGGCGATCGTTTGCTGCGCGCCCTGCACGGTGTGCGCCAACGGGTAGCTCCCCAGGCTCTGAACGACGCCCTGGGAGATCAGGATGAAGGCGGCCACCACCGAGATCGGGATCAGGATGTAGAGCGTGGCCCGGGTCGCATCGACATAGAAATTGCCAAGCGTCTTCAGTTTCCGGCTGGACATGCCCCGGATCAGCGCCACCGCCAGGGCGATGCCGGCGGCGGCCGAGAGGAAGTTGTGGAGGACCAGGCCCACCATCTGGGAGAAGTAGGACATCGTCTGTTCGCCGGTGTAGTTCTGCCAGTTGGTGTTGGTGGTGAAGCTGACCGCGGTGTTGAACGCCAGGTCCGCCGCTACCGCGCCCAGCGCCATTGGGTTTAAGGGCAGGTGGTCCTGGACCCGCAGGATGACGTAGGTGAAGAGGAAGCTGACCGCGGAGACGGCCAGCATGGCGACCGTGTACGTGATCCAGCCCTGCTCCTCGTCCTCCCGGATGCCCATCAGACGGTAAAACAAGACCTCAACCGGGCGCACCACTGGACTCAGGAAAACCCGCCCGCCGGTGAAGACGGGGACCATGTAGTTGCCCAGGAACCAGGCGGCAATCGCCACCGCGATGAACGTGACGGCGACGCCGATCAGGTCAAGGACCATCTCAGAAGCGCTCCGGAAAGAGCAGGGCGGCGAACAGGTACAGCGTCACCAGCAGGGCGACCACGCCGGTGATCACGTATTCCATCTCAGGGCAGCCTCTTCAACCCGTAGATGTAGAGGCAGGCGCCCACGGTGAGCAGGAGCGCCAGGCCGAGCATCGCCAAATCGAGAAGCACGATTGAAGCCTACGACTGAAACCGTCAACGATCCGTAAACGATTCGACGGCCGGACCGAACCGATACCCTCGGCCGGGGACGGTTTCGATCACAGCCGGGCGCGCTGGATCCGCTTCCAGCTTGTGGCGCAGGCGCTGGATGAAGACCCGCAGGTAGTGGCGCTCGTCCGCGTAGGCCGGGCCCCACACCCGCTGGAGCAGTGTCCGAAAGTCCATCACTTCGTGGGCATGACGCGCCAGCTCGGCGATCAGCACGTACTCGGTCGGCGAGAGGCGGACCTCAACCCCGTCCCTGAGAACGGCCCGCCGACCGAGGTCGACGACCACGTGGCCCGCGGTGATGGTCCGGGGCGCTTCGGCGGGCGGTTGGGCTCGACGCAGAACCGCGCGGATCCGGGCCAGAAGCTCCTCGGTGCCAAAGGGTTTGGCCAGGTAGTCGTCGGCACCCATGTCCAGCGCCCGCACCTTGTCCTCCTGATCGCCGCGCGCGCTGATGATGATCACCGATGGCTGGCTCGGGCCCTGGATTTCGGCCAGCACTCGCCAGCCATCGACGAACGGCAGCCCGATGTCCAGCAGCACCACGTCCGGCGTGGCGCTCCGAAGCGCCCGAACGGCCGCGGCGCCGTCTCCGACCACGGCCACTTCGCACCCCGCTCCGCGGACCGCGGACGCCACGGCTTCGCGTAGGGCCCGGTCGTCTTCCGCTACCAGGATGCTGGCAGCTCTGGCCATGCTCACCCGGCTTGGAGCTTAGCCTGCAACGAGTCCGTGAACCCCTTGAACCTGGCCGGAGCGTGGTCTACAATTTAAGCATCTGCTCAAATCGTACGCTCAAACGACGCCGCGGACGGAGGCCATGAGCGACCTGGACGTGGTCACCGGCGCCTTCAGCTATACCGGCCGGTTCATCGCCCCCCGGCTGCTCGACCGCGGGCGGCGGCTGCGGACGCTCACCAACCATCCAGCTGCGGGCCATCCGCTCGCCGGACGGATCGAGGTGCATCCCCTCGACTTCAGGCGGCCGGAACGCCTCCGCGAGTCCCTGCGCGGGGCCGACACGCTCTACAACACCTACTGGGTCCGGTCGACGCACGGCGCGGCCAGCTTCGCCCAAGCGGTGCGCAGCACGACGCTGCTGGTGGAAGCGGCCCGCACCGCCGGGGTCCGACGCCTGGTCCACGTCAGCATCGCCAACCCGACGGACTCCGATCTCCCCTACTACCGCGGCAAGGCCCAGCTGGAAGACGTCGTCCGCCAATCGGGCCTCTCCTACGCCATCATCCGCCCGACGCTGCTCTTCGGCCACGGCGACGTGTTGATCAACAACATCGCCTGGTTCCTGCGTCACCTGCCCGTATTCGGCATCCCGGGCGATGGCCGCTACCGGCTGCAGCCGGTCTTCGTCGAAGACTACGCGGACAGGATCGTCGAGGCCGGCTTGGCGGACGGGAACGTGGTCACGGATGTGGCCGGCCCCGAGATCTTCACATTCGAAGCCCTTGTGCGAACGCGGAGGCAATCGGTCGGCACACGCCGTTGATTCACCTACCCATCAGCGTTGTGATCGCCGGCACCAAAGCCGTCAGTCTTGCCGTCCGGGACCTGGTCCTGACCGGCGCCGAGCTGCGCGGGTTGATGGCCGAGCTGCTGGTGTCCAAGCAGCCATCGACCTGCCCCACCCGGTTGAGTGACTGGGCCCGCCAGGCTGGCGACTCGCTCGGCCGGCGGTACGCCTCAGAACTGGACCGGCACTATCGGGCTGCCGGGTCGCGGGGGTCGGCGGCATGACGACCGACACCGCGCCCTTTCCGATCGTCATCGGCCAGCTGACCTTGGTGGACCTCCTGCTGCTGCTGGCACCCGTCGTGATCGTGCCGCTCGGCTTGCGGCTGGTCCCGCTGCGCGGCCACCGGGCTATTCGGATGCTGCGGCTGGCTCGGATCGTGCAACCGGTCGGCGCTGTCGCCGCCGTGACCGCGTTCCTTCACCCGCAGGGATGGACCGCCGGACTCATCGCGCTGGGATGGCTTTGTCCCTGCGCACTCGGCAGCCTGGCCGGATTGCTAGAGCTTCTCGAGACCCGCTCCTGGCGGCCGGTGCCGCTGGTCTCCGCGGCGGCGCTGGCCTCCCTCAGCGTGGGAGCCGCCTGGCTGGTCGCCTCCCGGGCCGGGATGCGGCTTGGATTTAGCCCAGCGATCGTCGAGCTGACCGGCGTTCACTTTCACTATGCGGGGTTCGCCGCCACCCTGCTGGCAGCGCTGGCGGTCCACGCGCTGCGCAATGCCGGGCAAACGGTGCGGCGAGTGGCTGCCGCGGCCGCGGCGATGGTGGTGGTGGGGACGCCGATCACCGCCATCGGGATCACCACCCGGTCGGCAGCGGCGACCATTGCGGGCCCGGTGCTGCTGGCGGGCGGCATCCTTACTATTGCCGGGATCACGGCGTTCCTCATCGCCCCGGCCCTGGAGAACGCGGCTGCCCGCTGGTTGCTGCGTCTCTCCGCCGCCGGCGTGCTGCTGCCCATGCTGCTGGGCGTGGATTACGCCGTGAGCCGCGTTTTCGCCGTCCCGGCCCTTGACCTGCGCTGGATGGCGGCCATCCACGGTGACCTGAATGCGCTGGCGTTCGCCCTCCCCGGCCTCCTGGGCTGGACCCTGCTGTCGGATCGGGACCGGAGCCGCCACTCGGACGATCCGATTCGACGCTGAGGCGCCGAAATGTCCCACTATGGAGCGGGAGGTGCCGATATGCAGGTCAAAGAGCTCGGCCACCTGGTGCTGTATGTCCGCAATCTGGAGCGCTCGCGGCGGTTCTACGGCGAGGTCCTCGGCTGGAAGGAGATCAAGGCTCCCGGGGCAGAGCTGGGTTTTCCGGCGGCCGCATTCACGTCCGGCCGAACCCACCACGAGCTGCTCCTGATCGAGGTCGGTGACAATGCGGCCCCCATCCCCAGCGGACGGCGGGTCGGTCTGTACCACTTCGGGCTAAAGGTCGGCGAGTCTGATGCCGAGCTGCGCGAGGCGCGCGACCAGTTGGTGGCGGCCGGGGCCAAGATCGTCGGGTCCACCGACCACGGGGTGACGCACAGCCTGTACATCGAGGATCCCGACGGAGTCGAGATCGAGCTGTACATCGATGTCCAACCGGCCAGGTGGAAGGAGGACCCGGCGGCCATCTTTACCGAGCCGCGCCCGCTCCGCCTGTAGCGGACCGCATGCACCCCTTCCTGACCCTGCCCCTGAGGGGGAGGGAAATCTGCCTGGTTTGCTCGCCGCCCGAAAGGGTCACTTCAAGCTGGAATCGGGTCATCACGGCGATGTGTGGCTCGACCTCGACCAGTGGTTCCTGCGTCCTGGTCGCCTTCGGTCTTTCGTCGCCCAACTGGCGGCGCGCCTCCAGCCACACGGAATCGAAGCGGTCTGCGGTCCCATGGTCGGAGGTGCGTTGGTGGCACAACTCATTGCGTCCGAGCTTGAGGTGGAGTTCTACTACGCGGAGCGATCGCAGCCGAGAACGGCCGGGCTGTCCGCCGTGGATTACCAGCTACCGCACGCGCTTCGAGCCGGCATCCGCGGGAAGAACGTCGCGGTGGTGGACGACGCCATCAACGCCGGATCCGCGGTTCGGGGGACACTGGCGGACCTGACTGCTTGCGGGGCTCGACCCGCAGCGCTTGGTGCCTTACTGGTACTTGGGTCTTCCGCGTCGGGCATGGCCGCTGCCGCCGGGATTCCAGTCGAGAGCATCGCCACCGTCTCCAGCGGATTGTGGACACCGGCCGAGTGCCCGCTGTGCGGCTCGGGGATCCCGCTCGAAGACACCGAAGCTTAGACTCTTCGCCTGCCGTAGGCGAATTGGACGTCGAGGCCGAGGAACCGGCCGACGTCCTGGGCCTCGGCCTCGAGCCGTGGCTGGACATTGCGAGGAATCGCTGCGAAGGGTTCGACCGTGACGGCCAGCCCGCCAGCTGTCCGCTGCTGCCGCCAGGTGCCCACCACGCGTCCGTCGACCACCAGCGCCGGATGAATCCAGCCACCGCCGGCCTGGATACGGCGCGCGAACGTCGGAGACAGCGCCAGGTCGCGCCTGGCATAGCCGAGGAGGTAGGCGTCGAAGGCTCCCAGCAGACGCACGCCCGGCCTCGATACGCTGGCGGTTCGATCAGTCCCCGCCAGCATCCAGGCTGGCTTCCCCGACACCTCCACCTCGATCAGCCGGGCTCGGATCCGTTGCAACCCCAGGCGCGCGGCGGCCATGGGGATCCCCGCCCAGGCGGCGAGGTCAGGGACACTGGCCGGGCCATAGGCGCCGAGGTAACGGCTGGCCAATTCGCCCAGCGGGTCTTTCGGGCTCCGCATTCGCCGTGTCACCCAATCGTCGAGAAGGACGTAGGTCGGCTCGTCGTCGGCGCGGTCCGGCCCGCGACAGATCAGGCCCCGCGCCGCCGCAGAGAAGCACAGGTGGGCAGCGGCATTGGTTTTGGGATCGACCGTCACCCGCTTCTGGGCGAGCTTGGCCAACAGCTCTGCCCGAGTGAGGGGACCATTCGCGGCCAGCGCGGACCTGATAGCCGGGATCGCCCGCTCGAGGAGGTGATCGTCCAGCCCCAGCTGCAGGCGCCGTCGCCGGTCACCGGCCGCCAGGGCCGGCCCCAGCAGGCCGACCAGCCAGCTGACGTCCTCGGCGGGCAGCATGTGCAGCGTCCCGCGCATCGCCCACGTTCGGACAACGGTTCGATCCTGATTGCACGCTTGGATCACGGCCTGCGCGTCCAGGCCCTCGCTCCGAGCCCGGACGGCCAGCCTCGAGGCCCGCGTGTCTTGCGCCTGCAGGGCGAAGACGTCGCGCAGGACGCCCGTGACCGTCTTCGGACGCGGCCCGGAAAGACGCTGGGAGCGCATCCGGAGAAGGCGAACGCGTTCCTCGGAGAATCTGGCTGCCAGACTAACCGCGCAGGTACCGGTCGAAAAAGGCGACCGACCGCTGCATCGCGAGCCAGAAGCTGTTCGAGATGTTGTGGTTATCGCCGGGATACGTGTAGAACTCAACCGTCTTGCTGTCCGCTTGCAGCTGCTGGGCCAGGGTCTGAGAGAAGGCGAGCGGCACCTCCTCGTCGGCCGTCCCGTGGTCGAGCTGGATGGGGGCGGTGATGTCATCCAGGTAGGCGGTGGGGGAGATCGAGTTCCAGAACGTCGGGTTCTCCTCGGGTGTGCCGAAGCGAGCGATGAACGCCTGTCGCCAGCCATTGCGAATCGAGGGCGGAGGCCCGCTCCCGGCCGGCGGGTGCCACTTCTCGAGCAAGTCCTGATAGGAGGCGACTACCCCGGCCCAGATGACGGCCGCCTTGATGTCGTGGTCGATGACCAGCACCCGCAAGGTGAGGTTCCCGCCCATGGAGTGACCCCACATGCCGATCCGGTTCGGGTCGGCATCCGGGTACCGCTTGAGGGTGGCCACGGCGTTCAGCACGTCGATCGTGTAGTCGGGCGAGCCGTAGGCGCTGGCCGGCTGCCCTTCGGAGCTGCCATGGCCGCGATAGTCCGACTTGAAGACGACGTACCCGCGGCGGGCAAAGGCGTCCACGTAGGCCACGTAGCGCTCGGTGGTCCGGTACTCCGCGGGCGGGATGTAGCCGTGATTGAAAATGATGACCGGCCATCCAGTGGCGGGCTTTGGGCCGTTCGGGCCCGTGAGCAGGCCGTTGATCTTCAGCCCGTCTGAACGATACGAAGCGATGTACCGCTGGTAGTTGCTGCCGGCCGCGAGTCGCTGCTCGATCACCAGGTCTGAGCCCGGGTACTCCTGCTGCCGCATGTAGTCGATGGCCAGCGGGACGAGCGGCAGCGGGGTGGGCGTCGGCGCGGCGGACTGCGGCGACGCCGTCGGGTGGGGGCTGGTAGCGGCCCGGGCCGGCGGCGCCCCACTGCACCCGATCAGGCTGGCCGCGGCCAGCGTGACGGCGATCGTCGCGCGCTGCATCCACTTCAGCTTACCGAGGCGGGGTGAGATGCTTGTCTGAAGGAGACGGCAGCGCCCGAGGACAGGAGGAGCTGAAATGGAAGCCACCAAGGTTGCGGTCCTGGGCACGGGCCGGATGGGCGGCGCTCTCGCCCGTCGGCTGCAGGCCTCTGGATTCGCGGTAACGGTCTGGGATCGGACCAGGGAGAAGGCCGAGCGTCTGAAGGTCGGGCCGGTGGCGGCGACGCCTGCCGACGCGATCCGCGGGGCCAATGTGGTCCTGAGCAGCCTGACCGACGCGGCCGCGGTCCGCAGCGTGTACCTGGGCCGGGACGGCATTATCGAGCACGCGGCGGGCCAGCTCCTGGTGGAGATGAGTACCGGCGGCCCCGATGTGATCGAGGAGATTGGGCAGCAGGCACGCGTCCGCGGCGTGAGAATCCTGGAGGCCCCGGTGCTGGGCAGCGTCCCGGCTGTCGAGAGCGGAACGCTGGCCGTGCTGGTGGGCGGCCCACAGGCGGAGCTTGAACAGGCGCGACCGGTGCTGGAACGCCTGGGGGAGGTCCACTCCGTGGGCGCGTTGGGCAGCGCCGCCCGCCTGAAACTGGTCGCCAACAGCATGCTCGGCATCATCAGCGCCGCCGCAGCCGAGTTGCTGGCCGCGGGGACCGCCGCCGGGCTCGAGCGCGGCCAGGTCTTCTGGGCGCTGGCTCGCTATGCGCCGTTGCTCAAGGCCCGGGAAGCCGGCTTCCTGCGAGACCAGCATCAACCGACCATGTTCGCGGTCCGGGACCTGGTCAAGGACCTCGACCTGGCTCTCAATCTCTACGGCCGCGCCCAGGCGTCGGTGCCGCTGACCCTAAAGACCCGCGCGCTCTATGCCGAGGGACTCCCCGGATCGAGCGACCTCGACATCTCGGCGATTGTCCGGCGCCCGGCGCGGCGTCCAACCACCGCATGATGTCCAACCATGACCGCTCCGTGCGGCGAGGGGGCCGGGAGACCGGGCTCCCTGAGCGTGGCCAAAGGGTTGAGGCGCGGCTGCCCTACGTGCGCGACGCCTACGCTGGGCCCGAATCCCGGGCGACGCCACCTTCACGCCGTGAGATCGAAGAGGGCTTCATCGGCTCTCTGGTGTGGGGGGCTGCCGCCGGCTACATGATGGGCAAGCTTGCGGTCGAGTGAGCCCTCGCGACCCGGGCGGATCGGCTGGGCGGCCCTAGCCCTCCGCCGTGGCGGAGGCGATCCGGTCTCCGCCGGGCGGCCCAACCGGCCACGGTGGGAACGTTTGCAGCCGCCGCCCCTGTGGGTTACAGTAAGCGCCGGGTCGCTGAGCAGGATTACGCATGAGCGCTCATAACCGTCCCGAGAAGCCACCGGCGAGCGAGCGCCTGCTGACCACCCGAGAAGCAGCCACCTTTCTGAAGGTCAGCGAGGCCTCCATTCGGCGTTGGACGGACAGTGGCCTTCTGCCAACCAGCCGGGTCGGCCGCCGTGGCGCCCGCCGCCTTCGGGCCGAAGACCTCAGGCGCTTCCTGGAAGCGGGTCGGCCTCAGCATGTTGCTGCGACCGCAACCGGCCTGGCCTCAACCATAGTCATCCAGGATGTCGTCGTTCCCCTGGGGAGTCACCTGGCCAGCTTTTACATGACGGACGCGGGCCGGCTCCGGCTCGGTCTCCCCTTCCTGAGGGACGGCTTGCGGGCCGGGCAGACGGTGGTGCTGCGAGCCATCCCCGAGGTTCGCGAGCGCTTCTTCGGCGCGCTTCAAGAGGAGGGCCTCGACGTCGCGGATACGACCCGCCTTGGCCTGCTAATGATCTTCCCGGAAGGCCCGGGCTCGGCCGCGGAGCAGGTCGCCAAGTTTGAGCGCGCCCTGACCGAGGCGTCCCGCCGGCGACCGGGACCGATTCGCGTCCTGGCGGAGATCCTGGCCAACCTCGAAAGCGTCGGATCGGTGGCCGAGCACCTGGTGGTCGAGCAGCAACTCGGGGCTCTTTGCAAACGGTTTCCCGTCGTCATGCTCTGCCCCTACGACGTCCGCTCGCTCGATGGGGTGACCGTCCTCGAGGCGCTCAAGCTGCACGCGGACATCTTCGGGCCCCAGGTCGGTTACTGGCTGAACTGAGCCCCCGAGGGGCGTCGAGCAGCCGGGCGAGGGCGTCGGCCGAACCCGGCAGCAACCCGCCCGGTTTCCGCCTGCCCACCTCTTCGCGCGACGCGCGCCCGCAAACATCCTTGCGGATGGCGCCGCAAAATAGGCACTGCTGCCGACGGTTCGGGCTCCCCCTCGGCCGGTGGATTTAGGCTGGCGAAATAGGCACTCCTGCCGATGCAGGGGACCACGCCGGGTGACAGGCTGTCAAGTGAAGTAGTCTAGTGCAGACGGCTCCCGCGACTAGTTGTGGGGTCCACGAGATAACGATGGACGGCAGAACGCAGGCTGTCCGGTTAGAGCGTACAAGTGCGACCGGCGCCGATCATCTGACCCCGCGTCAGGTCGAGGTCCTGCGCTTGCTGGCCCGAGGGTGGACCAACGCCCAGATCGCCGACGAGCTCTTCCTGAGCCGCCGCACAGTCCACGCCCATCTGCGGGAAATCTTCCGCAAGCTGGACGTTTCCCACCGGAGCGCCGCCACCCGATATGCGATGGAGCACGGGCTGACCTAGCCCGCCGGACCACGTCATCGCGGGCGCCCGACTCAGCCTTGGCTGGTGTTGCGCCGCCCCAAATTGACTGCTATGCTTAACACCGCATAGCACAGTAGCTTCGCGATCGATCGGAACTCGGCGTGTCATCAAGATGGACCTGGATCCCCTGACCCTGCGCGAGATAGACGTCCTGAAGCTGGTCACTGCGGGGTTGACCAATCGCGAGGTGGCGGACCGTCTCGGCCGGAGTCCCCGCACGATCGACGCCCACCTCCGCTCGATCTACGGCAAGCTGGGCGTCACGTGTCGCAGCGGAGCCACCCGCTTTGCCGTCGAGCACGGCCTGGTCTCGCCCGTCAAGTAACGAGCAGGTCGTAGCGGGCCGCCGCCACCACGGCATCCAGCTTGGAGTGGGCGTCGAGCTTTCCCAGGATGTCCTGCACGTAACTGCGCACGGTGCTGAGCGTCAGGCCGAGCTCCCGGGCGATGGCCTTGTTGTCCAGCCCGTGCGCCATCAACAGAAGCACCTCCCGCTCGCGGGGCGTGAACTGGGATCGCAACCGGATGCGTTCGGCATCCTCGCGGGCCCGCTGGTGGACGCGGGTCAGCACTCCAGCTAGCTGGGCCGCCGGAATCAGCATCTCCCCTTCGGCGGCCTTCCGGACGGCCGCCACCATGTCCGCCGACGCCGCGCGACTTGGGCAGGAATCCGCACGCCCCCGCCCGAACGGTGGAAAGGAGCGCGTCCTCGCTCTCATCCCCGCTCACGAAAACCAGGCGCGGCCGCGGCCGCTGGTTGCGGATCTGCTCGCCCGCCTGCGCCCCCGTCCCGTCCGGAAGCCGGTAATCCATGACGACGACGTCCGGCGCATCGGCGCTGGACATGCTGACCGCCTGGACAGAGACGGCGTTGCCGGGGCAAGCGGCGGCCTGCCACCACCTTCCACGCGGTGATCGACTTGCCGGGGGAGCCGGACTGTGCGTGGGTGGCCTGCGCCGACTGCACCCGCCTGATGATCGACCCACCGGACTGATGGCGTTGCCATGCGAAATCCAACAAAGTACTCGCTCGCGATCAAAGCTGGCGCTCCCACAAAGGTACGGCATTGCTGAGCTTCCAGACGTTCGGTGCGTTCTCTAAGTCAGCCTGGGATTTCGCGCTCTTCCGTCAGAAACAGGGCCGTCCGCGTTTCATCGATGAACCTGGCTTCATCGTTGGTCGAGGCTTGCCACTCGGCAGACCGCCGGGCGGCCTGGAGGGCCGCGAGGTCATCGAACCAGAGTTCGGCCATGCCGTCGAACGGCGCTGGCCGCCGGTCGTCCGGATCGACTACTGGATGGCTCTGCACCAGTCGCCGGAGCCCGGGGATGCGACGCCCGATGGGGCCATGCACGTCGTGCCAGTAACGGGAGAACTCCTCGACTGACATGCCGGGCAGGCGGCTAATGCAATAGACCAGCTTGACCACGACGGCAGTTTAGACGTCTGGAGCCAGACTCCTGAGCCCTTCCCCTGGGAAACGCACGATCTTCCATGAGCCGTTGATCCGGGCCAGTGAGAAAAAGTCGACAAAGGACGCGGTTCCCCAACAACCATCCTCGACCAGCGTCACGTCGGCCGCGTCGCCGACTTGGCTGACGGCCGTCACTCTGGCTCGATAACTGGCGCCCATCGGCATCTCAGTCGCCATCTTGAAGAGTTCCTGGATGGGGACGTCGAAGCGTTGGGGTCCCAGGGCACCAAACATGCGGGCGTCCGGGTGGAAGGCTTGCGCCATCTTAGCCGCGTCGCCCTTGGCCGATCCATCGATGTACAGCCGCATCACGGCGGTGATCGCGTCATAGTCGTTGATTGCTGTTCTTGCAACCTCAGGCGCCAGGGTGGCCATAGCTCCCTCCTCCTCTTCGGTCGGTGCTGCTAGCGATCCTGCGGCCATCCTACGCTGGCCGGCTCAGCTCTGCAGATGGGCTGCGGGCGACACAGCCGCAATTCGAATCCCGCTACGCTCCAGCCGGAGAGCTCAGCGCGGACGCCAGCGTCTTCGGGTCGTAATCCTGCCGGTGGTGACGGCCGTTGACGAAGATGGCGGGCGTCCCCTCGACGCCGTTCCGTTCGCCGCTCTGGAGGTCGGACTCGATGCGTGGCAATCCGGTCTCGGCCTCAAAGTCGACGCGGAACGGGTCTTCGTCGAGCTCGAGCAATCGCGCATAACCCAGGAGCTCGCGGTCCTCCAGGAAGTTCTGGCGGCGGAAAAGAAGGTCGTGCATCTCCCAGAACTTTCCCTGCTGGTCCGCGGCCTCCGCCGCCAGCGCGGCGTGCAGCGCATGCGGATGGATCTCGGTGAGTGGGAAATTGCGAAAGGCGAAAACGAGCGAGTCGCCCAGAGCCTCGCGGACCGCGGCCACGCTGATGAGGGCCTTGCGTGTGTACGGGCACTCGTAATCACCGTAGATCAGGAGGCGCGCGGGCGCGGTCAGGCTCCCGCGCAGGTGATCGTCGGCTGAGATCTCAACCGCCAGGATGCGGCTCATGTCCTTGCTACAGTAGCCGGTTGGCTCGACCCATGGGCTCGGATTAGGGCTGCCGCTCGAGGACAACCACGGGAATCAGGCGCTCGGTGCGCGTCTGGTAATCAACGAATGAGGGCCAGATCTTCGACATTTCTTTGAATAGCCGGTCGCGCTCCTGGCGGCTCTCAATCACCCGGGCGCGGGCCCTTAATTTCTCGGTTCCGTGCCCGTTTGCCACCTCGACCTCGAC
>WNFD01002834.1_pt1 | contig 17409 bp, 15 predicted proteins | sample 5400491 | NCBI WGS metagenome assembly WNFD01 (sample SAMN13153343, study PRJNA577476) | soil metagenome | isolation source: 120 cm saprolite under Douglas fir tree site 2 hole 2 replicate 2 | place: USA:California | collected 2015-04-18 | reverse complement strand
CTGCTTCATAGGACACATCCGCGTGCTTGGCCATGCGCCTGGCGACGAACCGCAGCGCGCGTGCGGCGATGGACGCCGAAGCGCCCGCTCGACTAACATCCGCGCCGAATAGAAAACAAAATCTGGGGGGAGGATCTTCATGAAGCGCGCGCTGATGGGATTGTTGCTGCTCGTGGCATCGCCAGCACTGGCGCAGCAGGCAGTGCCGACCATCAATTTCGACTCCGTTCCCAATCCGCTCAAACTGCCGCACAACATGTATTTCGGCGAGGTGTCGGGCGTTGCGCTCAATTCCAAGGGACATGTCTTCGCGCTGTCGCGCGGCAACACCTCAGGGCCAGCCTATGCCGCCGCCGCGACGCAACTTCTGGAGTTCGACGCGCAGGGCAAGTTCATCGGCGAGATCGGCAAGAACCTCTACGCCTGGTCGTTCGGCCACACCGTGAAGGTCGATCCGCAGGACAATATCTGGGTCACCGACAAGGGCTCGGACATGGTGATCAAGTTCGATCCCGAGGGCCGCGTCCTGATGGTGTTCGGCCGCAAGCAGGAGGCTTCCGACGAGGACACCGCGCCGCTGAAACATCCGAAGCCGCCGCTGCCGGCCGAGGACGGCCGCTTTCGCCAGGTCACGGATGTGGCCTGGGACAAGACCGGCAACACCTTCATCAGCGACGGCTACATCAATTCGCGCGTCGCCAAGGTCGACAAGAACGGCAACTGGCTGAAGTCCTGGGGCGATCGCGGTAAGGAGCCGGGCCAGTTCAACACGCCGCACTCGATCGCGACCGACGCAGGCGGCAATGTCTATGTCGCCGACCGCGGCAATCACCGCATCCAGGTGTTCGACGGCGACGGAAAATTCCTGCGCCAGTTCGTGATCAACGTCCCGGTGCCGCCGGACGCCAAGCCCGCGATCGGCAGGATCCCGGACGAAGCGATGATGGCGGGCGGCACCTTCGCGCCGGGCTCGCCCTGGTCGATCTGCATCACGCCGCCGCCCAATCAGGTGCTCTACTCGTCCGACGCCTGGCCCGGCCGCATCTACAAGCTCTCGCTCGACGGCAAGGTGCTCGGCATGCTCGGCCAGTCCGGCAAGCAGTTGAAACAGTTCGGCTGGATTCACGCGATGGCGTGTCCGTCGGAGAACGTGCTCTACGTGGCGGAATTGCTGAACTGGCGGGTGCAGAAATTGATCCTGAAACCGTAACGTTGTCGTCATTGCGAGAAGCGAAGCGACGAAGCAATCCAGTCTTTCCTTACACTGGATTGCTTCGCTTCGCTCGCAATGACGCCGGTGGCGTCAGATCATCCTTGCCACGACCGGAATCTTCCGCAGCACCACGACGAGCCCCCAGCTCATCGCCAGCGTGCCAGTGAACACGATCGCGAATTTGACCACCGCCTGCAGCGGCGGATCGTAGATCGCGTATTGCAGCCAGATGATGAAGATGTAGTGCACCAGGAAGATGCCATAGGCCGACGGCCGGATCGCATCGAGCAACTTCAAAGGAGTCTTCGCAAAGCGCAGGAAGATCGCCGGCTCAGCGAACGCCATCGCCGCGCTGAACAGCGCGAAGGCAAGCCCGTACCCGACTCGCCATGACAGCGGCGGCGAATCGAAGTCGACCACCCAATTGTGGTGCGCGTAGACCAATAACAGGATCGCGCCATAGAACAGCGCCGCGAAGCCGAGCCACACCTTCCACCGGCTCGCCCATTCGCTGTTCTGCGCGAGCAAGCCGGCTCTCAGGTCGGTGGCGCCTATGCCGACGCCAATCAGGAAATAGCCGAAATAGAGCCCGATGCGGCTGGTCTGGATCGGCAGCGGAAAGGGGCCCAGCTCGAGCCAGGCGGCGTCACCATAGATCAGGCGCAGCGGCAGGTAGACGATGATCGAGAACACGCAGAACACGGCGAAAGCGACGCCCGGCCGATAGCGCAGGGCATAGAGCGGTTTTCCGAGCGCTTCGATCGCCCGGGGCGTTATCGACCAGATGAGGGCTGCGATCGCATCGAACGCCAGCAGCACCCACAGGAACCATGTCGGCCCCGACGGCCAGGGGCCGACGGCGAGCGTACGCCACCAGAAATGCAGGAAGTTGAAGTCCGTGGTATCAGGCAGATGATAGCGCAGGAACGTCGGATAATAGGCGATCGGCATCAGGACGAAGATCGACAGCAGATAAGGCACGCCAAGCCGCCACGCGCGGTTGGCGAGATAAGCAGCGGCTCCCCTGCGCGCCAGGCTGTCGCGAACGAACAGCCCGGAGATCAGGAACATGCAGGCCATGAAGAAGCTGTCGTTGAACAGCACGACCAGGTCGAAGCCGAGCCAACGCATGCGGTCGCCGCTGCCGAAATAGGTGTAGTTGACGGCGGAGTGGTAGAGCAAAACCAACAGCGTGATGAACGTGCGCGCGCGGTCGAGCGCTATGATACGGACCGGCGTTGTCATCACCTGATCGCTTGTGTCCGGTGTCCGCAGCATCCATTCCCCTGCTCACTTCTCGAACGAATCGTAGATGATCTTCTTGACCGTCGTGATGACGGGTATCCGCCCGGAGGGCGAGTTCTGCATCACGACGAAAAACATGTCCTCGGCGCGGTCGATCACGATGTAAACGCCGCTGGCGGAGTCCCATTTGATCTCGCCGAACGAACCGGGCGGGGTCGGCATGGTGACGCCGGGATCGGTGCGGACGCCAAAACCGTAGCCGTAGCCGAAGCCATCGCCGGGGTAGTAATAGATGTTGCGCGCTACGCCGGTTCCGGGCCCGATGTGGTCGCTGGTCATCGCGGCGAAGGTGGCGGGCTTGAGATAGGTCCTGCCGTCGAGCGTGCCGCCGTTGAGCAGCATCTCGCCGTAGCGGGCGAAATCGGCGATGGTCGAGACCATGCCGCCGCCGCCGGATTCCCAGCGCGTGAGGTCGAGCGAGTTGCGCTCGACATGGCGGTCGCGCGGCAACGGCGTCGCGTAGCGCGCCCGCTCGGCCGGATCGGTCAGAAAAAACTTTGTCGTCGTCATGCCGAGTGGATCGAGCAGATTGTCCCTCTCGAACCGATAGAGCGCCTGACCCGAGGCGACCTCGACGACACGCCCGAGAATATCGGCCGAATGGCCGTAGTCCCACAGCGTGCGCGGCTGCTCGGCGAGCGGCACCTTGGCGATCCGTTCGGCAAAGCCGGCGTTGTCGAGATCACCGAGATAGATGCCGTCATAGGTGGCCTTGACCAGGCCCTGGCCATGGAAGCCGTAGGTGATGCCGGAGGTCTGCAGCAGCAGATCCTCGACAATGATCGGCCGACGCAGCGGCACCAGATCGAGCGCCGGCTTTCCGTCGTCGATTTGGCGCTCTACGCCGACCTTCATGTCGGCAAAGGAGGGGATGTATTTGCTGACGGGATCATCCAGCGCGATCTGTCCGCGGTCGACCAGCATCAGCGCCGCGACGCTGGTGATGGTCTTGGTGACCGAATGGATCGGAAAGATCGCGTCAGGCGTCATCGGCGCGCCCGTATCGGCGTCGCGCTTGCCGAAGCATTTGAAATAGACTCGCTGGCCGTGCTGCCGGATCAGCACGATCGCGCCGGGAATCCGCCCCGATTCGACCTCGCCATTGATGAAATCGTCGATCGCCGCGAGTTTTTCGACCGAGAGCTTGGCGCCCGGCGGCGGGCCGAACGGCGCACCATCAGCCAGCGCCGAGGCGCTGCTCAAGACCGCGCCAAGCAGCGCAAACAAGACCATCGAAATGCGTGTCATTAGGATCGCGACGTTATTGCCCTGTCGCGCGCTGATCCAAAAGACAGAGAATCCTCATTTTATTGTCATTGCGAAACGACAAAAAAATCCGGCGTTGTGGCTTTCTGGATTGCTCCGATTCGCCGGCCTCGTTCTTTGGCTCACGAATATGGATTGATCAGCTTTTGCTGCTCGGCGGAGTGCTGCACCAAGAGGTCGATGAACGTCCGCACCTTCGCCGAGAGATGATGGCGATGCGGATAGACCGCGTTCATCGAGAACTCGACCGGCCGGTATTCCGGCAACAGCCGGACCAGTCGGCCCTGCTCGAGATCGTCATGAACCAGGAATCCCGCCATGAGCGCGATGCCGATGCCTTCCAGCGCGGCGCGGCGCAGAGTCTCGCCGCTGTTGGCGATGAGGCCGCCGGACACCCGCACCGAGGCCGGCGCGCCCTTGCGGTCGGCGAAGCGCCATTCGTCATAGGGATAATTGGTATGGCGCAGGCAATTGCGCTCGACGAGCGCGGACAATTGCTCCGGCCGCCCGTGCTTTTCGAGATAGCCGTGCGAGCAGCACAGCACGTGCCGCCAGGTGGCGAGGCTGCGCACGATCAGGCTGGAATCCGGCGACGGGGTCAGCCGGATCGCGACGTCGAATCCCTCGTCGATCAGGTCGATCTCCCGCTCGCCCATGCTGAGGTCGACCTTGACCTCGGGATAGGAGGCGAGAAATTCGGTGACGACCGGTGCAATGAACTGAACGATATGGGTGGCCGTATAGACCCGCAGCGTCCCGCGCGGCGTCGATTGCATGGCGCCGGCGATGTCGTCGGCCTGTTCGATATCGGCGAGGATCTGGGTGCAGCGATCGTAATAGGCCTTGCCGATTTCGGTGAGGCTGACCTTGCGCGTGGTGCGATGGAGCAGCCGCGCGCCCAGCCGTTCTTCCAGCGCCTGAATGTGATTGCTCACCATGGTCGTCGACATGTTGAGCTTGCGGCCGGCGGCGGAAAACCCGCCATTGTCGACGACCCGAACGAAGGCGGTCAGGCTGGTCAGCCGGTCCATCGGCGCCTCCAATTATCCACTCGCGCTGGATAATGCTTCAATTTTTTATCGGATTATCACATCACGTGCGACATTGCATCTTCTCGGCATCAAACGGCGGCCTCCCGGGGAGGACGCGCCCTTCAGGAGGATGCCATGTCGAATGCAGCTTATGTCTCTGATCTGAAATCGAAAATCAGCCTCACCCCGTCCCGGCAAGCAATCAAGCGGGCCGCCTTGGCGCTGGCGCTGAGTCTCGGCGTCGCCGCCGCCACCGACTTCGGCTACGGCTACCTCACCACCGGCCGATATCTGGAAACGACCGATGACGCCTACGTCAAAGCCGATTCCACGATCATCGCGCCGAGGGTCTCCGGCTATATCGCCGAAGTGCTGGTCAGCGACAACGAGCCGGTCAAGGCCGGCCAGTTGCTGGCGCGGATCGACGATCGCGACTTCCGGACCGCGCTGGCGCAGGCGAAGGCGGATGTCGCGGCTTCCGAAGCCGCGGTGCGCAACCTCAATGCACAGATTGAATTGCAGGAGCCGGTCATCCAGCAGCAGGCCGCCGAGGTCGACGCGGCGGAAGCCAATTTGAAGTTCGCTCAGGAAGAGCGTGCGCGTTACGACGCGCTGATGAAGTCGGGATCCGGCACCGTGCAGCGGGCGCAACAGACCGACGCGGCATTGCGCGCGCAGACCGCGCAGTTGCAGCAGGGAAAATCCGGCCTTGCCGCCGCCAACAAGAAGATCGAGGTGCTGTCAACCGAGCGCGCCAAGGCAGCCGCGCAGCTCGATCACGCCCGCGCGGTCGAAGCGCAGGCGGCGCTGAACCTGTCCTATACCGAGATCGCTGCGCCCGTTGACGGCACGGTGGGCGCGCGCTCGCTCCGGGTCGGACAGTTCGTGCAGGCCGGTACGCAATTGATGGCGGTCGTGCCGCTGGATGCCGTCTATGTGGTGGCGAATTTCAAGGAGACCCAGCTCACCCATGTGCGCAACGGCCAGCCGGTGGAACTGCGGATCGACAGTTTTCATTCGATCAAGCTGAAGGGTCATGTCGACAGCCTGTCGCCGGCGAGCGGCCTCGAATTCGCGCTGCTGCCGCCCGACAACGCCACCGGTAATTTCACCAAGATCGTGCAGCGCGTGCCGGTCAAGATCGTGCTCGACGACCATAACCTGAAGGGCCTGCTGCGCCCGGGCATGTCGGCGGAGCCGACCGTCAACACCAAAGCGACCGTGGTCGCCGAACGTGAGGCCGCGACACATCTGGCCGCGACCGTCCCTTCGGTGCGCTCGAACTGAGCGCATCCAGCACCCGGCAGGGCATTATCAAGTCCTGCCTGACAATGCTTCCAGAATTATCCCGATTATCGAAATCCAGCGCCTAATGCATCCTCCCTCTGCCAGCCAAGAGGAGACAGACATGACCACGCTCCAACCCACCCTGAACGCCGTCTCATCCGCCCCCGCTCCCATCGTAACGCGGGCCGTCATGGCGCCAGCTTCGCCCGCGGTCTCTGCCAAGACCTGGCTTGCGGTTGCCGGCGCGACGCTCGGCGCCTTCATGGCGGTGCTCAACATCCAGATCGTCAACGCCTCGCTCGCCGACATCCAGGGCGCCATCGGCGCCGGCATCGACGACGGCGGCTGGATCTCGACTTCCTACCTGATCGCCGAGATCGTCGTGATCCCCCTGAGCGGCTGGCTTGCACAGGTGTTTTCCGTCCGCATCTATCTGTTGACCAACGCGATCCTGTTCCTGACGCTTTCCGTTGCGTGCGCCTTCGCGCAGGACCTGCCGCAGATGATCGCGCTGCGCGCCGTGCAGGGCTTTACCGGCGGCACGCTGATCCCGTTGGCCTTCACGCTGATCATCACGCTGCTGCCAAAGGCGAAGCAGCCGGTCGGGCTCGCGCTGTTCGCGCTGTCGGCGACGTTCGCGCCCGCGATCGGTCCGACCATCGGCGGCTACCTGACCGAGAACTGGGGCTGGCAATATATTTTCTACGTCAACCTGGTGCCGGGCTCGCTGATGATCGGCATGCTCTACCTCTCGCTGGAATCAAGGCCGATGAAGCTCGCTCTGCTGCGCCAGGGCGACTGGCTCGGCATCGCCACCATGGCGATCGGCCTCTCGGCGCTGCAGACCGTGCTTGAGGAAGGCAACAAGGACGACTGGTTCGGCTCGCCCTTCATCGTCAAGCTGTCCATTATCGCCGCCGTCGCGCTGGCGCTGTTCCTGTGGATCGAGCTGACCAGCGAGAAGCCGCTGTTGAATCTGCGGCTGCTGTTCCGGCGCAATTTCGGCTTCGGCATCCTTGCCAATTTCCTGCTCGGCATCGCGCTGTACGGTTCGGTCTTCATCCTGCCGGTCTATCTGTCGCGCATCCAGGGCTACAATGCCGAACAGATCGGCATGGTGCTAGCCTGGACCGGCCTGCCGCAATTGTTCCTGATCCCGCTGGTGCCGCGGCTGATGCAGCGTTTCGACGCGCGGATCATCATCGGCGTCGGCTTCGCGCTGTTTGCCGCGTCGAACTTCATGAACGTTCACATGACCGGCGACTACGCGTCCGACCAGTTGTTCTGGCCGAACGTCGTGCGCGCCGTTGGCCAGGCTCTGGTCTTTGCCCCGTTGTCCGCCGTCGCCACCGCCGGCATCGAGGCGGAGAACGCCGGCTCGGCCTCGGGACTGTTCAACATGATGCGGAATCTCGGCGGCGCCGTCGGCATCGCGCTGCTGCAGACCCTGCTGACCAAGCGCGAACAGTATCACTCCAACGTGCTGACGCAGTCCGTGTCGCTCCTGGAGCAGGCGACCCGCACACGGATCGAAAAGCTGACGCAATATTTCCTGAGCCATGGCGTCGCCGATCACGCCGAAGCCGCTCACCGCGCCGTGGTCGCGGTCGGCAGGATCGTGCAGAAGCAGGCCTTCATCCTGGCCTTCTCCGACATGTTCTTCCTGCTCGGCGCGGCGCTGATCGTCGCACTGATCGCGGCGCTGATGCTGAAGAAGCCCAGCCATCTTGAAAGTGGCGGTGCACATTAGGAATATCTAACTCAATCCCAAAGGAGAACGACCATGAAACCCCGCATGAACTTCTACCAGGCCGCGCCCGACGCCATCAAAGCGCTCGGCGCGCTGGAGAGCCAGGTGCAATCGAGCGGCCTCGAACAATCCCTGATCGAGCTGGTCAAGACCCGCGCCTCGCAGATCAATGGCTGCGCCTTCTGCATCAACATGCACACCCAGGATGCGCGCAAGCACGGCGAGACCGAGCAGCGGCTCTATCTGCTCAATGCGTGGCGAGAAGCCCCCGTCTACACAGATCGCGAGCGCGCCGCGCTGGCCTGGACCGAAGCCGTGACCTTGATCTCGGAAACGCACGCGCCCGACGACGTCTACAACGAGGTCCGCGCGCAGTTCTCGGAAGCCGAGACCGTCAATCTCACGATGCTGATCGCGACCATCAACGCCTGGAACAGGCTCGCAATCTCGTTCCGCGCAGTGCCGCCGGTGAAGGCCAAGGCGGCGGCTTAAGCCTCAACACTCACCCGTCATCACCCGCGACATCAAGCCGGGCGATGACGTTCGGAGTGGTGGCGAGGCAACCGAGTTCGCTACACCGCGGTCGCCTTGGCGAAATCGACATAGATTTCGCGCAGGCGATTGGTCATCGGGCCGGGCTTGCCGCCTCCGACCTGTTTGCCGTCGATCGTCACCACCGCCTGGACGAACACGGTCGCGCTGGTGATGAAGGCTTCCTTGGCGTGCAGCGCCTCCTCGACCGAAAATGCCCGCTCCTCGACCCGGAGCTGCCGCTCCTCGGCAAGCTTCACCACCGCCTTGCGGGTGCAGCCGGGCAGGATCTCGCTGCCATTCTGCCGCGTCACCAGCACGTCGTCCTGCGTCAGGATGAAGGCCGACGACGATCCGCCCTCGGTGACCTTGCCATCCTCGATCATCCAGGCCTCGCCGGCGCCGGCCTCGGCCGCGGCCTGCTTGGCCAGCACCTGCGCCAATAGCGCCACGCTCTTGATGTCGCGCCGCGTCCAGCGGATATCCGGCACCGTGATCACACCGATGCCGGTCTTGGCGGACTCGGCGTTGACGATATCCTTGACCGAGGTGAACATGATCAGGGTCGGCTTGACGCCTTTCGGAAAGGCGAAGTCGCGCCCGGTATCGGCGCCGCGCGTCACCTCCAGATAGACCATGCCGTTGACGAGGTTGTTGCGCGCGACCAGCTGCCTCTGGATCTCCTGGATTCGCTCAACTGTTTCCGGCAGCGCCAGCGCGATTTCACCAACCGAGCGCTCCAGCCGCGCCAGATGCGAGGCATTGTCGATCAGCTTGCCGTCGAGCACGGCCGCGACCTCGTAGATGCCGTCGGCGAACAGAAAGCCGCGGTCCAGGATCGAGACTTTCGCCTCTGAAAGAGGCACGAATGAACCGTTGACATAGGCGATGGGATCCAAGAGCGGTCTCCTGTGGGGATGTGACGCGGTCGTTACCATATACGCAAATTGTCGGCGCCGATAAACCCTCTCACCGTCATTCCGGGGCGCCTCGACGAGGCGAACCTCAGATGCGCAATTGCGCATCGGGGAATCTCGAGATTCCGGGTTCACGCGGAGCCTGTCATCGGGCCGCGCTTCGCGCGGACCCGTTGGCGTGCCCCGGAATGACGGCGGCGGTGGAGGCGCGCCTTAATGCGACAATATCTTCGACAGAAACTTCTGCGCGCGGTCGCTGCGCGGCTTGCCGAAGAAATCGCTCTTGGCAGCATCCTCGATGATCTCGCCCTGGTCCATGAAGATGACGCGGTGCGCGACCTTGCTGGCGAAGCCCATTTCATGGGTGACGACCATCATGGTCATGCCCTCGCGGGCGAGATCGACCATGACGTCCAGGACCTCGGAGATCATTTCCGGATCGAGCGCCGAGGTCGGCTCGTCGAACAGCATGGCGATCGGGTCCATGGCGAGCGCGCGGGCAATCGCCACGCGCTGCTGCTGGCCGCCGGACAATTCGGCCGGATATTTGCGCGCATGGTCCTTCAGCCCGACCCGCTCCAAAAGCTTCGCACCCTTTGCCATCGCCGCGTCATGCGAGCGGCCGAGCACCTTCTCCTGCGCGAGGCAGAGATTGTCGACGATCTTCAAATGCGGAAACAGCTCGAAATGCTGAAACACCATGCCGACACGCGCGCGCAGCTTCGGCAGATCGGTCTTGGGATCGTTGACCTTGATGCCGTCGAGAATGATCTCGCCCTTCTGGAACGGCTCCAGCGCATTGACGCATTTGATCAGGGTCGACTTTCCCGAACCTGACGGGCCGCACACCACCACGACCTCGCCCTTGGCGACCGAGGTGGTGCAGTCCTTCAGCGCCTGGAAGCTGCTGCTGTACCACTTGTCGACGTGGTTGATCTCGATCATGCGCCCCCAGTGCCCCCGTTATCGAACGATCGCTATTCGCTGTTGCAGGCGCCTGACGCCAAACGACGCGAAACAGGAAATCAGGAAATAGATCAACGCGGCGAACAGATACATCTCCACCAGCCGCCCGTCGCGCTGCGCGACCTTGGAGGCCGCGCCGAGGAAATCGGGAATCGAGAGCACATAAACCAGCGAGGTGTCCTGGAACAGCACGATGGTCTGGGTCAAGAGCACCGGCAGCATGTTGCGGTACGCCTGCGGCAGCACGACGTAGCGCATGGTCTGCCGATAGTTCAGTCCGAGCGCGTAGGCGGCGGCCGGCTGCCCCTTCGAGATCGACTGGATGCCGGCGCGCATGATCTCGGAAAAATAGGCGGCCTCGAACATCGTGAAAGTGATGAACGAGGAGGCGAATGCCCCGACGCGGATCGGCCGCGACGCGCCGGTCAGCCACTGCCCGAGATAGGGCACCAGGAAATAGAACCAGAAGATCACAAGCACCAATGGCAGGGATCGCATCAAGTCGACATAGAGCCCCGCGATGCGGCCGAGCAGCCTGTATCCAGACAAGCGCATCAGCGCGATCAGCGTGCCGAAGACGAGGCCGCCGAGCGCGGACAATCCCGTCAGCGTCAGCGTGAACGTCATGCCGTCGAAGAACAGGTAGGCGGCCGAGCGGCGGATGACGTCGAAGTCGAAGTTTGAAAACATGGGGCTGGCTCATTTCCCCGTGATGTAGCCGGGAACCGCCACGCCGCGCTCGAGAAGGCGCATCGCGACGACGACGACGAGATTGATCACGAGGTACATCGCGGTCGCGGCAGTGAAGGCCTCGAACACCTGGAAGGAAAATTCCTGCATCGAGCGCGCCGCCCCGGTCAGCTCGATCAGGCCGATGGTGATCGCAACCGAGGTGTTCTTGATCGTCGAGAGAAATTCCGACGTCAGCGGCGGCAGCACGATTCGAAACGCCATCGGCAAGAGCACGTAGCGGTAGGCCTGCGCCGTGGTCAGCCCGAGCGCGGTGGCGGCCATCTTCTGTCCGCGCGGCAGCGAACCGATGCCTGCCGCGAGCTGCACGGCGACACGCGCCGACATGAACAGGCCGGTGCCGACGGCGGCGGTGTAGAACGGCGCATGCGGCATCTGCTTCATCCACAGCCCCCATGACCGCGGCAGCAATTCCGGCAGCACGAAGAACCACAGGAAGAGCTGCACCAAGAGCGGCATGTTGCGGAAGAATTCGACGTAGGCGAAGCTGAACCAGGATGCCGCCTTCGATGGCAGCGTGCGCATGACGCCGACCAGCGATCCGAAGATCAGCGCGATGATCCAGGCGCAGATCGCCGTCTCGATCGTGAGCCAAAGCCCCCAGAGCAGCATGTCGAGATAAGTGCCGGCCCCGCCCGGGTCCAGCTCAAAGAAGATGTGCCAATTCCAGTGATAGTTCACGGGATTTTTCCCAACAGGCTTCTCACATCGCCTTGTAGGAATCCGGCTCCGGCGAATCCGACGGTTTGGCGAATTCCGCCTTCAGCTCCGGCGAGATCGGCGCGTTGAGGTTCAGCCCCTTTGGCGGGATTTTCTGCATGAACCACTTGTCATACAGCTTCAACCCTTCGCCGCTGGTATAGAGCGCAGCCGTTGCGGCATCCACCGCCTTCTTGAAGGCCGGATCGTCCTTGCGCAGCATGATACCGTAGGGCTCGGGCTTCGAGAACGCGTCCTTGGACATCACGTAGGCGGCGGGATCCTTCGATCCGGCCACGAAACTCGCGAGCAGGATATCGTCCAGCACGACTGCCACCGCCCGGTCGGTCTCGACCATCAGGAACGATTCGGCATGTTCCTTGGCCGGGACGATCGTGATGTTGAGGTTGCGGGCGGCATTGGCTTCGGTGAGCTGCTTGATGTTGGTGGTGCCGGCGGTGGAGACCACCGTCTTGCCCTTGAGATCGTCGATCGAATTGATGTTGCTGGCCTTCTTGGAGACGAAGCGGGTCGCGGTCAGGAAGTGGGTATTGGTGAAGGCGACCTGCTTCAGCCGCTCGGCATTGTTGGTGGTCGAGCCGCATTCCAGATCGATGGTGCCGTTGGCCAGCAGCGGAATCCGGGTCGACGACGTCACCGGATTGAATTCGACCGTGAACTTGTCGAGCTTGAGCTCTTTCTTCACGGCGTCGGCGATCCTGAAGCAGATGTCGATCGCAAAGCCGATCGGCTTCTGGTTGTCATCCAGATAGGAAAACGGGATCGAGGAGTCGCGGTAGCCGATCGTGAGCACGCCGGTTTCCTTGACCTTCTTCAACGTCCCCGTCAGTTCCTCTGCACCGGCCTCCCCGGACAAGACCACGGCGGCGAGGGCAAGACCGATCATATGCAGGCGTTTCATGGGTGCGATCTCATGGATGAGAACTCTGGGCGCGAACTCTTGGATGCTAATTCTTGGGTGCTAGTTCTTGGGTGCCAATTGGCTTCGATGACTACGGGACATGCAAAGTTCGAGCCGGAGGATGCCCCCCGGCTCGCACAATGTTCGCATGAGCTCAAGATCTTCACATCGCCTTGTAGGAATCCGGCTCCGGCGAGTCCGACGGCTTGGCGAATTCGGCCTTCAGCTCCGGCGAGATCGGCGCGTTGAGGTTCAGACCCTTGGGCGGGATCTTCTGCATGAACCACTTGTCATACAGCTTCCCTCCCTCGCCGCTGGTATAGACCGCGGCGGTTGCGGCATCCACCACCTTCTTGAAGGCCGGGTCGTCCTTGCGCAGCATGATGCCATAAGGTTCAGGCTTGGAGAACGCGTCCTTGGAGATGACATAGTCGGTCGGCTCCTTCGATCCGGCGACAAGGCTCGCCAGCAGGATGTCGTCCATCACGAAGGCCACGGCCCGATCGGTCTCCACCATCAGGAACGCCTCGGCGTGATCCTTGGCCGGAATGATGGTGGCGCCGAGGTTGCGCGCGGCGTTGGCCTCGGTGAGCTGCTTGATATTGGTGGTGCCGGCGGTGGAAACCACCGTCTTGCCCTTGAGATCGTCGATCGAGGCGATCTTGCTCGACTTCTTCGAGACGAAGCGGCTCGCGGTCAGGAAGTGCGTGTTGGTGAAGGCGACCTGCTTCTGCCGTTCGACATTGTTGGTGCTCGAGCCACATTCCAGATCGATGGTGCCGTTGGCCAATAGCGGGATACGGGTCGAGGACGACACCGGATTGAGCTTGACCTCGAGCTTGTCGAGCTTGAGCTCTTTCTTCACGGCGTCGACGATCTTGTAGCAGATGTCCATCGCAAAGCCGACCGGCTTCTGGTTGTCGTCCAGATAGGAGAACGGAATCGAGGAGTCGCGGAAACTGATCGTGATCGCTCCCGTTTCCTTGATGTTCTTCAACGTCCCCGTCAGCTCCTCGGCTTGCGCACCGCCCGCATACAGCGCGGCGGTGAGCGCAAGGCCCCAAATTCGCAATTGCTTCATGTGTCCGCTCCTGATTTTTCGATGATTTTTCCGGAATGCTTGCATAAACCGGGCCGGAATCAAATGTACCATTTTGAAGCATAGGGACTGCCGACGGCGTCCCCCGGTCGCGCGGAGACAAACCCTGTTTTGAAGCCCGTCTCCCGGACTATTGCGACAAAAGCGATGCCGAATACGCCATTCCTCGAGATCAATCCAGACCCCCCTCGTCCCAATCTGCATCTGCGAGACCAGACTGAGAACGCAGACCAACGTCAAGTAGCAACGACGCTCGAAATCGCCGATCCAGGCGTGGTGCCCGGCGACCTCATGATCGCCGGGCTCAAGCCGCCGGATGAGCGCGGCAGGATGACGCAGATCGAACGGATGAGGACCGGGATGGGACCGAACCTGCCGAACGCAGAACGAAGGACAAGGTCCTGGCGTCGTGCCAAGTCGCTTGCCAATCCCTTGCCAAGTCCCTTGCTTCGCCCGGCTACAGAGGGCGCGCCAACTCGCCCAAATCCCAGAACAGACCCGCCATGATGCCGAGCGCTTCCTCGGTGACATTGAGCAAAATATGCTCATCCGGTGCGTGCTGTGAGCAGCCTGGATAGGAATGCGGTATCCAGATCGTCGGCAGGCCGAGCTTTTCGGAAAACACGTCGTTCGGCAGCGAGCCGCCGAAATTCGGCAGCACCGCGGGCGCCTTGCCCGTCGTCTGCCGGATCGAGTCCGCCGACCATTTGATCCAGGGGCTGTTGAAATCGGTTCGCGACGCAATGAAGCTCTGCGTCGCGCTGACCTCGACCATCGGATAGCCGTGTTCGTGCAGATGCGTCCGCACCGCGTCGACGACCTCATCGTATTTCGTGCCGACCACGAAGCGGAGCTGCAGCACCGCCCGCGCGCGGCCGGGAATGGCGTTGGCGGGCTTCTCGATATTGCCCGTGGACATCGCCAGCACTTCCAGCGTGTTCCAGGCGTAGAGCCGCTCGGCGGCCGACAGGCCGTCTTCACCCCAATTGTCCGACAGCGCCGGCTCATCCGCCGTCGGCTTGATCTCGACATCGGCGAGAAAGCCGCGGATCTGGTTGGTCAGCCGCGGCGGCTTGAGCGCATCCAGCCTCATCCGCCCCTGACCGTCGACCAGCGTCGCGATCGCGTTGGCAAGGATCGTCGCGGGGTTGGCGAGCACGCCGCCCCAATTGCCGGAATGATGGCCGCCGTCGCGCAAGTTCACGTCGAGATGGATGCGGATGCCGCCGCGGCAGCCGAGGAAGACCGTCGGGCGGTCCGCCGCGAGCCGCGGCCCGTCCGAGCCCACGAACACATCGGCCTTCAGTTCATCCCGCAGCGAGACGCAGACCGCGCCGAGATCGGGCGAGCCGGTTTCCTCGCCCATTTCGACGATGAACTTGGCGTTGAAGCCGAGCCTGCCGCCGCGCGCCTCGCGAACCGCGCGCAAGGCCGCAAGGTTGATGCTGTGCTGCCCCTTGTTGTCGGCGGTGCCGCGGCCATAGACGCGATTGCCGATCTGCGTGAGTCGAAACGGGTCGAGACCGTCGCGCCATTCGCCGACCATGCCGTCGACGACGTCGCCGTGGCCGTACATCAGCACGGTCGGCAGCGAGGCCCCTTCGCGATGTTCGGCCAGGAGAAACGGCGATTTCCCGCTCGGGGACTCGATCAGGCGCGAGGTGAAGTCGAGCTCGGCGAAGGCGGGCTGCAACTCCTCTTCCAGATAGGCGCGCAAATCGCCCGCCCGCTCGGCATTCAGGCTCTCCGTCTTGAAGCCGACGCGGCGGTCGAGCTCCTTCAGGAACGCACCGGATGGAATCTGCGCTTGCGCGCGGGCGATGGCGTCGGCTCTGGTCATGTCGTCCTTCTGCGTCGCGAAATCTGGAAACGAGGCTCACCGTATCGACAGATGAGGCCGGTAGGAAGTCGGCACTGCTTTGCGCGAAACCCTCTTGCAAAAACCGGTCGGGATGGACCAAGTTCGCTGACCAGCCGGCGTTCAGACCGGCCGATCGCAAGGGAGGAACTTCATGAAAACGATGCTGCGTGCGGCTGCGATGGGCTTGCTCTTCACCGGATCCGCGGTCGCCCTGACGGGCGAGCGGATGGCTGAAATCCCGCTCGACAAAATGACGCCGGCCCAGCGCGGCGTGGCGGAGGCCATCATGTCGGGACCGCGCAAGGGCATGAACGGCCCGTTCAATGCGTGGCTGCGCAGCCCCGAGCTCGCCGACCGGCTACAGAAGGTCGGCGAATATGTCCGCTTCAACACCTCGCTCGACAAGCGTCTCAACGAGATGGCGATCATCATGACGGCGCAATATTGGGGTTCGCAATACGAGTGGTACGCGCACGCGCCGCTTGCGATCAAGGCCGGCCTCGATCCCGAGATCGTCGCCGCCCTTGGCGCCGGCAGGAAGCCGGAGAAGATGAAGGATGACGAGGCGATCGTCTGGGAGTTCACCACGCAGCTTCGGCGCGATCACGAGGTGGACGATGCGCTCTATGCAAGAGCGGTCGAAAAATTCGGTGAGAACGGCGTGATGGATCTGATCGCGGTGAACGGCTATTACGACGTGGTTTCGATGACATTGAATGTCGCCCATGTCTCGCCGCCGGCCGGCGCGCCATTGCCATTCAAGCAGGCCGGGCGATAATAGCTGTCTCGACCGTCGCGCGGGGGACCATGACAAAGGAAATCCGGCTCAACGCCTTCGCCATGAACTGCGTGGCGCATCAATCGCCGGGGTTGTGGACCCATCCGCGCGACCGCACCGTCGAGTACAACCGCCTGCCCTATTGGATCGACCTCGCCAGGACGCTGGAGCGGGGCCGGTTCGACGGCCTGTTTCTCGCCGACGTGCTCGGGGTTTATGACGTCTATGGCAACAGCCCGGACGCGGCGCTGCGCCATGCCACGCAGACCCCTTGCAACGAGCCGCTGCTCTTGGTCTCCGCGATGGCCGCCGTCACGCAGAACCTCGGCTTCGGCGTCACGAGCAACCTGTCGTTCGAGCCGCCCTACCCGTTTGCGCGGCGAATGTCGACGCTCGACCATCTGACCGAGGGGCGGATCGGCTGGAACGTCGTGACCGGCTATCTCGACAGCGCCGCGCGCGGATCGGGCAAGGACAAGCAGACCGGCCATGATGACCGCTACGACATCGCCGACGAATATATGGAGGTGGTCTACAAGCTCTGGGAAGGAAGCTGGGAGGACGACGCCGTGCTGCGCGACCGCGCCCGCGGCATCTTCGCCGATCCTTCGAAAGTGCATCGCGTCATCCATGAGGGCAACAACTACCGGCTCAACGCCATCCATCTCGCCGAGCCGTCGCCGCAACGGACGCCCTTGCTCTATCAGGCCGGCACCTCGCCGCGCGGACGGCAATTCGCCGCCAAGCACGCCGAATGCGTCTTCATGTCGGGCCCATCGGCCAAGGTGATCGCGCCACGGGTCGCCGCGATCCGTGCGGCCGCCAAGGAGATCGGCCGCGACCCCGCCGAAATCCTGATGTTCAGCATGATGACCATCATTCTGGGACGCACCGACGCCGAGGCCAAGGCAAAGCATGCGGAGTATCGCCGTCACATCAGCCCCGAAGGCGCGCTGACCTTGATGTCGGGCTGGACCGGCGTCGATTTCTCGGCCCTCAAGCTGGACCAGGAGGTCCGCCATGTCCAAAACGAC
>WNFD01004938.1_pt1 | contig 17415 bp, 13 predicted proteins | sample 5400491 | NCBI WGS metagenome assembly WNFD01 (sample SAMN13153343, study PRJNA577476) | soil metagenome | isolation source: 120 cm saprolite under Douglas fir tree site 2 hole 2 replicate 2 | place: USA:California | collected 2015-04-18 | reverse complement strand
GGGCCGGCCAACCATGGCGTCGAGCACCAGTTTTCCGCCTTTCAGTTCTCCGAGAGCGCCGATGGGGACCTGGCATCCTCCGCCGAGCGCCTGGAGCAAAGTGCGCTCGCACGTGGTAGTGATGCGGGCTTCACCATCATTGAGAAAACTCAGCAGCGCCAGCGTCTGGGTGTCGCCGCCGCGGATTTCAATGCCCAGCGCGCCCTGCCCCGCCGCCGGACACATGATCTCCGGAGGAATGCGGCAGGTGATATCGGGATTCAGCGCGAGCCGGGAAACCCCGGCGGCCGCGAGAATAATCGCGTCATATTCGCCCGCCTGCACCTTTTTCATGCGCGTATCGATGTTGCCGCGCAGCGACAACACCTGCAGATCGGAGCGGAAAGCCAAAAGCTGGCTCTGGCGGCGCAGGCTGCTGGTGCCCACGCGCGCGCCGTCGGGCAGTTCGCTCAGGTCGAAGAAGTTGGAAGAAACAAAAGCGTCACGGGGATCTTCGCGCTTCATGACGGCCGCCAGCTCAAACTCCGCCTGGAGTTCGGTGGGCAGGTCTTTGAGGCTGTGCACGGCAAGATCGACGGTCCTCGCGGCCAGCGCTTCTTCAATCTCTTTCGTAAACATGCCCTTGGTACCGACCATGGAAAGGGCCACGTCGGTGATCTTGTCGCCGGTAGTCCTGATGATTTCGATTTCCGCGGTATGGCCCTGCGAGCGGAGAAGGTCGGCCACGTGGTTGGCCTGCCAGAGGGCCAACTGAGAACCGCGTGAACCGATGCGAAGATTCGCCATTATTTATCCGACTTTCCGCTTTTGAGGTTCAGATTGAAGATACGCCGAATTATCTCATGGATGGTTGCGGCTTCCGGTCCGGAGGCCGCCGACTTGAGCGTGGTAATGGGCGTATGCAAAAGTTTGTTGACGATGCCGCGGGTCATGGCTTCGATGGCGGCTTCCTGCTCGGGCGAGAGTTTGCCGAGGCGTCCGCGAATGCGGTCGATTTCCGCCTGACGGATGGTCTCGCACTGTTCCTGCAGAGAAAGAATCGTGGGCACCACGCGCAGCGACATGATGCGCGAAGCGAAGCGCTCGACTTCGGCCTCGACGATCTGCTCGGCGCGCGCCGCTTCTTTTTTGCGCTCGGCGGTGTTGCCCGCCGCCACCGTCTGCAGCGCGTCGATGTCGTAGACGAACATGCCGTCGAGCTTGTTGAGGTCGGGATGGACATTGCGCGGCACGGCGATATCGATAAAGAACATCGGCCGGTTGCGGCGCTCCTTCAGCATGCGCTCGCCGTGCTCTTTGCGAAACAGCGGCTCCGGCGCGCCCGTGGAGGTCAGCACGATATCGGAATGCATGGCGGTCTCGTGCAGCCGTTCGAAGGGCACGGCTTCTCCGCCGAAGGCCTCGGCCAGTTGCGCGGCCCGGTCGTGGGTGCGGTTGGTGAAAACGATCTTATGCGCGCCGTGAGCAATCAGGTGGCGCGCCGCCAACTCGGCCATCTTGCCCGCCCCGACGACAAAAACGGTCTTGTCTTCGAGCGAGCCGAAGATCTTTTCTGCAAGCTGCACCGCGACCGAGGAAATCGAAACGCTGGCCCCGCCGATGGCGGTCTCGGTGCGCACGCGCTTGGCCACGGCGAACGAACGGGAGATCAAGGCGTCCAGATTGGAGTGGACCGCGCCCACGCCCCGGGCCACGGCATAGGCTTCCTTCACCTGGCCGAGAATCTGCGGTTCGCCCACCACCATGGAGTCGAGGCTCGAGGCCACGCGAAAGACGTGGCGGACAACGTCCTGCTTTTCGAATTCGTAGATGTGCGAGTTGAGCGAACCGGCCCGAAAGCCGAAGAACTCGTGCAGAAAACCGCGCAGATCGCTTCCGCCGGGGGCGCTGGTGACCATTTCAACGCGATTGCAGGTGGAAATCACCATGCCCTCTTCCACACCCGGATGGCGCACCAGCGTCTGCACCGCCTCGGGCAGCCGCGCCTCGGGGATGGCCAGCCGCTCCCGCACTTCCAGCGGAGCGCTGTTGTGGTTCACGCCGATGAGCTTGAAGTTCATTGCGAAAAAAACCTGTGGGTCTGGCTCAGAGTGTTGGCGGCCAGGGCCACGACCGCCGCCGCAAACGCCAGGGCCGACATATAGGCCGCGCGCCTTCCGCGCCAGCCCGCGTTCCAGCGCGTATACAGCAGTACGGTGTAGACCACCCACATGAAAATCGAAATCAAAATCTTCAGGTCCGCGAAATAACGCGGGCCGTAGCGGCCCTCGGCCACGACCGAGCCGGCGATCAGGCCCAGGGTCATAAAGGGAAATCCGAAAACCAGACAGCGGTAGCCCATCTCATCGATGGTGGCGAGGGCGGGCAGCCTCGACCAAAAGCTGTTTCCCGATCCGGTGGATTTCAGGTTCCGTTCCTGAATCAAATAAAGGATGCTGGCAAAGCAGGTGAAAAACAACGCCGTATAGCCGATCAGGATCAGAGTGACATGCATGAATATCCAGCTGCTGCTGACCGAGGGCGAAGGCCCGCTCACCACACTGGAAGCCGAAGATGCCGACAGCGTCAGCAGAAACACAGCGGGAAACACGGCCACTCCGGGCGAGGCGGTCTTGTAGCGCAGATAGACAAAGAAGAAAAACGCCATCAACAGGAAGGCCATCAGCGACTCAACCTGATGCAGAAACGAGGGCGCCAGATCGTTCCGGATGATGTACTCGGCAATGGCCACAAAATGAAAGACCGCGCCCAGACCCACCGCCGGGAGCAGGATGCGCGTCAGCACACGATGACTGCCCCAGAGCGTGACCACCGCGTAGAGCAGTCCCACCCCGTATAACAGCAACGCGACACGTAACCATAAGAGCGGCATAAGTGATTGAAATTATAGCTGGATAACGGCCACCGGTTACAGTTGAACCCCGTTACCGCCGGGACCTGGCCCAACAGAAGTTTACGATAGCGCCGGTATCACATTCGGGCAGTGACCGTAATCACACCCTGCAAGGGCGGATTTCGGGCCTTCTCTATTCACCGCAGAGGCGCAGAGATGCGCAGAGGATCGCAGGAAAATCAAACCCAAAACCGAGTTTCCACCGCAAAGGCGCAAAGGAAAAGCAAGAAAAACAAAAAGAGAAAGAATGCAATTGGTTTTGCGTCATTAAGAAATTGATCCTGTCTTTTCCTGTGCGCCCTTTGCGTCCTTTGCGGTGGCAACCCGGTTTTGGTTTTCCTGTACTATTACATTTCTCGCCAAAAATTCCGTGGGGGCTGACTAATTGGGTATTGAGCAGGCCAGTGAATTCCTGAACCGGAATCTGCCGGCGAAGCTGCGCATGCTGTTGGCACCGCTGGCGCTGCACGATGTCTATCTCGATCTCGACTATCTGGAAGAGATGGCGCGGCGCGTGCGCGCGCCCATCGACCGGGCCGAGATGAACTTGTTCGCCAAGACGCTCGAAACCGCTCAATTGCTTCTGGACTGCGGGCAATCCATTTACCAGATCAGCCCCACGCTGGCCACGGCGCTGCACGTCGAATCACTGCTCAATACTGACGCCTGGGCAAAGGTGTTTGTCGAGGCCATGGGCAGCGTGGCTGAGGCGCTGGCTGGGCGCAGCTATGAAGAGCAGAAAGCGCCCTATCAGGTCTATGCCCGCAACTTCTATTCGGCTCTGCGCCACGCTGAGCGCCTGCGAATGGACGCCGAAGCTCTTCAACTCACTCACGGACTCGCCGTATGGGAGATGAACAGCGGCCGGTACGAAGACGCCGAAAAACTTTATGCGACGCTGACGCGGCATCCGGCGCATCGCGCGAACGCCTATCATCAGCTCGGGCGCATCGCACAGACTCGTCGCAACCCGCAGGCCGCGCTGGAATGGTACCGGATGTCGCTGAGCCTCAACGAACCGGCGGGCAACCACGTGGCCGTGGCCGATACGTGGCTGCAACTGGGCATCATGGCCCGCGAGAAGCGCGACTTCAACGCCGCTGAAGACTGGTTTCGCAAGACCATTACCATCCGCCAGAGCCAGGGCGATGACGACGGCGCGGCCTCCGCGTACCATGAGTTGGGCATCGTCTACGAACAGCGCGAAGACACGACTTCCGCGGAACGCTGGTATTACCGCGCACTGGCCACCAAAGAGAAATCCGGGGACGAGAGCGCCACGGCGTCGATCTATCATCACCTCGGAATGCTGGCGCTGAAAAAGAACGACACGGCCTCGGCGGAGCGCTGGTTCAATAAATCGCTGGGCATCCGCGAGCGGCTGCAGCAGGATTCGGCCTCGCAGACGTATCATCAACTCGGCCTGCTGGCCTGTCAGAAGGAAGACTGGCTCTCAGCCGATAACTGGTTTCGCAAATCTCTCGACATCTCGGAACGAACCGGAGACGCCCCGCTCTCAGCGGCCAATGCCTTTCAACTTGGCAGGCTCACGGTCATGCAGGGCCAGCTCGTAGCCGCGGGACGCTGGCTGATCAGGTCCATTCAGATCTTCCGGAGCACGGACGCCGCCGATATGAACGAAGCAGTCAGCAGCTTCGCGGAGATCCACAGGCAGGCTCCCCTCGCGAGTAAGACGCAGCTCGAAGAGTTGTGGAGAGCGGCGAGGCTGGGTGGGATGCCGGGGTAGCTGCTGGACAGCAGCTTCTGGCTTGTAGCTACTGGCTGCCGGCTCGATCAGATACTCTCAATCCCTTGTCATCCTGAACGAAGTGCGAACACATGTGAGCACGCAGTGAAGGATCCCCATGTGTTTGATTATGCGTTGTTGTGTCAGGATAGAGATGTGAGGACTTGCAAATACACTGTTGCGGCGTGCATCCTCGGGATCCTTCACTGCGTGCTCACATGCGTTCGCACTTCGTTCAGGATGACAAGGGATTGAAAGGTATCGTGTTGAGCCAGCGGCCAGTAGCCGGCAGCCAGCGGCTACTTCACCGTCAACGCCCTCAGCCTCTCCGCCGCCAGTTCCGACGGGATGGGCGTGTAGTAAACCTCTTTCAAGAAATACGGCTTGGCCTGGCTTCCCATGACGGGCAGCACTTCGATGTGCCAGTGGTAATCTTCGTCCACGGTCTTCCAGTATTGCAGGATATTCGACTTCTGATAGGTGTTGGGCACGGTGTGCAGGACCATGTGGAAGGATTCGGCCATGCAGTTCACCCGCTGCAGCGTCCGCCGCAGGACGCCCGCGAGTTCGTGCAGATTGGCGTTTTTTGAATGGACGGTCCGCTCGAAGGCCGCTTCGTGTTTGCGCGGCATGATCCACATCTCATAGGGCACGCGCGACGCGAACGGACAGAACACCACATAGTCGCCGCGCATCTCCACGATGCGCTGATTGCTGCGCGTCTCCTGGTTGAGCATGTCGCAGAACACGCAGCGTTCCTTCTCCAGATAAAAATCGCGGGAGGCGCGCAGTTCGTTGAGCACGCGCCGGGGAACAAAGGTGGTCGCGGTGAGCTGCGTGGTCGGATGATCGAACTGCTGCCCGGCGGGCGCGCCCTGGTTCTTGTACACGGTGACGTACTTAAAGCGGAGGTCCTTCTTCAGGTCTTCGATGCGCTGCGCCGCCAGACGCAATACCTGGACGATCTGGGCTTCGGTGGATTGCCACAACTCCGTATCGTGCCGGGTGTTCTGCACCAGCACCTCGTGCGCGCCGACGGAATTCATCACGTCATAGATGCCCTCGGAGCGGCGATGCGGGTCGCCTTCGATGCGGTACAGGGGCGCGGGATGCACCATGGCCATGACCGGCCCGGCCGCGCCTTCCGCCGGCAGCGTGGCAATCACCTGAGGATGGTTCGGCGATCCGGGACAGAACGGACAATGCCCGTCGGTCTGAAGTTTACGCTCCTCTTCGTCACCCACAATGACCCAGGCGCGTGTGATGGGGTCTTTACGCAGTTCCATGTGGCATTCATTATGCACGAAGGTTCGAACAGTCAGCAATCGTCAGGAAAGCACTCAGCACTCAGCAGTCAGCACTCAGCCCTGAGACATTATCGTGATTATCGGCAAGAGCCTCACCGCAGAGTTCGCAGGGAGCGCAGAAGGCCGCAGGGAAAACAAAGATGCGCCGATGACAACGAAAATGTTTGATGTCTGAGTGCTGAATGCTGATTGCTGAGTGCTCATTGCTGGGTGCTGACTGCTGAGTGCTGCTTTCGGTCCATGACCTAAAGGCACCTGCTGTCTTCCTCAGGAGCAGCGTTGGATGGCTTTTACCGGGATATAATCCGGTGGAAGCTGAATGCGTCCGATCCCCTGTGACTCAAAGACCTGAGCGGCCTCGCAATCTCGACCATCTCATTCGCTTCGCGATATCGCTGCGCGTTTTTTCCGGCGACATTCCTCCGCATGAAGTGAGCGCGCGCCTCGGTCTGGACGCGACTTCCGCCGTGGGCCGCGACCCGATGCCCGATCCAAAGCGGGCCCTGAATTTCAGGATAGGCGAAAAAAACGGCTGGTTCCTCGAAAGCGAAGCGGGCGTCGACAGCCGCGATCCCCGCGCGCATATCGACTGGTTCCACGAGCAGATCGCCATTTTGCAGCCCGGCCTGGCGGTATTAATGATGAAAGAGGGCGTTCGCGCGGAGGTCTCCATCATTATCTGGTCCGACAGTGGCGGCGCGCATCTGCATCTGGCCCCGTTGGACATCAACGGCTTCTTCGCCCTGGGTCTTCCCGTGGCCATCTCATTTTCCGATTATCCCGACAGGCAGCCAACCGCGGATTTCTAGCGCCTTGACCGTGTGATTGTTACACATTGAAATCTGAGCGCATCGCGTTTCACCCTTCGCAAAAAACGCGAAGGATGGGGCACCCATCACCCGAAATCCGAATCTCGCCATCCGACTATTTTGCCGGCCTTTCAGCTATCAACCCGCACGTGCCTGTCGTGAATCCGGGAGAAAGGACGCACGCGCAGCCGAGAATGTTGGGGCAGGCTAACTTCTTGCCGCAGAAACCGCGGCAGGTCGTGGTTTGGAAAGACTGGCGCAACTGGCGCGCTGAAACCGTTCCCGCGCAGAGAACAGCCGCGACCATCGCCGTGAGGATTGTGTTTTTGATTGTCTTACCGCCCATGATTCGTACCTTTCCATTGCAGGCTCAACGAACAAAAGATGAATACGCCGGCTATCTGGCCGGCGGTTGAAATCCCGTCGGATGCGACGAGCAAAAACCCGTGGTTGACTCCAGCGGGAAAGCGCACACACAGCCGGTGGCGCAGGGCAGGTTAGCCCCGCAGGACCCGCGACACGCGCTAAATCCCTGGTTTCCATTCCGCAACTGGCGCGCGGAAAGCGTTCCCGCGCAAAGGACGGCGGTCATCATCGTCGCCAGCAACGTGTTCCTGATTAAATTCCTGCTCATAATTCACACTCCATTTCGGTAATACGCCCCATGCCGGGCATTCATCATTTTGCTACTTCCCCGATGGCGCGAAGCCGCCCAGACGCACCGTACAAAAACCCGTCTGTGGCGTGGTGAAAGAACAGACGCAGCCGGCGGTGGCACAAGGCCGCGTGAAGCTGCAGGTGCCTCCACAGGTGAGAGAGCCCCTGATGCCGCTCCGTAACTGGCGTGCGGAAACTGTTCCCGCGCACAGGACTGACATAACGATGGTTGCAAACAACATGGTTTTGACAATCTTTCCGGACATGATCGATGCTCCTTTGTGTTAAAGAACCGGGTGATTTCCGCCGGCGACGCCGGCAGTCTTGCGCTCGCCCACACGTTGTTGAAGCTCGGCCAGGGCGAAATCGTTCAGCACTCCGGTCCAGACCTTCTCCACTTTTCCGGCAGGATCGACAAGGATGGTCTGCGGGGTGAGCTGAAAGCGATAGTCCAGCGTTGCGCGGGGATCTACCTTCAGAAAAACCGGCAGGCCGGCAAGCTGGTGCTGCGAAACGAAGCCCGCAGTGGTGGCGGAGGTCACGTCCACCGCCACCGGCCGAACGACCGAACGGTCAAGCGACGAGATCACCTGCTGCCACCTGGGCCAGTTTTGATCGCAGAACGGACAAGTGGGAGAAAAAACCAGCACCAGCACCTTCCGAGAATCTTTTCCGTAGAGCACCTCAACGGGATTGCCCTCCGGATCAACCCCTCGCAGGTCCGGCACCTGCGCTCCCGCAGATGCTTCCAGCGTTGGCGGAGGCAGCGCAAGCCTGGCTTTTAGCAGGCTGTTTTGATGAATGAGCGCGATGTTCGCGGCCAGCAGCAGAAGGCAGCAGCCCGAGATGACAAAGCTCCACTTCACATTGGCTCCTTCAGAAGCGGCCCCTGGGACCATTCCATCGCAGAATAGCAAGAAAGCTGCTCTGCCGGAGCCGTACCGGAGCATATTTTCCTGGTGCAGTTCCACTTCGGAATATTCTCCGGTGCGGTTCCACTTCGGGAAGCGCCGGCCCGCAGTCAAAGACAAGACCTTTGCACCACGGAGGCACTGAGCCACCGAGAAAAAAATAAAATGGGATCTATTCGGACCGCCGGTTCATGGTTGGACCCAAAGCCTGATGGAAATTCCGCGATGCTCCCTCTTTTGTCATTCCGAAGGCGCGCAGCGCAGAGGAACCTGCTTACAGCCGGCAGTGTTGGCTCTCGTGAAGGATTGAGAGAGCTTTGGTATCGGTGATTGCGATCGGCACTGTCGCAAATGGCGCGGGAACGATGTCGCAATCCCTCACGAGAGCCAACGCTGCCGGCTGCAAGCAGGTTCCTCTGCGCTGCGCGCTTTCGGAATGACAAAAGAGAGAGCATCGCGGAGTTGAAATCGCACACCACCGCATGATCGTTCCCGAACAACCGTCTCTCCTGCTATATAATTCGCACACCAGCCGAAAACTCCGCGACACACAGATTGCACCAGAGACAGGGCAGCACCGAATGACCGAGGCTTCCACACCACTGATGCGCCAGTATTCGGCGATCAAGAAGCAGCATCCCACTGCTCTGCTGTTTTTTCGTCTGGGGGATTTCTACGAACTCTTTTTTGAGGACGCGGTGGTGGCCGCGCGCGAGTTGCAGATCACGCTGACTTCCCGCAATAAGGAAAAAGACCAGGCCATTCCCATGTGCGGCGTGCCGTATCACTCCGCCGAGGGATACCTCTCGAAGCTGCTGCGCAAGGGGTTCAAAGTCGCCATCTGCGAGCAGATGGAGGCGCCCAGCGCGGGCAAGAAGCTGGTGCGGCGCGAGGTTACCCGCGTGCTCACGCCAGGCACGGCCATCGATTCGAGCGTCGGCTCCGAGGAAAATAATTTTCTGGCGGCGCTGGCCCGCGTCTCCGGGGCCGTGGGACTGGCGGCGCTCGATCTTTCGACCGGGGAGTTCCGGGCTACCGAGTTCCGGGGCGAGACGGCCGAGCGGCGCATTCTGGATGAGTTGCAGCAGCTTCGTCCGCGTGAACTGCTCTTTCCCTCTTCCCTGCCTTTGTTCGACCGCGCACCGATGGAAAGCGCCGCCGGCGCATCGGAGAAGGCCGAGCCTGTGGACTGGCAGCAGTCTTCGGACCGCATGAAGTTTACCGAGACTCCGCTGGAAGACTGGGTGTTTGCCGCCGACTATGCGGTGCCGCTGGTGGAGAATCAGTTTGGAGTTTTGTCACTGGAAGGCTTTGGACTCGAAGGGCGTCCGGCGGCGGCGACCGCGGCGGGGGCCATTCTTCATTATGTGCGCTCGACGCAGCGCGGCACGCTGGAGCACATAGACCGCATCGGCTTCTATGACCGGCAGGAATGTCTGGTGCTCGACGCGGTGACCGTCCGCAATCTTGAGCTGGTGGAGCCTTTGTTTGCCAACACCGGGGCGGAGGTCACGCTCTTCAAGGCGATCGATCAGACGATCACGCCCATGGGCAAGCGGCTGCTGCGTTCGTGGGTGCTGCGGCCCGCGATTCGTCGCGATGAGATCGACAAGCGGCTGGATGCGGTGGAGTCGGGCGTCAAAGAATTTATCGCGCGCGAAGAGCTGCGGCGGGCGCTGGAAGGCGTCCTCGATATCGAGCGGCTGCTGAGCAGGGTCACTCTCGAAACCGCCAATCCCCGGGACGTGCTGGCGCTGTGCGCTTCGCTGAACCGCACTCCGCTGATCAAGACCGCACTCAGCAAGCTGAGTGCGGCGCGGCTCACCGAACTCCACCTGCTGCTGGACGACCTGGCCGACCTGCGCGCCGATATCGGGCAGACCGTGGTCCCCGAGCCTCCTCTGACGCTGGCCGACGGCGGAGTGATTCAGCCGGGCATCGACACTGAACTCGACGAACTGCGCGACCTCAGCCGCAACAGCAAACAATACATCGCTCAGATCGAAGAGCGCGAGCGTGAACGCACCGGCATCAACTCGCTGAAGATCAAGTTCAACTCGGTCTTCGGCTACTACCTGGAGATCAGCAAGACCAACCTGCACCACGCGCCCCCCGACTACGAGCGCAAGCAGACCCTGGTGAACGCCGAGCGCTTCACCACTCCGGAGTTGAAAGAGTACGAAGCCAAGGTGCTCGACGCCCAGGAGAAGATTGTCGAAATCGAACGCCGGATCTTCACCGATTTGCGGACGACGATTGCGGGCGAGGCAAAGCGAATTCGCCAGACTTCGCTGGCGCTGGCGGAAGTGGATGTGCTCGCCGCGCTGGCGTCTCTGGCCCAGAACCGAGGCTACTGCCGACCAAAATTCGACGACACCGGAGAGCTGGAAGTCATCGACGGACGCCACCCGGTGCTGGAGCAACTGGAGATGGCCGGCACCGACCGGTTCGTCCCCAACGATCTTTATCTGAATTCCACCAGCCACGCGATTCTGCTGATTACCGGGCCCAACATGGGCGGCAAATCCACCTATCTGCGGCAGACGGCCCTGATTGTGCTCATGGCGCAGATGGGTTCGTTTGTACCGGCGCGCTCGGCGCGGCTGCCGATTACCGACCGCATCTTTACCCGCATCGGCGCCAGCGATAACCTCGCCCGCGGACGCTCGACCTTCATGGTCGAGATGACCGAGACCGCCGCCATTCTGAATACAGCGACCGCCCGCTCGCTGATTCTGCTCGACGAGATCGGCCGGGGAACCTCCACCTATGACGGCCTGGCCATCGCCTGGGCGGTGGTGGAGTACATCCACTCAACCAGCAGGGCGAAGACGTTGTTCGCCACCCACTACCACGAGCTGACTGAATTGGAATCGCTTGAGGGCGTCCGAAATTTTCATGTCTCGGTGAAGGAAAATGCCGGAGGCATTGTCTTCCTGCGAAAAGTGGAACCGGGGTCCGCCGACCGCAGCTATGGCATCGAGGTCGCCAAGCTGGCGGGGCTGCCTCCGGAGGTGGTGGTGCGCGCCCGCGAAGTGCTGCACGAGCATGAAAACGCGGAACATGAGGCCGGCAGCCATCTTGCGCCTGCGACTCGCAACCAGGAGGCGCAGATGCAGTTGACGATGTTTACTCCGCTGTCACAGAAGATTGTGGACCGGTTGCGGGATGCGGACTTGAATAGTCTGACGCCGCTGGATGCGTTGAATTTGCTGAATGAGTTGAAGAAGCAGATTTAGTCGCGAATGAACGCGAATCAGCGCGAATAAGAAGGCAAACAATCAACCGCAAATTTACTCGAATCAGGACTGAAACAGCCGTTCGATACGCGTCCCGACTTCCTCGTGCTCAAGGTATTGACCTCCGTCGAGTGAGGCTATGCCCCGTTTCACGGCTTCGATGAACCGGGACTCATGCTCCAGGTATAGGCTCAGGACTTCCAGAGCAAGCGCCTCGGGATCACGTCCTTTGCTGCTCGCGAGCTGCAAAAACCGGGCTTCCTGTTCCAGGCTGAGGCGTATTTTCATGCTCCAAAGGTTATTGATCCCCACACGCACTGTCAACGCATGTCTCGATGCCGGTGGTTCCGGTGCATGGGCGGCAAAGTCTTTGGAAATCCGTATAATTCAAGGGCGATCACCACGAGGAGACGGATGGGATCTGACCAGACACTTTTCGCACTGCTTTCCCAGGGATTGGAAGCAACGTTGCGAGACAACAATCCGTGGTGGCGGGGTGAGCGGATTGCCGGACTGCCGGCAATCCATCGCTGGGCTTTTGCCCCGGTGCTGAACAGCCTGAAGACAGGCCTGGCTCCCATTACGGTCCTGCGCGGACCACGCCAGGTGGGCAAGACCACCATCCTCAATCAGACGATCCAGTCGCTGCTGGATGAGGGCATCAGTCCGGAACGCATCTTTCGTGTCCAGTTTGACGAGCTGCCCAGACTGAAGCAATTGAAGGAGCCCATCCTTGAGCTGTCGCGCTGGTATGCGGAAACCATCCTCAGGAAGTCTTTGAATCAGGCTGCGAACGACAACCAGAAAGCCTTTATTTTTCTCGATGAAGTACAAAACCTCGCCGACTGGGCCCCGCAGTTAAGCACCTTGTCGATATCAATCCCGTGCGGGTCTTGGTGACGGGCAGCTCGGCGTTGCGAATCGAAGCGGGACGAGACAGTCTCGCGGGGCGCGTCCTGACTCTGGAAATGGGCCCTCTGCTGCTGCGGGAAATTGCGGAATTCCGCACCAGAGAGAAACTGGGGCCGTACCTTCCCACCAACGGTCTCGGGCCTCTGAAAGAGAAGGGTTTCTGGGAGGATCTGAGGGCCTTCGGCGAAACGCACAGGCCTCTGCGCGATGCGGCCTTCAGCGCATTTTCCGAGCGAGGCGCTTATCCGGTGGCCCAGGCCAGGGCGGATGAACCATGGGAGCGCGTGGCCGATTTTCTGAATGAAACCGTAGTCCGCCGCGCTATTCAGCACGATCTTCGCCTGGGCGCCAAAGGGCAGAAGAGAGACGAGCATTTACTTGAAGAGGTGTTCCGTCTCGCCTGCCGCTATGCCGGACAGTCACCCTCGGCTGCGTTTTACCTCGATGAGATTAAACGGGCGATGCATGCCAATATCGGACCACAGCGAATCAACGCCTATCTGCGCTTTCTGGATGGCACACTGCTGATCCGGCTGATTGAGCCGCTGGAATTGCGTTTGAAACGCCGCCGGGGCTCTCCCAAAATCTGCCTTTGCGATCATGCCCTGCGCGCCGCCTGGTTGCAGGAGGTGGTGCCTCTGACGACTGCGGGGCTGCAACTGCATCCTCACCTCAGCGATCTCGCGGGACATATCGCTGAAAGCGCCGTCGGATACTTTTTGGAACGCGGCGCAGAACCAGAAGTGGACTTCGTAATTACTGTCGGCGAGCGGCGAATACCCATCGAGGTAAAATACCGGCGGCGAATCGACCACAAGGATACTGTCGGACTGCGGTCATTTATGGATAAAGCCCACTATAATGCGCCGTTTGGAATCCTCGTGACTCTGACGGACGACATCGCCTCGGACGATCCCCGCATCATTTCTCTACCGTTACCGAGCCTTTTGATGATGCGGTAGCGTGCCCGTGGAAATGGTGTTGTCGCGAACTACCACAGATGGGGGCTCCACCCTTCGCGCTTTTTGCGAAGGGTGGAACGCGATGCTCTGCGATCAGGATTATTTTCAGGAATGATGAGTCGGAAGGAAACTCTTCGTCGTTTCCGATGACTGCTGCGCGCTCGAAGTCTGCCGCGTCAGGCCCCAGCCAAAAAAGATGACATGAACCAGCGTGCCGATGGCCACGCCGTAATAGAGAATAAAAACGCGGGGATCATCCGAAGCCGCGTAGGTGTACACCAGCAGCGAAAATACTCCTGAACCGCACAGGGCCCCGAGAGGAAAGACAAGATCGCTGTCGAGTTTCGCAAGAAAGAGCAAAACAAAGCTTACGGCAAATGCGCCCACGAACAACGCCGTTCCGTTATAGCTGCTTACGAACGAGGCAAGCGACGCCGGCTGCATAACGTAGATCAACGTGAAACCGGCAAACGGCAGCAGCGCGGCGGCCAGAGTGCGGACGAAAAGCGGCCTGCCCTTCCGCATCGAATCGGTTGTCAGCGCAACCGTAATGGCAAAGCATGTGAGAAGCACAACTGTCAGAGCGCCCGGATGAATGATCCATCGAATCAGCCAGTCGGACCAGCCTGAATTTGCCTGAATCGCACCGAACAGAAAGTGGTTCATACCGTGATTATAGATCGATTTTGGGGTGGATTCAGATCAAAAGCAAAACCTTGAAACGCAGAGGAAGCGGAGGCAGCAGAGGTTTTTTGGGGGTGTAACGCCGGCCAAACCTTTTCGTAGTCCTGAGAGATTACTGCTGAGTTCGCGGCAAATACCCCAAAAGACCTCTGCTCCCTCTGCTCCCTCTGCTTCCTCCGCGTTTCCAGGTTTTTGCTCCTGCTCCGTATAATTAACCGCACATGCCAAAAACCACGACTCTCGATCTGCGCCGCCAGGCGGGCCAGTTGCTGATCATGGGCTTCGATGGACACGTTGCCGATGGCAAGCTGCGCACCACGATTTCATCCCTGCAACCCGGCGGTGTGATTCTGTTTGCCCGCAACATCGACGCGCCCCGGCAGACATGGCAGTTGCTGCGCGACTGCCAGGCCCCGGCCCTGCTGCCCATGTTTCTATGCATCGATCTTGAAGGCGGCACCGTCGACCGGCTCAAAAACCTGATTGCGCCGGTACCCTCGGCCCAGTCGGTCTTTGCCAGCGGCAATCCGCGGCTGTATCGCATGCACGGCCACGTCATCGGACTGGAAATCCGGGCACTGGGGTTCAATACCGATTTCGCTCCGGTGGTCGATCTGGGGTTCGAGGCTTCCCGAAACGTATTGACTTCGCGCACGGTTTCCGACGACCCCGCCGACACCATCGCCTACGCCCGCGAATTCCTGAAGGGACTCAAGGCGACCCAGGTGCTCGGCGCGGGCAAGCACTTCCCCGGACTGGGCGAGGGCAACCTCGACAGCCATCACAATCTGCCGGTGATCCAAAAATCGTGGAAAAAACTCTGGGCCGAGGACCTCGCGCCCTATCGCGAGCTTCATGACCAGTTTCCGTTTGTGATGGTCGCCCATGCCTGCTTTCCGGAGGTCACCAAAGACAAGCTGCCCGCTTCGCTCTCGAAGAAGTGGATGAAAGACATTCTGCGCGACAAGATCGGCTATCGCGGACTGATCATCTCCGACGATCTGGAGATGGGCGGCGCGCTTGCCGCCGGGTCGATCGAAGAGGTTTCCGTGGAGACCCTGCGCGCCGGGGCCGACATGTTTCTGATCTGCCATAACCAGGAGTTGGTCTGGAGGTCCTATGAAGCCGTGGTGCGTGAAGCGGAAAAAGACCGCCACTTCGCCGCCCATGTCGCCCAGGCTGCGGCCCGGGTGCAGCGGTTCAAAAAGCGCGCTCCCGAGCTTCACCGCTTTCCCGGCCCGCCCGGCGCGCGCGTCCTGAAAACATTAAAGAAGCTCATTCAGGATTTCTCGCAGGTGATTGAAGCCGGGGACACAGAAACCGCGGAAGGACTTCTGGTCCGCCAGGGAGCAAAATCGTGATCGTCGCGGGAATCATGAGCGGAACTTCCGCCGACGGCATCGATGTTGCCGTTCTTCGCGTCCTGGGGCGGGGCTTCAATCTGCGCTTCGAGCTTCTGGGACATGAGCACTTTGCCTATCCCAAACCGGTGCGCGAGGCGGTGCTGGCGGCCATGAATTCCACGCGCACCGCCGTCGCCGAACTTTCGCGGCTGAACTTTGTGCTGGGCGAGCTCTACGCCGAAGCCGCCCGCAAGACGCAGCAGCGCGCCGGATCGCCCGAACTCGAACTCATCGGCTGCCACGGACAAACCATCTACCACCAGGGCGACGCCGCGCCGTGGCTCGGCAAAGACATCAGCTGTACGTGGCAAATCGGTGAAGGCGCGGTGGTTGCCGCGCGCACCGGCGTGCCGGTGGTGAGCGACTTTCGCCCCGCCGATATGGCCGCCGGAGGCAAGGGCGCTCCGCTGGTGCCCTTTCTCGATTACATCGCCTTCCGCCACCGACGCCACGGACGCATCGTCCAAAATCTCGGCGGCATCGCCAACCTAACGGCCATCCCGCCAAGCGACAACCCCGCGGAAGTCAGGGCCTTCGACACCGGGCCGGGCAACATGGTGATCGACCAGCTCATGGAGCACCTCTTTAAGCAGAGCTATGACCGGAATGGAGCCATCGGCGCGGCTGGATTCATCCTTCAACCAGTACTTAAGGAAATGATGCGCAACCCATTCTTTCATCAGAAGCCTCCCAGGACCACCGGGCGCGAACAATTCGGGCGGGAATATATAAAGGAGTTTCTGGGGCACTGCCCGCGAGGCGCGAAGAAAGAAGACATCATCGCCACGGCGACCGCTTTGACGGCTTCCTCCATCGGGCTGGCATTGAAGTCGGTGGTGGCCGGGGGCGGCAACTACAAGGACTACATTGTCTCCGGGGGCGGCGCGAAAAACAAAACCCTGGTACGCATGCTCACACAGGAAGCCGCCGCGCTGGGCATGAAGCTGAGCCACTCCGACGACTACGGCATCCCCGGTCAGGCGAAGGAAGCGGTAGCCTTCGCCCTGCTGGCCTACCAGACATGGTGCCGCCAGCCCGGCAATGTGCCCTCGGCCACCGGCGCGGATAAAGCGGTGGTGCTAGGGAAGATCTCGTATGTCTGAGAAAAAACAAAAGAAAGATATTCGCCGCAGATTTGCGCAGATGAACGCAGATTCAAAGAGAAGAGAAGGACAGCAAACAAAGAGAACGGGGGGCCGTCCTGATCCTCATCCTTGTGTTTTTGAATTTATCTGCGTTTATCCGCGCAAATCCGCGGCAAATATCTTTCTTTTGTTTTTGTTGTTCTGCGTTTCCTGCTCTCACCCGCCCGACCCCAACACTCTGGTCATGATCATCGAGAGCAGCCCGGTGAATCTCGATCCCCGGGTGGGCATCGACTCGCAGTCGCAGCGCATCGATGAACTGATTTTCGATTCGCTTGTCACCAAGGACGATCATTTCAATATCCAGCCGGGCGTGGCGGAGAAATGGGAGCAGCCCGATCCGCTGACCTGGGTTTTCCATCTGCGCCAGGGAATACGTTTTCACGACGGGCGGCCTCTGGCCGCGCGCGACGTCAAGTGGACACTCGACACCCTGCGCGACGGCACGGTCACTACGACGCGGGGCAGCACCTTCAAACTGGTCACCCGCGTTGACGCACCGGACGATGCCACGGTGGTCATCCATCTGAGCGAGCCGTTCGCCCCGCTGCTGTGGAACCTGACCGGCGGGGCCTTTGGAGTCGTCCCCTATGGGAGCGGAAAAGATCTGAGCCGCTTCCCTGTCGGCTCCGGCCCGTTCCGGTTCGTGAGCCTGACCGTGGACAGCGAGGTCATCATCGAGCGCAACGACAGCTACTGGGGCGAACATGCCCGCGTGCCGCGCATACGCTTCAACGTGGTGCCCG
>WNFD01004316.1_pt1 | contig 17417 bp, 10 predicted proteins | sample 5400491 | NCBI WGS metagenome assembly WNFD01 (sample SAMN13153343, study PRJNA577476) | soil metagenome | isolation source: 120 cm saprolite under Douglas fir tree site 2 hole 2 replicate 2 | place: USA:California | collected 2015-04-18 | reverse complement strand
TTTACGGGGATGAATACATTTCAATGTTGAGCTATCCAGGCATGGAAGAGCGCACGTTGATCATTGATGGTTTCTCGAAAAGCTTCGCCATGACTGGATGGCGCCTGGGTTATACCGTAGCTCCGCCTGACGTAACCCCTGCGTTAATCATGATGGCCATGAACAGCTACACTTGCGTGGCCGAGTTCACTCAATACGCCGCCATCGACGCTTTACTTGACCACGACGGCACAACTCCACGCATGGTCGCCGAGTTCACTCGCCGCAGAGAACAATTCGTGGGCGACCTGAATCGAGTTCCAGGATTCAAATGCCAGTCGCCTGACGGTGCTTTCTACGCCTGGGTCGACGTCGCCGGTACCGGGATGAGCGCTGAAGATGTATGCCGGATACTGCTGGAAGATGCCGGCGTCGCAGCGATTCCAGGAGCCGCTTTTGGACCTTCGGGAAGAGATTTTGTGCGCTTCTCGTTCGCATCGTCGATAGCGAACTTGAAAGATGCAGTCGAGCGGATTATGAAGGTTTCCACCGCGTGGCAGGGAACGCTGGCAAGCAGATGACAGCACGCGATGTTTGTGAGGCGCTGTCGCGCAGATATCGGGACGGGTTCGCGAGATCCGTCAAGAGAGGAAAAAGACGTCGATGAGACCTGCGTCCGGATGGCTTAAGGCATCTCTTCTTGTGGCGGCCGTAACTTTTTCAAGCATGGCCGGCGCGCAGGCCCGTCCCTTCCCCGGTTCTGATGTTCAGCAGATCTATCAACGCCTGTTGCCGCAGATCGAAAAGATTCCTGCGTTTGACCATCATGCTCACCCTGGTTTCGCCGACGATCCCGACGTCGACGCGATGGCCGCTCCGCCCAATGCCAGCGAGGCATTACGAACCCGCGACGACAATCCAGAGCTCGCAGTCGCCGCCCAGGCGCTATTCGGCTATCCCTATAACGACCTCTCGCCCGATCACACGAAATGGTTGCTGCAGAAGAAGGCCGAGGTGCGGAAGCAGAATCCCGGTGCCGCATATTTCAACGCGATCCTCGACAAGATAAACATCGAGAGCTCGGTGGCGAACCGCGCCATGATGCCGGACTATCTCGATCCGAAACGATTCCCGTGGGTGTTTTTCGCTGATTCCTTCATGTGGCCTTTCAACAACGAGCGTGAGACGGCTCGCAATCCCGACGAAGGCGTGTTCATCCCCCTGCAAGAGAAAATGCTGCACCGCTGGATGCACCAGGAAAATGTCAGCAAGCTTCCTAGCGACTTGGACGGCTATCTGAAATTCATAAGCCAAGTGCTCGAGGACAATCAGAAACACGGAGGCATCGCCCAGAAGTTTGAAGTCGCCTACTTTCGCCCGACAACATTTGGCGATCCCACGCGGGAGCAAGCCGTGGATATCTATTCGCATTACATTTCCGGAGGCATTCCCACCGAAAAAGAGTACCGAACCTTCCAGGACTTTATATTCCGCTTCCTGGTGCGCGAAGGCGGACGTCTGCATTTACCCGTGCACATCCACACCGCGGTGGGCATCGGCGATTACTTCAACCTCAGCCAGAGCAACATCATGAACCTGGAAAGCGTCCTGCGTGATCCGCGCTACGCCGGCACGACCTTTGTGATGATCCATGGAGGTTATCCGCTGGAGCGGGAGGCGATTTGGCTGGCGGCCATGAAGAACGTATATCTTGACTCGTCGTTTGGAGAACTTGCACAGTATCCGGCCGCTTTCAAGGTCACATTAAAAATGTGGTTGGAAACTTTCCCCGACAAGATTACGTTTGGGACCGACTGCTTCCCATACAATGCTGTGTTGGGTGCGGAAGAGAGCTATTGGCTGGGAGCAGAATCGTCCCGCAGCGCACTGGCCGCGGCTTTGGCGGAGATGGTTTCCGAAGCAGAAATCACGGAAGCGCGAGCCTTGGCGCTCGCCCACGGATATCTGCACGACAACGCTGTGAAGCTGTATGAAGGTAAGGTCCGCTAAACTGGACGGGGACGTGATGGCAAAGAAAAAGCTTGAATCCAAAGGTTCTTCTGTCAGCAAAACAAAAGCGCGGACACGCAGGCCTCGAGCCAGTGCCACGAAGGCCGTGGCAACCAAGGCCGAACTCCAGTACATTCCGTGGCACACAATTGACCTTGAAAATCTGAATCCGCTCTTGCAGCGCCAGTTCATCGTCGGCCAGGAGATTATGCTGGCGCGAGTCCTGTTGAAAAAGGGCTGCATCGTGCCCGAGCATAGTCATCACAATGAGCAGGTGACTTACATTCTCGACGGCGCGCTCAAGTTCTGGATTGACGGCAAGGAAATTGTAGTGAACGCCGGCGAGGTCCTGACCATTCCGCCGCACATGCCGCACAAGGCCGAGGCACTCGTCGACACCGTGGATCTCGACGTTTTTACTCCACCGCGCGCCGACTGGATCAACAAAACCGATCAATATCTGCGAGGCCAGAAATAGAATCCAAAACCTTCATGCCTCCTTCCGCCATTCCTGAACCGGGTGTTCGCCCGTCAGATTTCCGTTTTCACTGCCTTGATTGTGGCCATGTGGCTGACAGCGCCTCGCCCGACTACCGCTGTCCACGCTGCGGCGATTTGCTCGAAATCTCTTATCCGGAATGGAACAAGAGCGGCATAAGGTCACGGGCTTCAGGCATCAGTGCCGATGATCTGAAATCCAGGTGGAAGGAAAGGCGTCTCTCCTCCACTCCGGTGGATCTCAGCGGCGTCTGGCGCTTCCGCGAACTTCTTCCCGCACTGAACGCGGCGCACGTCGTCACTCTGCGAGAAGGGAACACTCCGCTCTATGAAATGCCGCAGTGCGCCCGCATCGCCGGAGTGCCGCGCCTTTATGCAAAGCATCAAGGCATGAATCCGACAGGGTCGTTCAAAGACACTGGCATGACAGTGGCTGCGTCTTTCGCCCACCATGCCGGATATCGATGGATCGCTTGTGCCTCCACCGGCAACACCTCGGCGTCCATGGCCGCTTACGCTGCTCGCGGTGGCATGCGCAGCCTTGTCCTGGTCCCGGAAGGTAAAATTTCGTGGAGCAAGCTCTCTCAGGCGCTCGACTACGGCGCGGTTACTTGTCAGTTGCGCACCGATTTCGATGGGTGCCTGCGCCTTTTCCGCATCGAAGGGCAGAAGACCCTCGCGATTGAGCTGATGGAACAAATGGACTGGCAGCCTCCCGATCACATCATTGTCCCCGGGGGAAATCTAGGAAACAGCTCTGCCATCGGCAAGGCTTTGCTCGAAATGCGCGACCTCGGCCTAATTTCGCGGCTGCCCAAACTGTCTGTCATTCAGACTGAAGGAGCGAATGCGCTGGTTCGCACACTGCGCGAAGCCGGCGGCAAGCGGCTGATCAGCGTGAACGCCGAAACCCGAGCCACTGCCATCCGCATCGGCAACCCGGCCTCGTGGAAGAAAGCGGTGCGCGTTCTCGAAGCCACGGGCGGCACCTGCGAGCAAGTGAGCGAAGTCGAAATGGCCCAAGCCAAAGCAGAAATCGGCGCCGAAGGCGTCGGATGCGAGCCTGCCTCTGCCGTAACCTTCGCCGGCCTGAAAAAACTGGTCAAACAAGGATTTGTGAAGGCCGGCGAAACCGTGGTTTTGATTTTGACTGGGAACCTGCTAAAGGATCCCGACTTCACCATGGAATTCCATCGCGGCGATTTATTCGCGGGCACCCCGGACGAGAGTGAAGGGACTGCGCTCTCGAGGTTGCGCCATCCGCCAATCGTCCTCGACGCCACGCTGGATGCGGTTCTGCGAACCTTGGAGCAAGCGGACAAGTCTGCTCCGGGCTGTTAGCCTATGCGTCGAAACAAAGTTTCCAAAAAAAATACTGCGAGACGGCACCGCCCGTTGCAACTGCGGTTGCCTGCAACCTCAGCCAACCTCGGTCCTGCGTTCGACGCCGCCGCCCTTGCCCTCGATCTTTACCTCAAACTCGACGCGCGTCCAGCCGCCGATTTCTCAATCACCGCGAGCGGCCGAGACCGCGAAATCTGCGAAAGACTCCAAGATCATCTCATCCTCAATACTTACCGGGAAGTACTTTGCGCCCAGGGACGGGAAGTAACTCCTTTGTCTCTGCGGATCCAAAACGAGATCCCTATCGGCAAAGGATGTGGCTCTTCCGCAGCCGCCCGCTTGGCCGGCATTGCCCTGGCTAATCATTTCGGCCGTCTTCGCTGGAACGAGGCGCAGATCGTCGGCGAAGCTTCCCGGCGCGAGCACCATCCGGATAACGCCTCCGCATGCTGGCTGGGCGGACTTACCATCGCCCGCATGTCGGGGGAAGGTCAAGTTCAGGCAGTCTGCATCCGCCCAAAAGGGAAGTGGCCGCTGCTTCTAGTCCTTCCGGCGGAAGCCCTATCAACCGAGTTGGCCCGCAGCGTCCTGCCGGCGCATTATTCGAGAGCGGACGCGGTCGTCAACGTGCAGAATTGCATGCTGCTGCTTGCCGCCTTCACCCAAGGACGTCCTGACCTGCTGTCAGTGGCCCTCGAAGACCGTATCCACCAGCCCTACCGAAGCCGGCTCTGTCCCCTATTGCCCTGCCTGCAGCCTTTGACCGGTAAAGAAGGAATCCTCGGGGTTGCGCTTAGCGGCGCGGGTCCGTCGGTACTCGTCTTTCTCGATCCTCGAGCTCAGCTCCAAAAGGCTCGCAAATCGGTCGGGACGCACCTCGCGCGTCATGGACTATCCGCCGAGGTGCGTCCCACGTCAATCGCCTTGCGCGGGGCTCGCGGCCCGTTCAACCTATTCGCCCCCTAGTCTGCCCTTATCGGATTCCGCGATTCAGAGAGACTCATCTTTGGCACTAACGAGCCCTTCCCGCCGCCGCAGATGCGAGATAAACTTAATCTCCCCCCGAAACATACTCGGTCGTCTTGTGTTTCTTACGATGGATGGCTTTGCCTGAAGGCGGGCCGGTATTGGGGAGTGAGTGGAAATGATGACAAGACGTCACGTCCAGCCGCGTGATAGATTCGGGCCTCAAAATCAGCAAGCTCGGAATGACATCCGGAGATATCTGCTGGCTGTTCGCTCTTATCCCGACCGCGTCGCGCAGAAGCCCAGAATTACCTTCGAACAGCACCTTAGCAGCTTGTTTGCCGCCGCCAAGCCGGATTCTCGCCGTCGCCGCCGATCCTGACTGACCCCGCGACTACCGACTGGCCGGGGGCACGATACCGTTCATGCGCAGGTACACCACCATCTGACCGTAATGATCATAACCGTGGGCGGGGACGCTGGTTGCGAGCCCGAGCCGACTGACCGATCCTTCTCCGAACGGGCTTCTGACCGTCTCCACTACATTCTTCTCATTGATCGTTGCCACCGCCTTGTGGACATATGCGAAGGAATCTTTCAAATATTTCAAAATGTCTGCCTTGGTAGTAAGTGACGCCGGCCCTGATTCGTCGCCGACGTCCACCGGAACTTTTTCACTCAGAATTGCCGCTCCAAAAATGTAGTTCACAGCCGCTACGTGCTTTACCTGCTGGGCAAATGTGCGCACACCCTTGAACTCTCCATTGGTAGGAGCGAACGAATACTTATCCTCGGGCATAGCATCCGCCGCCGCGACAAACTCATGTTCAATGTTGGACGTCAGCCGGTCCAGGACCTTAGTGACGGTCCGGTGCTCCTCGGCAGGTTTGGGATTTTGTGCCGCAGTCGACGCTGCCAGCGCCAGGACACACACCGCAAAGTATCGAATGGTTTGCATATTCATCAGAGCCTCACTTTATATTGCTCCTCAGCGAACTCCGCGGCCGTTCCCAACCAGCTCTGCGATAAGGTTTGATCTCCTTTCGAAACCTAATCGCGCACTACAACAGGAGACATTTTCAATTCGTCCGCTGTTAACCGGTGCCGCCGAATGCTGGTCAATCCCACCAATAGTGCCAGCGCCGCCCAGCTAAGAGCGGAAGGTACACCCCACCGCGCGGCCAGCCATCCCCAGACGCCGCTGCCCAGAGCCATGCCTCCTTGCAGTACCAGCAAATACATCGACAACGCCCGCGCCCGCATCCAGGATGGACACATCGTCTGCGCCACGAGATTGAAGCAGGCCAAAATACCAATCCACGCCAAACCCGCGGTAAACAACACCAGACAGAGCCACCCAAAAGGATGGACCCATCCCGCGGCGAAGGTCATGCCCGCAAACAGTACCGTCGCTCCTATTACCAAGCCATCGACCGAATAACGAAGCCTGAAGCGCGGCAAAATGGCCGCTCCGGCCAGCGCGCCGAGACCGAAGCAGGTTAAGAGGAAACCATAACCTCGCGCGCCGTAGGGCTGGCAAATCACAGGCAATAGCGCGAGCAGAGAAGTCGCGCCTAAGCTGAACGCGCCGGTACGAATCAAGACCGATTTAACTTGTGGTGCGGCTTTCACATGGCGAAAGCCCTCGAGAATCGCATCACGCACGCTGCGAGTGCGCAGCGGCTCGTGTGGCGCCCTCCGCCATCGACATAGAAAAAAGATTACCCCGAAGAACGACGCCGCATTCAGTAGGAAAGACCATCCTGCTCCGGCCGCAGCAACGACCATTCCGCCAAGCGCCGGTCCCATGGCACGGGCTACGTTAAAGCCCGCCGAATTCAGCGCCACCGCAGAGGCATGCCGTTGCGGCGAGACAATTTCCGGAGTGATCGCCTGCCATGCCGGATCATTCATCACGGCGCCGATCCCCAACAGAAATGTGAAGACGAGCAGCGTCCAGGGCGTCACCACATTCGTCAGCGTCAGTACCCCCAGTGTGGCTGAAGCAGCCACCATCCAGCTTTGCGTAAACAGCAACAGGCGTCGCCGGTCCCTCATGTCGGCCAATGCTCCCGCCGGCAGCACGACGAGAAAAACGGGAATCGCACCCGCGGCCTGCACCAAACTCACCATCAGTGGAGAAGCGCTGAGTTGCGTCATCAACCAGCCCGCGCCCACGTTTTGCATCCAACTGCCGGTGTAAGAGATCACAGCGGCGATCCACAATGACCGGAACAGCGGCTCTTGCAGAGGAGCCCATGCGGCATCCGCTCGGATAGCCACTCCTTCTCCCGCCGGAAATATGACGTGGTTCGCCATTTTCAGCCGCGTCCCTTCATTCGCCTAATCACGCTTCACACGCCTTCTGCCACGACGGAACCCGCCGCATTGAAAGGCCATTCTTTTCCCCGCCATGCCCGCACCATATATATCGTCAGCCCTCCTAATAAAATCACCGCCGCATAGCGCACTTCCTTCATCGCATTCTGCCGATTGAATAGAATGAAAATGAATCCGGCAGCAGCGGCCAGTGCCGGCAACGGGTAGAGCCACATGCGGAACGGCCGCGGCATCTCCGGGCGCCGAATTCGCAGCACGATCACTCCGATGGCTTGCACCAGAAATTGGAGAAGAATGCGGATCACAACCAAAGCCGCAATCGCATCTTTCAGGCGCAGAAAACAAAATGCCGCCGCCACCACACCGAGGGCCAACAATGAGACATAGGGGAACCGATACTCATGATGCACTTTGGCAAACGCCCGGAAATAATTTCCATCCCGCGCCGCAGCATAGGGTACGCGCGAATATCCCAGCATCAGAGAGAACACCGAGGCAAATGCTGTCCACATTACTAATGCTGTCACTGTCCGCGCCGCCGCCGCCCCGTAGATCCTTTGCATAAACAGCGAGACAACATACAACCCATTATTGTTCTGTCCCACCTGCACCATCTCGCGCCATGGCACCACCGCCAGGATGCAGAGGTTCATCATCATGTATAGACCGGCGACGAGCAGAATAGAAAGCAGCAAAGCCCGGGGAATATTCCGTCCCGGATCTTTTATTTCGTCACCCAAAAAGCAAACGTTGTAGTAGCCCCAGTAATCGTAGGCCGCAATCAGCATCGCCCCGCCCAGGCCGGTGAGAAATCCGTGGGACATTGTAAACGCGCCCGGAGGAAAATCGAACGCTCGGGCAGCATTGAAATGCGTGAGCCCGGCAAAGATAATCCAGCCGATCGTCCCCATCACACCCAGCCAGAGTAACTTTGACATGCGCCCAATTGCCGTGATCCGCCGGTAAAGGAGCAATACTGTCAGGAAGCAGATCGCCACCGCCAAACCGGTCGCTGGACTCACCACCCAACTCATCTGCAAACTACCTACCCACGGAATGTGCAGCGCGGCATCATGCGCCGAGTACACCGTTTCCAGCCCAGGCCAATAGTAAGCCGCGTATCCCGCCAGCCCGATGCAGCCGGTAGCAATCGAAAGCGGGGCACTGAATGAAAGCTGCCAGATAAAGAGAAACGAAATCAGCTTTCCCCACTTTTCGCGCCCGTAGATCTCCCTCAAATAGCGATAAGACCCGCCCGAGCCTGGCATGGCCGCGCCCAGTTCCGCCCATACCAACCCGTCACACGCGGCAAATAGTGCGCCTAACAGCCATCCCAATATCGCCTGCGGACCGCCCATCGCGCTCACCATCAGCGGCATGGTGATGAACGGGCCTACGCCGATCATGTCGATCATGTTGAGCGCAGTCGCGGTGCCTAACCCCATGCCACGGATAAGGCTGGGGGAACCGGATGCGGATTCGACGGAGGATTCCATTTAGGAATAGCGGCCACGAGTTTCAATAGGCGGGCATGGAAACACTCTGACCACCACTTTCAACACGCAGACCTATTGCCTGTCATGTCCGGCACTCAACAAATTCACATACAACCGCACCGCCCCCGGAACGCCCGCCGGCAGCTGCCGGAAGAACGCATACCCGGTGTAAATGTAAGTCCCCTTGCCGTACTGCGCCCGCAACAGTCCGCCTTTCTGCGCGTTTTCGCCAGGATCGTGGCTAGCAAGCAGCGGCTTGAAGTGTTCATCCCATTGCTCCGTGAAATACAGGCCGCGCTCTTGCACCCAGCCCTCGAAGTCGCGTGCCGTAATTGTGTTGGGATAATGAAAAACAGTGTCATCCGGCGCCAACACATCCACCGGAGCCTCTTCCACGGAAACTCTTGCCCGGCTCAACTGTGCCGGATACGGAGTGAAATGCCCACCGTTGAAATCTCCAACACCGGTGTTGTACTGCACCACCAGTGTTCCACCCGCCGAAACGAATTCGAGCAGTTTCTTGTTGTTGGCCGCGACCTCTTTCTGTGTGTCATAAGCGCGAATGCCCAACACAATCGTCGCGTACCGGTTTAGGTCTTCGCCGGCCAGCTTCTCCGGCGGAATCAGCGTCACATCCATGCCAACCTGCTTCAGCACGGCCGCTATGTCATCGCCCGCGCCCATGATGTAACCGACCTTCAAATCATGTGGCACGGAAACATTCACAATGCTCGCCCGCTGCACCGCCGGCTGGTAATAATAGAAACTGCCCAGGTCATCACGAGTCACGAGAGTGTAGCCTTCGGTATACCGCTCGCCCCCAGACTCCAGCACCGCGCGAATATTCGCGCGGCCCTCCTCGAGGCCAGCGGGAAAGACCTTGAATTCGAAATCCTGTTTGTCCCCGCGTCTCGGCAAATTGACCTGCAATTGGACGGGCTCGGCCCGCCAACCTGCCGGCAGCTCCAAGCGCAGCGTCCCCGGCGGTGCGCCTGTCAGATTGCAACTCAAACCGACCTTGACTGCCGTCGCCGTCCCGCTCCCCACCGGGATTACCTGGGTCCCCGGTTCCAGCGCAACCGAGAATGCCGGCGCGAATGCCAGTGTTCGCTCTCGCTCTTTTCCTTGTTCATTCAGAAAATGTACTGTCACATCTGCGTTGATGTTCGCCTCAATCTCCGACTGGGAGCCCTCGCCCTTTCGAAATTTCCGGTAAAGGTCAGGCACGGGCGCATGAATTCCTTTTCGCCCCGCAATCTCGTATTCAGCATGCACGTGCATCAGAGGCGGGGGGAAGGGAAGAGTCAAATACTTCTCGTCATCGATAGTATTAACTGCCTCTCGGTCGGGATCATCGCGATGCCAGTACGGTCGAGTGAACGCAGCACTTTGCGGGACCTCAACTCCAAAGTTGGCGTAGTAATCCTCTCCTGGCCCGATAGTGATTGATTCTGCATGCTCGCGCTTGAGCCAGGCTTCCGATGGGTCGAGACTCACATTCCGAACCGACAACCAGTATTTCGATTCATTGTGCAGCTTCGCGACAATCTCGAATCGTTGCCCAGGAGAAACTACCGCAAGCGCTTCCTTCTCCTCGGGAAGTGGGGCCCCAGGACCCTTTGGTGAAGCCACGGTCGCCTGCAGTGTCACATTCATCGCCAGATTCAGCGCAGTCTCTGCTTGATGCCGTTTCTGCCTCAAAATCTCCAGCAAGTCACTCTTTTCAGGGGTATTCACATCGCCGTTTTGCAGCTTTGCCAGCAGAATGTCCAAAGTCTGCGTCGCACCAAGAAGGGCGGAGACGGCCCCGCTTCCATCTCCACCGCTATGTGCCAAAGCCTGTTTCATCTCCTCGTCGAGGGCCTTCAGTCCTTCCTGTAGCCAAGGGACGTTGCCTTCTGTTTCAACCACGCGCGCCGCTAATCCCGGCAGGGTCGTGTCGATTCCATCGAAAAAATCCCCCTCATGCCCATCCTTATCGAGCACGGGCGGTGAAACTGAATCGACCAACTTGTAGAAAGTGAACCGGTCGCCCGGTTCCACGCTCCAACCTCCCGCGCCTTGTGAAAGCTGGTGCCGCAAGCCCTGCATGGCGAACTGCACATAGGACATTCCCAGTGCCTCACTGGGCTCCCCCGTATTCAGCTTCACGGTCCAATTTCCCCCGGGACAAGTGCTCGCCCCGAAGCTACACACGTTTCCCACATAAAGTTTTCTAGCTTGCCACGGAAGTAACCCTTGGGCAATCTGCTCGGGAAACCGCTTCGGGTCGGCCGCTGCGCGAAAAGCTTCCTTGGTCAAGATCGCGGATGCTTGATGATGTCCATGACCGTCGCGCTCCGTGCCGGAAAATCTTGCGACCAGCACATCCGGTCGAAAGATGCGAACCACGCGCACTATGTCGCCCAGCGCAACATCGTGCCCACCCCACTTCTGAAAAGTTTCTTCCGGACTCTTTGAGAAGCCAAAATCGGCCACGCGGGAGAATCGCTGCTGAACTCCGTAATATTGATCCGACGCCAGCAGTTCCAGCGCCCGCAAAACACCGAGCACATCCGATAAGTTGCTGCCGATTTTGTTTTGCCCGCCCTCGCCGCGGTTCAGGGTCAGCAAAACCACGCTGGCACCCCGACCGCGCGACTCCAGGGTCAACATGCCGCCATCTTCATCGTCGGGATGCGCCACCACCTGCATCATCCGTGCAGTTGTGCTCAACCGCAAAAGCATCTGACGCAGCCCGGCAGTTCCCCGATCCTGCGGAAGTTCTCCGGCGACCGGCTGATACGGAGTCCGGAAGGAGCTCGCCAGAGCCGACACTGCATTTGAATTCTCAATCCCCGCCGAGGAACGGCTTGAGGAAACACTCGCTGATGGCGGAGTCTTAGGCGACGCTGCGTTCTCCTGCGCGGGCGCAGGTATAAGCAGCGCAAGCATCAGCCCAAAATGGACCGTGGTTTGAAAAAAGTAGTCAATGTAGTGAGCGAGCGGTTTGGTGCATCTCGCAAAGATGGGAGGTCCCGAATTATTCACTCTACAAAGATGGGGCTTTCCCCTGCTCCGACGCAAATTCTTTCCAGTGGCGGGTCTTAACTATTAGACGGCCGCCGTATACAAATGTTACTGCCTGTAGCAAGGCCCAGAGCTGATTCCGAAAATACGCACGCCTGAAGATCGATGGCCGCAGTCCGCAACTCATTGTCCCTTCGACTTCGGAATCGTCTTCTGACACTCACTCGCAGCCGTCAACACCTCATTGAATGCTGTCTCTTTCCGCAATTCCTTGAGTAGCGGATCCGACAGCAATGCCGAATAGGCGCAGTAGTTCTGCTCCACCGCCCTCTTCAACAAACGCAGCGCAGGCTGTTTCTGCCCACAAAACGCCATCAGCGCCGCAACGTGATACCAGGCCTCAGGATCAGGCTCCGTCATGACGGATGATTCCGTCTCCCGAACAATCTTGTCCATATCTGCTGGCCGTTGCGGCGCGACACACGCTGCCATCAGTTCACGGTGATAAGTGGAGGCCTTTCCCATGCTCTTCGCGCTCTCGCGTGCGGAGGCCAAGTTGCCCTCTCCCAGAAACACATAGGGAGTCACCCACGCCGCCCACTCCGACCCTGCATCAAGATGCACAAAATCCATCGCCCGCTCGGTTTTGCCTGACTCCAGGAACCCCCACGCGCAGGAACGGAGGTTGTAATTCCCGGGATCGAGCGCCCGTGCCGTGTTGCATTCGTCCGTGGCCTGCTCCAGCATGCCTGCGTAGCGCAGCACGTAGCTGAGCGCAAAGTGAGCGCTGGCGCTCCGCGGATGCCGCCGCACCAGGTCAGTCGCCGCGTCATAAGCTCTTCCCAGCTCCCCGCGCTCCACACGGTTCGTAATCAAATTACTGGCTGCGAGTTCGCGGTTCGGATCCAGCGCCAGTGCCCGTTCATAAGCCGAATTCGAGCTCTGAAACATCTTCTCGCCGCCATCGCCAAAGCTTGAATCGTAGTAATACCGCAGCCCCAGCGCTTCCCACGCCGGAGCATAGTTCGGGTCCGTTCCTACCACGTGTTCCAGCACCGCGATCGCATCTTTGTTCGGCCCCGGATCATGAGGCAGGGCAAGGCTGTGCAAGTAGAGATCGTAAGCCTCCTGGCTTTTCGGGCGCGAACTAGTGTCGACAGCGCTTCCAGCATTGCCCAGAACCGGCAAGAGTCCGTTTTGCACTTGTGCGGTTAGCTGTTGTTGCAGAGAAATGAGATCGTTCACCGGCGCGCTTACGCTGCTTTGCCACAATAACCTGTCGCTGGCCACGTCAACAGCTTCCAGCGTTACGGTTAACTGTTCACCTTGGCGCGTGAAATGTCCTGTGATCAGTCGCCCGACATGCAGTTGTGCGCCTACCTGGTGCGGATCCAAATCCAACGCCACGTACCTGCGCGTCATCGACGAAGGTCGCACCTCGAGCGTGCGCGCGTACGTCAACACACTCGAAAGTTCATCCGCTAATGCAAAGCGCAGGTAATCCACGCTGTAATCGCCGTTCATGTTCTGTAGAGGCAAGACTGCGACCGCGTTGCGCTCCGCCGAGTTCGCCACCGCGCGATGCTTGTACCACCACGCACCCACGGCAGCCACAATCATTACCAGCACAGCCGCCATCCCTATGAGCAGGTAGGTTTGCACCTTGCTGGTGCTGCCGGCAAATGAATTGCTCACCACCCGCAATTTTGCGGACTTCCCAATCGGACTCTTCACCAGGCCCGATTCAGTTTCTCTCCGCAGAAGTTGCAGGTCTGCACGCATGTCAGCAGCGCTCTGGTACCGCTGCTTGCGGTCTTTCTCCATCGCTTTGCCGATGATGCCTTCCAGTTCCACAGGCAGGTTCGGATTGTGCGCCCGTGGTGGCACCGGCTTCTGATGCAAGACGTGTTCCAGCGTGACTAGCGAGTTGTTGCCCGTGAATGGCTTCTTTCCTGTGGCCATCTCATAGAGCACAACGCCAAACGAAAACAGATCGCTGCGCTGATCGATTTCCTCGCCGCGTGCCTGCTCTGGCGACATGTAAACCGCTGTCCCCGGAATCACGCCCACGGCTGTCAGCGAGTTGTCTCCCCCGTCATCGGTTGCGGCCTGATGCACCAGTTTGGCCAGACCAAAGTCGAGCACTTTGACTTGCCCGCCCGGGGTCAGAAAAATGTTGGCTGGCTTGATGTCGCGGTGCACAATCCCTTTGGCGTGCGATGCAGCCAACGCGTCTGCAACCTGTATTCCGGTATCGAGCACCTCATCCAATTCGATGGCATGGCCGGAAATGCGCTGCTTCAGGCTTTGACCGTCCAGTTTCTCCATAACGATGAAGGGATGCCCCTTGTTCTCTTCGATGCCATGGATCGTGCAGATATGAGGATGATTCAACTGCGAGGCAGCCCGCGCCTCACGCTCGAAACGCTCCAGCGCTTTGGCGTCGCCCACAAGATTTTCAGGGATGAACTTGAGCGCAACGTGGCGCCCCAACTTGATGTCTTCGGCCTCGTAGACCACGCCCATACCACCGCCCCCAAGCTTTCCCAGGATGCGATAGTGGGAGACAGTTTGGCCGATCATGAGCGTCCTCGCTCCCTGCAGGCCGCAATCTTAGGCCGTCCAAGCATTCAGGTCAATCGGTTAGATGCAAAATTGAAGCGCCAAAGTTTAGGAGACGAACTCGCTCGCGGTTGCTCAATTGGACTCGCTGGGCAATGGTTGATTTCCTTCGCGGGTTCTTGCCCGTTGTAGTTATCGGTCTTGCTCCTGCGCCTCCGCATCTCAATCCTCGGGATACAACCCCGCCGACGCCCCGACCCACTGCATATTCCTGTTGTGATCCACTCCCATCATCAACCCGCGGCCCATGCGAATAATCGTCAGCACCGGCATGAGTTCCTCAACCCACACGTACATGACCCGCACCTCGGCCTTGGTTCCTCCAAACGGAGTCTCAATTACCGGCTCAAAATGCAACCGCTCCTGCAAAATGTACCGTCCCCGCCGCTCCGCCGGAATCGCCTGAACATCCTCTTTTTTTGGAGCAATCACAACTCCCAGGCCGGCAAATGAATAAAGCGGCTTCAAAGCATAGTTGTCGAGATCTTCCGGGATGTCATCGAGCCGATCCAGAAACCACGTCTTGGGCACTGACTCATGCTTGAGGTAGGGAATGGAGTACTTGCTGATGCGGAAATACCAGTTCGGATGCCCCGCCCACTCCACATCGAGATCATCGCGCCAGTCAAACGCCAGCTTCACGCCTTTTCGTTCCAATTCATCCACGATAGCCCGGTTGTAAATACGTTTGATAGGAATTCCCTTACCGCTGCACTCGTGATAAAGGCGCGAGCCTTCTTTCTTGATCTGGGTGATGTCAACGGTGCGGATGCCCAGCATTTTCTCCGTGAGCAGGAAGTCGGGCAGCGTCTTTTGTTGCTCAGGATGAATCTCCATGAGAATGACGTCTTCCGGATCATGGTTTGCCACGATCGCCTGCTTCAAAAGATCACGATAGGAAGTGGCGTCGAACCCGCTCAGGAAATAATTTAGCTGGTTCGCAGCCAGTGGCTGCAGCCCGAACACCTCAACGTAGTTTTGTGCGAGCACCGCTTGATAGGCGTAGAGGGAGGGGAATGCCTGCAGTTCCACGAGCTTAGGTTGCAACTCCCCACTCGCATCTCGAACCATCCCGAAGTCTACCTGCACAAACATGGGATGCGCCGCTTCGTTGGGAACGTCGAACTCCGCCGGAATCGACTCATCGGAGTGCGCTAAATACTCTGGACTATCGACCAACTGTCGGATCAGTTCCTTGCCGTCTTCCGCCATCTGGTCAATCAGTTGCTTTGGAAAAAAGCATGGAGTCTCGCATAACCGAAATTGCACATGCGTCCCGCACGCGTCATCAATCTGTCGCAAAAATGTTTGGTATTTCTCGGAAGTGAAGTTCTGGTTGAACTGCCTGCGCAAGGAGGGAATCATTTTGGTCGTTCCTGACCGTCGGCGGATTATTCTAACGCCCTGTCATCCTGAGCGCAGCAAAAACGCCCACAAAGTGGGCGCTCTTGCGCAGTCGAAGGATCTCAGGCCGTACATCAGGTGTACACGGCTTCGCGAGGAATTCTCTAACCGCTTTCGGCCCCTACGCTTCCACCAAAAACTTCCCATCGCGCATGATCTGCTGGTCGTCCACCCAGATATCAAACTTCCGTCCCACGACGTCAATATGCGTAGACGAATCCCACTCTGCCCCGGTATGCGCTCCATACGGGTTTCCAAACGCAATATGCACTCCGGGATACTTCTCATCCTGCAGGATCTGTCCGATCACGTCCTTCAAATCAATATTCGTCCCGATGGCGAACTCCCCAACGCGATCGCTGTTCTCGTCGGTATGTGTATACCGCCAGAAATCCTCTTGCAGTTCGCGGTTATCTGAATGGGCCTCGGTCAACCGATTGTTCTTCATGTGAATCGTCAGCGGAGTCTCCTTCAGATTGCCAAACTTCGCGCACAAATAGTCGCCAACCACGCCATCGATCACAAAAGTTCCGTTTACCTCGCCCGGCGTCGTGAAGATTTCTCCTCCCGGCAGGTTCCCCCACTTCTCCGCGGAGATAATCCCGCTCGTCTTCAACCACCGATAGTTCGGATTCAAATCAGCCGTCAGATCCGTGCCTGCGGCCGTCTTCGCCCGAATCGTCGAGGCCTGGCGTACCATATCAACAACCTTCTGACTGAGGCGGTCTACCTTCTGAAAATCCGCCCGCATACCCTCCAGCATGATCTGGCGGTTGATGTTTACCATGTGTGCGTGTCGAATCTTCCGCCGGTTCACAACTTCCGTCATCTGCATGCGCGACTTCAACTCGTTTTTCTGCGCCTGCACCGCAAAGATCGAAACCTGACTCTTCTCCAAATCGTCCAGAATCGATTGCGGCAAACCGGTGAGCGGACGCTCGGCAACCTCCTCCAACACCCAAGAGCGATAGGACGCGCCCATCGCCTCCAGTTCGTGCACGATCGCCGCGGCGATCGCAAGCGTTGCTTCATCGGTGATCACGCAAACTTTTTCGCTAGGCTGCACCCGCAGGCACACCTTCACCGCATTGCGCGCGCCAGGAGTAAATTCAGGATCATACGGAATTTGATTCAACCGGGTGCCCCATTTCTCGCGCCCTTTACGAGAAGTGGGGATTTGCTCTGCCTCAGGAATGGTCATTAACCTATTTTTCGCGCAGAAACCGGCTCCTCCGTCTCGGCCAGCCCGGTCTCCGTCTCCTCAATAATGTAGTCAACAACTTTGTTCAAATCGCCAGTCTGCTGAAACACATGCAACTGACGGTCCGCCCCGGTGCCGCGCTCAAGAATTTCGTGAACATAATTCAATTCCTCGCGCGAATCCAATTCATCCACCACATCGTCTACAAAATCCAGATACTCGCGAATGAGGTCTCGCGCCGCCACTTCCTTCTGCTTGCCAAAGTCAATCATCTTGCCATCCAGCCCGTAGCGCGCCGCCCTCCACTTGTTTTCCATGATCAGCGCTCGCCGATAAAGCCGAAAGCCCTGGTTCGCCGCATGCAGTTTGTAGAGCTTCGCCACGGTAGCCTGAATCAAAGCCGCCAGCGCAATCGTCTCTTCCACCCGCATCGGAATGTCGCACACGCGGAACTCAATCGTATTGAAGAACGGATGCGGCCGAATGTCCCACCAGATCTTTTTCGCGTTATCAATGCAGTTGGTCTTGATCAGCAGCTTGATGAAATT
>WNFD01003086.1_pt1 | contig 17421 bp, 11 predicted proteins | sample 5400491 | NCBI WGS metagenome assembly WNFD01 (sample SAMN13153343, study PRJNA577476) | soil metagenome | isolation source: 120 cm saprolite under Douglas fir tree site 2 hole 2 replicate 2 | place: USA:California | collected 2015-04-18 | reverse complement strand
CAACCGGGCCCGCGACCGTGACGAATGGCTGCGTGGTGCCCCCAGCGCTCGTCACCAGCCCTGGAGCGCGGATCTCCACAGGGTTTCCCGTGACCGTGCCGACACCGACGATTACGCCCTCGGCAGCATTGTCCCCTATCGCTCAGCCCAGCACCCTGGCTCCGGCGGTAGGGGCCTTCGATCCAAACATCAAGAATCCCTCGGTGCATGAGTGGGATTTGACCATTCAACGCGAGCTTCCGATGCATTTCGTTACAGAAATCGGCTACATCGGGAAGCGTGGAACACACCTCTACAGGGCCTACGACTTGAACCAGGTTTCCATCAACGGAACTGGATTTTTGAGTGATTTCAACATTGCCATGAATAACCGGCAGTTAGGCTGCAAGCCCGACGGTACTGGTTGCCCTTCCGGCGTGACCGGTCAATCGCCAAGCGTCCTGCTGAACCTGCTCAGCCCGCTCAACACCCCCGCCAAACCCAACAACAACCACAATGCTCTAAACGGCCGGACCTCTGATTTCGACACCTTTAACATTTGAAGCTTGGCCAATTTCATCGATGGCCAGGTTAATGCCGGTAATTTCTTCCGCCCCAATCCCCAATTCGGGCAAATCTTCTTCCAGGATTCCGGCGGAGACTCTTATTACCACGGTTTGTTCATCGCTGCGCGCCGCCGGTTCGAGCAAGGACTAGACCTAGGGTTCTGGGTTCTCTTACACCTTTAGCAAGTCCATTGACGACATGTCTATCGACCCGACCGGCGCGGCAACCGGCGGAGGCCTGAGCACGACGAACAGCCGCACGCCGACAGATATTCACAACTGGCGGCTGGATCGCGCGCTTTCGGACTTCAACAACACGCACGTGCTGCTGGCTAATTTGCTGTACGAATTACCGATCGGCAAGGGCAAGAAATTCGCTTCGTCTGCGCCAAGCTGGGTGAATCAAATCATCGGAGGCTGGTCCTTCACGGGCATCTATACGTACCAAAGCGGCGAGCCGTACAGCATTACCAGCGGTTCGCTAACGGCGAACGGCGCGCACGTTAGCTTCGCACAGGTCCGCGGCCCCCTAGACAAAGGACATGTGCAGTTCGTGAACGGGGTGGAAGGCCCGGTACTGTACAATGTCGGCCAACTCATCACCAACCCGGCCGATCCCAATTTCAACTGCGTCAACGTCACAGGCACCCAGACGTTCTTCTGCATCCCGCCGCCGGGACAGAATGGCAATGGCCGCAACATCGTGCAGGGGCCGAACTTCTGGAATCTGGATTCCGGCCTGCTGAAAGATTTCGGCCTTACGGAGCGCTTCAAGTTGCAGTTCCGGGCGGAAGCCTTCAACGTTTTGAACCACACAAACTTTGAAAACCCGCGGAACGCGACGTCCGGGTCGCCCAACGTCCAGAGCAGCATTTTCGCCCGGAGTTGCTGCGTCTCGGCTTCGCTGCCGTCCTCGGCAACGGTGATCGCCATTGGGGAACCGAACCGGGTCATGCAGCTCGGCCTGAAGCTTAATTTCTAACTTAGCGCCCGAGTGGGATGGCTGGAGCCGGATACCGCAGGAACCACTGGCCAGAGGCATAAGCACGGGCTGAATAGCCTGAAGAATTTCTTTCACGCGCTTCCCCCAAGCGTGTCAGGAGAGCTTTTGCCCTCTTGACACGGACATATCATGCAAGTTGACAAACCGGAGATGTGGTCCGCCTTGCTACCTTGGCGATTTTTCCCGAATTACGTTAGCGCACTTGGAAGAAATCTTGCCCCTTTCTATCCAGCGGGGCACCCCTAAACGAGGTTGACGCGCTTGGCGGACTATGCCGCGCCAGGAATCCGCAACTGGGGATGACTTCGCGGCTCGGTTTGTGCGATTCTTCTTCGTCACAGAAGTCCGAGGACGGAGAACGATGCTAAAAAAGTTCAAGGATTTGACGGAAAAAGAGATTCTGGCGATCGCAATCGCCGCGGAAGAAGAAGATGGACGGATTTACGGGGAGTTTGCGGATGCGCTGCGGGAAGAGTATCCCTCAACGGCGCAAATGTTCGAAGAGATGCGCGCGGAAGAAGTGATGCACCGCGACCGGTTGTTTGAGATGTTCCGGCAGCGTTTCGGCGATCATATTCCTCTGATCCGGCGGGAAAACGTGAAGGGATTCCTGCAACGGAAACCGGTGTGGCTGGTCCGGCCGCTGGGCGTGAAAGTCGCCAGGAGACAGGCGGAAGTGATGGAACTGGAGGCAAGCCGGTTCTACGCGCGCGCAGCAAGCCGAACGACAGACGTATCAACGCGAGAATTGCTGAATAAACTTGCGGACGAAGAGAGAAAGCACACACAGACAGCGGGCGAACTGGAAGAAAAACACTTGACACAGAGCGCCAAGGCAAGCGAAGACGAATCGCACCGGAAGTTGTTTTTGCTACAAGTGGTGCAGCCGGGGCTCGCAGGATTGATGGATGGATCGGTTTCGACGCTGGCGCCGCTGTTCGCCGCGGCCTTCGCTTCGCACAGGAGCTGGGAAGCGTTCCTAGTTGGACTTGCGGCTTCGATCGGCGCGGGGATTTCGATGGCCTTTTCGGAGGGGCTTTCCGATGACGGCTCGCTGACGGGGCGTGGATCGCCGTGGCTTCGCGGAGGAGTTACGGGGTTGATGACCACGGCCGGCGGAATCGGGCATACCCTTCCTTTCCTGATCAGCAATTTTCATGCCGCCACGCTGGTGGCGGTGATTATCGTGGCGGTCGAGCTAATGGTCATCAGTTACATCCGGCACCGCTACATGGATACGCCGTTTTTGCAGGCAGCGTTTCAGGTGATTGTGGGCGGCCTGCTGGTGTTCTTTACGGGATATCTGATCGGCAGTGCGTAGAAAAACAGGTTTTAGTTTTAAGTTTTTAGTTTTAAGACTTCACATCGAGAACAAGCGGACGTGGCCACAGGCGGCGCGCTGTTCGAATAGAAAAGCGAGCCGCGACACTGTAATTTCCCTAGCAAGCAGAAACCAAGGCGAAGCTATCGAAGGGCGGAGGCTCGCTCGATGGCAATGACCGATCAGTTTGGTTGTGTTGCGGGAACTGGAGCGGCGGCGTGGGAGCGCGCTCTCCGAATCCAGGACTGCAGGCGATCCATGTAGATGTAAACGACAGGCGTGGTGAAGAGCGTGAGCATCTGGCTGAGAATGAGGCCGCCGACGATGGTGATGCCCAGCGGACGGCGCAGTTCGGAGCCGACACCCGCGCCGAGCGCGAGAGGCATGGCCCCGAGAAGCGCGGCCATGGTGGTCATTAATATGGGCCGGAAGCGCAGCAGGCAGGCCTTGTAGATTGCTTCGACGGGAGACAATCCCTCTTCCCTTTCCACTTGCACCGCAAAATCAATCATGAGAATGGCGTTTTTCTTGACGATGCCAATCAACAGGATGATGCCGATGAGCGCGATGATGTTGAGATCGGACTTAATGAACTGGATGGCGAGGAGCGCGCCGATGCCCGCGGAAGGAATCGTCGAGAGAATGGTGATGGGATGAATGAAACTCTCGTAGAGGATGCCGAGAACGATGTACACGGCGGCGAGGGCGGTGATGATCAGGACTAGTTGATTGGAAAGTGAATCCTGAAACGCCTGCGCGGTGCCTTGGAACGTGGCATGGACCGACGCGGGAACACCGAGTTCGCGCTGGGCTGCCTGAATATGCAGGACCGCGGGTCCGAGCGAAGCGCCGGGCGCGAGATTGAAAGAAAGCGTGATGGCCGGGAAGATGCCTTGATGGTTAACGGAAAGCGCGGTGTTGGAGTGCTCGAAATGGGCGAAGGCGCTAAGCGGGACTAGTTTCCCGGAACTGGAGGGCACATAAACCGACTGGAGGACCTCCGGACCAGGCTGGAACTGGGGCGCGACTTCCAGCACGACGTGATACTGGTTGATGCCTTTGTAGATGTTGGAGACCTGGCGCTGGCCGAAGGCGTCGCTGAGCGTGTTATCAATGTCCAGCACAGCGACCCCGAGGCGGCCGGCGGTGTCGCGGTCGATAACGATGGCGCTTTCGAGCCCGTGCATCTGCTGGTCGGAATTGACGTCGCGCAATTCAGGAATTTTAGCCAGGCGCTGCTGAAGAATGGGCGCCCAGTGCGTGAGGTCCTCCAGACGGTCGGCCTGAAGCGTGTATTGGTACTGCGCTGCGCTTCCCCGGCCGCCGACGCTGAGGTCCTGAACGGCTTGCAAGTACAAGGCGGCGCCGGGGATGCCGCTGGTCTTGGAACGAATGCGCGCGATGACCTGGTCGGCGCTCAGCTTCCGCTGCTCGAGCGGTTTGAGTTGAGCGAATAGGCGCGCCGTGCTGCCACCGCTACCACCGCCAGTGAAAGAAATTACGGTTTCCACGGCAGGATCTTGCGAAACAATGTCGGTAAAAGTGCGCATCTTTACCGACATGGCGGCAAAAGAGAGATCCTGATCGCCTATGATGCTGCCGTTGATGCGCCCGGTGTCCTGCTGCGGGAAAAAGCCTTTGGGCGTCTGGTAGAAGAGGTAGCCATTCAGGCAAACCGTGCCGATGGTGACCAGCAAGATCAGGAACTGGTGGCGAAGCACCCAGCGCAAGGAGAAATCGTAGGTGCGGAGAAGACCGTTAAAGGCGTTTTCCGAAAAACGGTAGATCCTGTTGTGTTTGCCCGTTTCGTGGCGGAGGAAGCGGGCGCACATCATGGGCGTGGTCGTAAGAGAAACGAAAAGCGAAACGCCAATGGCCACGCTGAGCACCACGGCAAACTCGCGGAAAAGGCGGCCAACGATCCCACCCATCATTAAAATGGGGATGAACACGGCAACCAGTGAAGTGCTCATCGAGAGCACGGTGAAACCGATTTCGCTCGCCCCTTTCATGGCAGCGGCGAATGGTTTCATGCCGTTTTCGATGTGACGGGAGATGTTCTCGATGACCACGATAGCATCGTCCACCACGAAACCCGTACAGATGGTCAGCGCCATGAGCGAGAGATTGTCCAGACTGTAATGGCAGAGATACATCACGCCGAAAGTGCCGATAAGCGAAAGCGGAACAGCCACGCTGGGGATGATAGTGGCCCAAACGTTCCGCAAGAAGGCAAAGACCACGAAAATCACCAGGATGATGGAAATGATCAGCGCCACTTCCACGTCATGGACCGAAGCGCGAATGGTGGTGGTGCGATCGACGGCGACGCTCAGATGGAGAGAGGGAGAAATGGAAGCGCTGAGTAGCGGGAGAAGGGCGGTGATACGGTCCACCGTCTCGATCATGTTGGCGCCGGGCTGGCGAAAGATGGCCAGAAGCACAGCGCGCTTTCCGCCCGAAAGTCCCAAGTTGCGCGTGTCTTCGACGGAATCCAGCACCTCGGCGACGTCCCGCAAACGCACCGGAGCGCCTACGTGTCCGGCAACGATCAGCGGCTGGTATTCGTAGGCCTTGAAAAGCTGGTCGGAATCGGTCACCGCCCACACCTGCTTGGGATCGGAGAGCGCACCCTTCGCGAGGTTGGCGTTGGCGGCCTGGAGCGACTTACGAACCGTCTCCAAACTGATTCCGTAGCTGTTCAACTGATAGGGGTTGGCTTCGACGCGCACGGCGGGGCGGGCGCTGCCCCACGTAAAGACTTGGCCGACGCCTTGGACCTGCGCGAGCTTCTGCGCGAGGATGGAATCCGCGGCATCGTAGATTTGCGACGCCGGAATGTTATCGGAGGTCAGGACCAGCAACATGATGGGAGCATCGGCGGGATTGACCTTGCGATACGTGGGCTGGCCCGGAAGATCGGCGGGAAGCTGGCTGCGAGCGGCGTTGATGGCGGCTTGCACGTCGCGCGCGGCGGCGTTGATGTCGCGATTGAGATCGAACTGGAGCGTAATGCCCGTGTTGCCGAGGCCGCTCGTGGAAGTCATCTGGGTGACGCCGGCGATGCGGCCGAACTGGCGCTCGAGCGGCGTGGCCACAGCCGAAGCCATGGTTTCCGGGCTTGCGCCTGGCAGTCCGGCCCCAACGGAAATCGTCGGAAAATCGACTTGCGGGAGAGGAGCAACCGGTAAAAATCGAAACGCCACGATTCCCGAGAGCAGAATGGCGATCGTAATCAGCGAGGTGGCCACGGGCCGGCGGATGAAAGGCGCTGAAAAGTTGGAAGAAAAATTCACCGGTCAATCTCCAGGAGCGGCGCCGGGCGCGGGCTCTTCGACGGGATTGCCGACGTGGAACGAGAAACGGCGCGCCAGCCAGTCAAATGCGAGATAAACCACCGGCGTGGTGTAGAGCGTGAGCAACTGGCTGAGGATCAGGCCGCCGACGATGGTGATGCCCAAGGGGCGCCGCAATTCCGAACCGACGCCGGCGCCGAGGGCGAGCGGCAAACCGCCGAGCAAAGCCGCCATGGTGGTCATCATGATGGGGCGAAAACGCAGGAGGCAGGCTTCGTAGATGGCGTCCAGCGGCGCTTTTCCTTCCTTGCGCTCGGCCTCCAGGGCAAAGTCGATCATCATGATGGCGTTTTTCTTGACGATGCCGATCAGCAGGATCATTCCGATGAGGGCGATAACGCTGAAATCCGTGCGGCAGATCAGCAGAGCGAGGATGGCGCCGACGCCGGCGGACGGCAGCGTGGAAATAATGGTGATGGGGTGAATGTAACTTTCGTACAAAATGCCGAGAACGATGTAAACGGTGATCACCGCCGCGAGGATGAGAATGGGTTCGTTCGCCAGGGAGTTGAGGAAGGCCGCGGCGGTGCCCTGAAACGTGGCCTGGATGCTGGGCGGCATGTTCAGGTCCTGCTTGACGCGGTTGATGGAGTTGACGGCGTCGCCGAGCGAGACGTTAGGAGCCAGGTTGAACGAGAGCGTGACGACGGGAAACTGGCCCTGATGGTTCAGCGCCAGAGCGGCGGCGCCGGGTTGGAAGCGCGTGAAGGCGCTGAGAGGGACCTGCGTGCCGTTGGAGGATTTTACATAAATGTATTTCAGCGAATCGGGATCCTGCTGGAACTGCGGGTCTACTTCCAGAACGACGTGATACTGATTGAGCTGGGTAAAAATGGTGGAGACCAGGCGCTGGCCGAAAGCGTCGTAAAGCGTGTTGTCAATATCGGCGGGAAGAATGCCCAGCCGCGAAGCGGAGTCGCGGTCGATGGTGAGCGCGGCGACGAGGCCCTGGTTCAACTGGTCGCTGGCGACATCGCGCAGCTCGGGCAGTGATTTCAGTTTATCGATGAAGCGGGACGTCCAGTAGGCGAGTTCCTTGGGATCAACATCTTCCAGGCTGTATTGGAATTGCGTGCGGCTCACGCGATCTTCGACGGTCAGATCCTGAACCGGCTGAAGGAAGAGCGAAACTCCGTCGACTTTGGCGAGTTCGGGCTGCAGGCGGCGGATGACGTCGGAAGCGCTGATCCTGCGCTGGGCGAGCGGCTTGAGATTGATCTGGATGCGACCGCTGTTGAGCGTGGTGTTTGTGCCGTCGATGCCGATGAAAGAGGAAAGGCTCTCGACCGCCGGGTCCTTGAGGATGACGCCGGCTAAATCCCGCTGCCGCTGGGCCATGGCGGCGAAAGAAATGTCTTGCGCACCCTCGGACACGCCGAGAATAACGCCAGTGTCCTGCACCGGGAAAAATCCTTTGGGTACGTAAATATAAAGAAGAATGGTGCCGGCGAGAGTGGCGACGGTGACGAGCAGCGTGGTGGTGCGGAATTGCAAGACAAACTTCAGCGTGCGGCCGTAGAAAGCGATGACGGAGTTAAATGCATTTTCCGACTTGCGATAGAACCAGCTCTCTTCCTCTTTTTTCTGATGGCGGAGCAGTTTGGCGCACATCATGGGCGTCAGCGTCAGCGAAACAAACGCGGAGACCAGGATGGTAACGGCGAGAGTGACAGCAAATTCACGGAACAGGCGGCCGACGATATCGCCCATGAAGAGAAGAGGGATGAGCACGGCGATGAGCGAAATGGTGAGCGAAACGATCGTGAACCCGATTTGCTCTGAGCCTTTGAGCGCGGCCTGGAGCGGCGATTCCCCTTCCTCGATGTACCGGCTGATATTTTCGATCATGACGATGGCATCGTCGACGACAAAGCCGGTCGAAATGGTCAGCGCCATCAGAGAAAGATTGTTGAGGCTGTAGCCGAGGAGATACATCACCGCGAAGGTGCCGATGAGGGAAAGAGGAACGGCAATGCTGGGAATGATGGTGGCGCGAATGCTGCGAAGAAAAAGAAAAATGACCATCACGACGAGCGCGACGGTAAGCACCAGCGTAAACTGCACATCTTCAACGGAGGCGCGGATGGTCGTGGTGCGGTCCGTGAGAATATCCACCTTAACAGCAGCGGGGAGCGCGGCCTTGAGTTGCGGTAGGAGGTTGGTGACGCGGTCGACGACGGCAATGATATTCGCGCCGGGCTGGCGCTGAATATTCAGAATGACGGCGGGATTCTGATTGGCCCAGGCGGCCTGCTTGGCGTTTTCCACGCCGTCGACCACCGTGGCGACGTCGGTCAGCCGCACCGGCGCGCCATTGCGGTAGGCCACGATCAGCGGGCGATAACTGTCGCTGGAGATGAGCTGATCGTTTGCGCCGATGGTGTAAGCCTGGTGCAGTCCGTCGAAAGTGCCTTTGGCCTGATCGACATTGGCCTGGCCAAGCGCGGTGCGCAGATCTTCAAGGCTCATGCCGTAAGAGGCCAGGGCCGTGGGATTTGCTTGAATGCGCACGGCGGGCCGCTGGCCGCCGCTGATGCTGACGAGCCCGACTCCGGAAAGCTGGGAAATTTTTTGCGCCAGCGTGGTGTCGGCGAGGTCCTCGACTTTGGAGAGCGGGAGAGACGCGGAGGTGAGCGCGAGAGTCATGATCGGCGCGTCCGCCGGATTTACTTTACTGTAAATTGGTGGATTGGGAATACCTTGCGGGAGAAGATTGGAAGCGCCATTGATGGCGGCTTGAACACCTTGCTCCGCGACGTCAATGCTCAAGTCCAGCCCGAATTGCAGAGTGATAATCGAACTGCCGAAGGAGCTCGTGGAGGTCATCTGGTTCAGGCCGGGGATCTGGCCGAACTGGCGCTCGAGCGGCGCAGTGACCGAAGAGGCCATGACCTCCGGGCTGGCGCCGGGATAAAACGTTTGCACCTGGATGGTGGGGTAATCGACCTGAGGCAGCGCAGAGATGGGCAATTGCCGGAAGGCGACCCAGCCCACGAGGAGGACGCCGACCATCAGGAGGGTGGTGGCGACCGGCCGCAGAATGAACGGCCGCGACGGACTCATCGCGGGGACCCTCCGGCATGGCTGTTCGAAGGGCTCCCGGTTTGTGGCGCACCTTGAGCGGGAGGTGGAGACGCAGAGTTGCGACCCGCGCCATTCGTACCGGGCGAGGGGCTGGGATTGATCTTAGTCCCATCCTGCAGTTTGTCCTGGCCATCGACGACCACAACATCACCGGGATTCAAACCTGCGCTCAAGCCAACGCTGTTGCCGGTTGCCTGCGCGATGGTCACGACGCGAATCTTCGCGGTGTTGTCGGCACCGGCGGAATAGACGTAAGTTCCCTGGGGACCGCGCTGAATGGCAGCGGCGGGAACGATGGTGAGATTGTGCTTGGTATCAACGAGAAGGTGGATGTTGACGAACTGATTGGGGAAAAGAGCGTTGTCGGCGTTGGCAAAAATGGATTTGAGCTTGTAGGTACCGGTGGTCAGATCAATCTGATTGTCGATGGTCTGGAGTTTTCCGCTGGCGATTTTGGCGGTGTCGTCGCGGTCGTAGGCATCAACGGCAAGTTGGACGCCAGAACGGAGCTTGGCGTTCACCTGGGGAAGCTGATCCTGTGGCAGGCTGAAAATCACGGATATAGGCTGGAGCTGGGTGATGACAAGGAGTCCGTTGGTGTCAGTGGCATGCACGATGTTGCCGACGTCGACGAGGCGGAGGCCGATGCGGCCGCTGATCGGTGCGGTGATGCGGGAATAAGTGAGCTGCAGTTTGGCGTTGTCGATCTGGCTCTGATCCGAAGCGATGGCGCCATCAAATTGGCCGACCAGTGCGGCCTGCGTGTCAAGCTGCTGCTTGGGAATGACGCCTTCCTTAAAAAGAAGGTTGAATCGTTCGAGATTTACTTCGGCGTCTCTGCGCTGAGCCTGATCTTTGGCGAGCTGCCCCATGGCCTGCGCAAGCTGGACTTGGAAGGGCCGTGGATCGATCTGTGCGAGAAGATCTCCTTCGTGGACGAACTGACCTTCCTTGAACGCCACACTCGTGAGCTGACCATCTACGCGACTGCGAACCGTGACGGTGTTGAAGGCGGTGACGGTGCCAAGGCCATTGAAATAGACGGGCAAGTCGCCATGCTGGGCGGTGGCAACTACAACCGGCACAACCAGGTTGCCTGCGCCGAAACCTCCCTTGCCCTTGCCGGGTGCGCCTGGCACAGCGGGGTCGGCTGCCTGGCTGGCGCTCCTTGAGCTGCGGTAATACCAGCCACCAAGAGCGATAACTCCAAGTACGAGAACCCAGAGCCACCACCGGCTCCTGGAAGGCGCCGCGGCCGCAGAGCTTTCGATGCCGCGCTCGGGAAGGTCTATGGACTTGGTCTGGCCCATCCGTTCGCTCCTATAATGAATAGCGGTTGTGCGAGAGAGTCTGCCGAAAGCAGGGCAATCGCAAGTAGACGCGCGGGGCTACGGCGTTTAATAACGACAGCCCACCGGAAATCATTGCCTACACCTATTATAAGACGGCTTTTGGAGGCGAATGGTTACGAAGGGATCTGAGGTCACCGCAGGCACCAGCCGGAGCGTCCGGGCGGTCAAACCGGGATGGGAATTCTGAGATTCTTGCAATTTGAGGGGTGCAGAAAGGGCCGGGAATAAGTAGACTGTCGCGGGAAAGTGCAGGCTTCGAAAAATGGGGCCAAGAATCTGGATGACTAGGAGAGAAAAACGACATGTTCAAGGGCCTGATCCTGGGGATTTTGCTGGGAATGCTGTTGATTGGGGGAGGTGTTTACTACTACTTCTCTTCGGGGCACGCGCCGGTTGCTACGTCTGCACCACCCATGCCGCTTGAAAAGACGTTTGCACGCATCGGGCTGCATGCCTATCTGGATAAGCTGCCGCACCCGGAGCCCCAGGTACCGGCGGATGAAGCCAACCTCGTAGCAGGCGCAAAGGTTTACAAGGAACATTGCGCGGTGTGCCATGGGTTTCCCGGTGAGTCCAAGGGCGCGATCGCGCTAGGAATGTATCCCGCGCCGCCGCAACTCTTTCATGGCGTTGGTGTGACGGACGACGATGCGTGGGAGTCGTACTGGAAAGTGGAGAACGGGATTCGGATGACGGGGATGCCGGCATTCAAGGGGCAACTGAGTGAAAAACAAATCTGGCAGGTGAGCGTGCTGGTAAAAAACGCTGACAAAATTTCAGCGTCCGTGAAAAACGAGCTTGCGGCGGGCGCTACGACGCCCATGTCGATGGCGATGCCATCGGGCAGCACGGCAGCAGCAAAAAAATAGATCGAACTTGCCGCACTAACCAGCTGGTTTAGCGCGTTCCGCGACGCGACGTAACTGAGGAAAACGCCAGGCCCACAGTCCAGTCACGAAGAGTGTGCCCAGACCACCCAAGACCACGGCGCGCACGGCTCCGAACCATTGCGCTGTAAGACCGGACTCGAACTGACCGAGTTCGTTAGAAGCACCAATAAAAATCACGTCCACGGCGTTCACGCGACCACGCATTTCGTCGGGCGTGCCAACTTGAATGAGCGTCTGACGAACAATGACGCTGACCATGTCCGTCGCGCCCACGAGAAAGAGCGCGATCAGAGAAACCAGCAGGCTCCGGGAGAGACCGAAGAGAATGGTGGCGACGCCGAATCCGGCTACGCACCACAGCATCATCGATCCTGCCCGGCGCCCCAGAGGCCTGTGCGCGATGAACATCGCCATGGCCGCAGCGCCCGCAGCGGGAGCACTTCGAAGAATTCCCAGGCCCCAAGGTCCGGTTTCCAAAATTTCCCTGGCGTAGACCGGAAGGAGCGCAATAGCGCCTCCCAGCAAAACGGCAAAGAGGTCCAGCGAGATCGAACCGAGGATCATTTTTTCGCGCCAGATGTAGTGCAAGCCCGCGAGCATGCTTTTCCAATTCATCGGCTCCGGAACGCGCGGTATGGATTGCACCTTGATTTGCAAGGCAGAGAGCGCAGCAGCAGCCGCGGCAAAAAAAGAGAGGGTGTACACGGCGGCGGGGCCGTGAGAAGCAGCATAGACGATCCCTCCCAAGGAGGGGCCGAGGACGATGGCGCACTGATAGAAGCTGGAGGACCAGGCGACGGCGTTGATGAAGTCCTTTTCGGGGACCAATTGCGGCAGAAGCGCGCGGCTCACCGGTCCGCTGAAAGAGCGCACGATACCCAACAAGACGAGCACCGCATAAATGGGGTAGACGGCGGGGACTCCGCGTAGCGTGAGGTAGAGCAAGGAGCCCGCGCAAATGGCGTATCCGGAATAGCAAGCGACGATCAGACTGCGCCGATCGTAGCGATCCGCGGCATGGCCCGCGACAAGGAAGAGGAGAATGCCAGGGAGAAACTGGGCCAGGCCGACGAGGCCGAGATCCAGCGGCCTCTTCGTGATTTCGTAGACTTGCCAGCCGACCGCAACCGACTGCATCTCCGCGGCAAGGACGATGAAGAAACGCGCCGACTGGAAAAGAACGAAACTTGGATAAGTGAAAGCAACTCGCCCGGCGGCTCTGGAGTTCTCGAATGCAGCCATCGGACATTACTTTGCCACAAATTCAGAATGCGAACGAGGGCTCGGGCAAGATCAAAACAAAAGCGCGCGAGCCGAAGAGAGAGTTACGACTCGCGCGCACCGGGGGCGAATTGAAGCTTCGGGATTTCTTATTGAGCGAAAACGAGAATCGTGAATTGACCTCCCAGATTCGCAGGCACGAAGAGATGATGAGTTTTGGGGTCGAGTCCCATGGTCTTTGAACCCGGGTTGGTTGCGACGTTTTCGAGAAGCGTGTATTTATCGGCGGAATCCTGATGGAAAATCGAGATGGTGCCGCCTCCGGTTGATTGAAACACGAGTTTAGTGCCGGGGTCGTAAGCGGCTGCGTCCACACGCTCGCCGATCGGCGCAGTCGTGATTACTTTGCCGCTGTCTGCATCCAGCACCACCATCAGTTGGCCACCACGGCAGCCTGCAAACAACCGGCGGGTTTGCGGATCGAAAGCGAGAGCAGTCGCCGTTTTGCCCGGCGTCAGCGGCCAATGGTGCAGGACCTTCAGAGTTTTTGAGTCGATGTGAACGGTCTCCGCCTTTTCTTCAAGGTTGATGTAGACGCTGCCTTTTCCGTCAGCCGCCGCAAATTCGGGCCCGCCGCCCAGATCAATCGTGCCCGCCACCTTTCCGTCCGCAGCGTTGATCACCGTGGTGCTATCGCTTTCACCATTCATCACGAAGAGGTGTTTGGTAGCCGGATCATAGATAATCGCGTCAGGTTTTTTTCCGACCTTGACCTCACCCAGCGGCTTCAATGTCTTCAGGTCAAAGATGATCACGGAGTCTGATTTACCGGCGGTGATGAATCCGCGGCCGAATTCAGAGGCGATGGCCACGCCATGGGCGCCCGGAGTGTTTGGAATCGTGCCAACGAGGTCAGATGTGTCCGCATCGAGGACTTCCACTTGCGTGGCATGCGCGATGTAAACGCGCCGCCCCGCTTCGTCCACGGTGACGTAGTCCCAGCCACCTGCGCCGGGAACGGTCACTTTCTTGATGATGTGATATCCGGATGGAGGCGCCGCCAAGGCCGCCATTGCCGTGAGGCCGAGAATTACCGCCAGCATTGCGAAATTGCGTCTCATTTTTTCTCCAATGATGAAGTGTGATGCCTTGCCTGGTTCTCCGTGAAAAGCTGAAATTTTCAGTGGCAGGTGCCGCTGCCGGAATCGGCGAAGCTCTTCCCCTCTTCGGGAATAAATTGCCAGTCGTAGGCACCAGGCTTGAGGGTGAGCTTCAATACGCCAAAGGCCGTGGCATCGCGCAATTCGCTGTTGGGCTTCGGCGAGCCGAACGGGCGGTGATTCTTGCCGCCGGTGCCAACGACGAATTCGCGAATGCCGCGCTCGGGATCGGCGGTGCCATCAGGCGTTTGCGGGGCGAAGCGCTCGTAATCATGGTCGTGGCCGCCGACCACGACATCGGCGTTGGCTTCGTAAAGCGCCTGGAAGAGCGGCTTAACGGTGAGGTCGTTGCCGTGCGCGCTGCCGGAACTGAAGAGCGGCTTGTGCCAGTAGGCGAGCGTGCAAGCGGCGGGATGCGCGGCGAGATCGGCGCGCAGCCATTTTTCCTCGGGCGAGCCGGCTTCGCAGCCGCCGACGTCCTTGCATTCGCTGTTCAGAACGATGATGTGCCATGTTCCGAGCTCGTAGCTGTAGTAGCCGGTCTTGGGGTCTCCCGCAGCCGCTCCAAAATAATCGAAGTAAGGCGTGGCGCCAGAAGAATGAAATTCGTGATTGCCGGGCGCGGGCCGAGTGCGGGATTTTGCGCGGCCCCAAGATTTGTCGTAGCAGGTGAAATTTTCCTTGCTGCCGTCCGGATAGGCGAGATCGCCGACGGCCATGACGGTGCCGGGAAGTTGATCGAGCAATTTTGCAGTGGCTTCGGCGCCGGAAAGATCCTTGCAATCGGCGATGTCACCGGCGCCGACGAGGGTTGCGGCTTGATCTTTGGCCGGAGGTACGCCGGGGGATTTCGCACGCTCCTTGGCAAAGCCGACAAAGAGGCCTCCGAAGACTAGAATTGCCACGGTGAGAGCTGACTTCACGCGAAACCTCGCAATCCATCAATGCTAATGCTTGTAAAAGGTACGATTCGCAACCTAAACACAGCTTAAATCACCGCCGAAAGATTCGACATTCGGCAAAAAACATCGGCCGGAGGGCCAAGAAGAACCCGCGCTGCGGCCTACCCGGAACCTCTTGCCAGGGTTTCGGAGGGGGTACCCACCCCCGGGTGTTTTTGGTAAAGAGTGCGGAATCGATTGAAAAGAAATGGGTTGAGTTTTGCGTGAGTGCAAAAAAGCGCAAAAGAGTGCGCAAGAGTATCAAAACAAAAGAGATGAATGCAAAACGTTGAAATATTGAAGGGTTTGAAAGTTGGAAGTCTGAGGGTACCCCCTACACCCCCGGCATTTTGCATGAATATCAAAACAAAGGACTTATGAAATTTGCATTTCATAAGTGATTGATTCCAAAGGGCACGGCTTCGAGTGTGTGAGACTGCTACAAGAGGTTCCGGATAAGAAAAAGCGGCGGCAAGCTGCCGCACTGCAGAGGATGTCGCAGTATTACCTGAGGTGAATTGTACCATACAGATGAGTCTGGTCAACAAGTACATTTGAATGGCCGCGTGAAAAATTGGGGCGTGAAACGGGAGCGGCCGTTGTCGGCGCTCGGGCGAAATCGGGAGAGAGTGGTGTAGCAAGAGTTTCCTTTGGGCCGCGGTGGCCGTGGCGAAAACAGAATCATTGTTTCGCCACGGCATCGCGCGATTCCTTATTTTCCTTCAGACTTGAATTGAAATAAGGTTAACGTCCAGGGGCGAACCACTTGCAGAGTTCACCTCCCACAGGGGGATAGCAGCGTTCTGATGTCTGAGAACTCCCCCTAAGATCCGACTAAGGTGAGTAGACGGGAGATTAATTACGCGGAGATAACAGCGAAATGAGAAAGGCGTAAAGGAAGAAGAAAATCTTCTGATCGCACGTTCACTAAACAGGTTTCTGGCAAAATAGTATTGATTGTATTCCGAGCAGAGCGCGGACCTCTTCCTCTCCGCGCGGTTTTCCGCGGAGAATCTGCTTCCTCCAAAGAACCAAGCCCTTCGACTCCGCTCAGGGTAAAAAAAGCAGGTTCCTCGGGCAAACTTCGCCCTCGGAATGACAAGTTGAGTAGTTTTTCAGCGGCCTGGGAAGGCGCGCTTTGCTTCGTTTATCAACACTATTCTTGAGTGGCTTTTCTGGGCTGCAGATAGAAATGGATCGCGGGGGTAAAGATGAGCGAGAGCACCATGGAGCTGAGAATGCCGCCGACGACCGCAATGGCCAAAGGCTTCAGCATGGCAGAACCAGCCCCGATGCCGAATGCCAGAGGAAGCATACCCGCGACCGTGGCCAGGGCCGTCATGGCAATCGGCCGCAGCCGGCGGCGGCCCGCCTGAATCATGGCCTCTTCACCGCTATATCCGAGCGCGCGAAAACGCTGCTCAGCATCGAGGAGGAGGATACCGTTCTTGGCCACAATGCCGATGACCATGATCATGCCCATGAAAGATGCCACGTTGAATGTAGTGCGCGTGATGAGTAGAGCGAGAAATCCGCCGAAGCTGGAAAGCAGGGCGGATGCGAGAATCGCCGACGGCGCCGAGAAAGTACGGAATTCAAGCAGCAGAACGGCAAACAAGAGAACCAGCGCCAAGAGGAGAACAGTCAACAGATCATTGAAAGATTTCTGCTGCTCCTGATAGAGGCCGCCATACTCGACTCGAATCGAAGAGGGAAGGTGTAGATCGGCAACTACTTTTCTGACCGCAGCCATGCCGGTTCCCAAACCCACGCCTTCGAATCGGCCAGTGACCGTAACCAGACGTTGAAGGTTCTCACGGCGAATTTCGGTTTGGCCGGGATCGGTGATGACGGTGGCCAGGGAGCCAAGCGTAGCTGTATGCCCCGTCGAGCTTGTCACTAGGGTATTGCTCATGCGGTCGAGCGTGGACCGGCTTTGTTCAGGGAACCGCACTCGGATGGTATAGGCGCGATCGTTGACGACGACAGGTGTAGCTGCCGGCTCTCCTTCCAGAATTGCCGCTGCATCCATAGCGACTTCTTCGGACGTAAAGCCAGCACGGGCGGCGATCGTCGGATCGATCTGATACGTCACTGCTGGTCCGCTCGTTGTGTTCACCAGGCCATCAAGGACATCCACTACAGGATGGGTCTTCCCAATTTGAACATTGCTGATGGCGTCCGCCACACGCGGGGCGGTTTGCGTCAGCAGTTTTGGGTTTTGCGAGAAAAGCTTGATGACGACGGGTTCTGGCTGGCTCGTGAGGTCTCCGATCATGTCCCCCAAGACCTGAATGAACTCCACCTTGGTGCTGGGTTCGGTCTGCTCGATCTCCGAGCGAATGTCCGCAATAACCTCATCGATGCCGCGTTTGCGCGCGCCTTGGGGCTTGAGCTTCACGGTGAAGTCGCCGCGGTTGGCTTCTGTCACCGCGGCGAGGCCGAGTTGCAAACCGGTGCGCCGCGAGGTGTTTTCCACTTCGGGCTGAGAACGGATGATCTCCTCGATACGCTGAAGGATGCGCTCCGTTTCGGCCAAAGAGCTACC
>WNFD01019550.1_pt1 | contig 17422 bp, 16 predicted proteins | sample 5400491 | NCBI WGS metagenome assembly WNFD01 (sample SAMN13153343, study PRJNA577476) | soil metagenome | isolation source: 120 cm saprolite under Douglas fir tree site 2 hole 2 replicate 2 | place: USA:California | collected 2015-04-18 | reverse complement strand
GTGGAGGAGAATCGCGTGGCCGGCGTTCAGACTGACAAGACCTCTTACGCAGCGCCGGTGGTGGTGAATTGCGCGGGGGCCTGGGCGGGGTGTATTGGGCCGCTGCGCTTTCCGGTGCGTCCGGTTAAGGGGCAGATGCTGGCGGTGGTGGGCGGCGGTAGCCTCAGACATGTGGTGCGGGCTGAGAAGGTTTATCTGGTACCGCGGAGCGACGGGCTAGTGGTGATTGGCTCGACGCTGGAAGAAGCTGGGTACGACAAGCATACGGATGTGAGCATGATCCAGCAGCTCTTTCATGCAGCACTTGAGGCTGTTCCTGGGCTTGGGAAGTCCAAAATTCACGAGGCGTGGGCGGGGCTGCGGCCGGGGACGCCGGACGATTTGCCGATCCTGGGCGAGACGGCATTGAAAGGATACTTCGTCGCGACCGGGCATTTCCGCGATGGGATACTGCTGGCGCCGATTACGGCACAGGTGGTGGCGGATGTGATTTTGGGCAAATCGCCGGCTTACGATCTGAGCAATTTTTCTGCCGCCCGATTCGGTAGCTAATTCCCGCAAAACCCTTTCACCACGGAGACGCGGAGGCACGGAGAAAGCTTGGTCGGGAATCTAGGGATTCACACGGATGAATAAAACAAAGGTTCAAATATCCGTGCTGGTCCGTACGAATCCGTGGCTCAGAAGTTGCCTTTGTTTCTCCGTGCCTCCGTGTCTCCGTGGTGAAAGGATTTTTCGTTATACTGAGACGCTTCGTGGATCAGGAAAGGACCCCTATGGCCTCGCCGGCAGTTGATTTTGCGCGCCAGAACCAGCAACGCTTTCTTAACGAGTTAAAAGACCTGCTGCGCATTCCCAGCATCAGCACCGCGCCTGAACACAAGTCGGATGTGCAAAGGGCGGCCGACTATGTGGCCAACGAACTGCGCCGCATTGGGATGGAGAACGTCGAGGTCGTCGCAACCAAGGGGCATCCGCTGATCTATGCCGACTGGCTGCATGCGGCGGGCAAGCCGACCGCGCTCTGCTATGCGCATTATGATGTGCAGCCTCCGGACCCTTTGAATGAGTGGATTTCGCCGCCGTTTGAGCCGGCCGAGCGCAACAACAACATTTATGCGCGCGGCGCGGTGGACGACAAAGGCCAGTTGTGGATGGAAGTCAAGGCCATCGAAGCGCTGATGAAGGGCCACGGCGGCAAGCTGCCGATCAATGTGAAGTTCATTGAGTATGTTCGCAAGCAGAAAACGAAGTTGAAGGCCGACTTTGCGCTGGTTTGCGATACGGAATTGTTTGCGCCCAATCTTCCAACCTTGTGCGTGGGGCTGCGTGGACTGGTTTATACCGAGATTGAAGCCACCGGGCCGAAGACCGATTTGCATTCTGGGATGTACGGCGGTGCGGCGCCGAATCCGTTTTTTGCGCTGATAGAGATCATCAGCAAGCTGAAAGATGCGAAAGGCCACGTGCTCATTCCTGGCTTCTACAAGAACGTGAAAACCCCCAGCGCAGCGGAACTCAAGGCCTGGAAGCGGTTGCCGTTTAACGAAGAGCATTATCGCAAGACTGAGGTGGGATCGAGAGTTCTGACCGGCGAGCCAGGATATTCGGTTTTGTACCGCACCTGGGCGCGGCCCACGCTTGAAGTCCACGGCATGCCGGGAGGCTTCACGGCGCCGGGAGCGAAAACCGTAATTCCGGCACGAGCGCAAGCGAAAGTTTCCCTCCGGCTGGTGCCCAATCAGGATCCGGACGACATTTTGAAACGCTATACGGCTTATGTGAAGAAGCTCACGCCCAAAGGGATTGAAACCAAGATCAAGCTGTGGAGCAAGGGGCCGGCGTGCGTGGTGGGTACGGACAACCGCTACATCAAAGCCGCGACTGAGGCTCTACATGAAGTCTTTAAGAAGGACACGGTCTTCATCCGCTCCGGCGGATCCATTCCAATCGTGACCGATTTTCAGGATGTGCTGAAGATTCCTTCGGTGATGATGGGGTTCGGGTTGCCGGACGATAATCTGCACGCGCCCAATGAGAAGTTTCATATCCCGAATTTTCATCGCGGGATTGAGTCTATTTGTTTGTTCTTTGAACGGCTGGGCAGAGGATAGAGCCTTTAACCGCAAAGAACGCTAAGAAGAACCGCCAAGGACGCGAAGAAAAGCTTTGCTTTGCGAACTTCGCGGTTCTTCTTTGCGTTCTTTGCGGTTAAAGGCTTTCCCGTCCTAGCCAAGAGAGCGAACGCCCCCGGCGAACAGCAGGTTCCTCGACTAGAAGTTCGTGCGTTGCGCACGATCTTCTTCGCTCGCAATGACAGGGCAATAAATCAAATGTCCACCGCCGCTTCCCGCAGCCGCTTGGCGGCCGTTTCCGGCGACACCGGCGAGTAATACACCTCTTTAAACGTGTAGGACTTGGCTTTGGCGGCGAGGATGGGGAGAATCTCTATGTGCCAGTGGTAGTCGTCGTCGAGGGTCTTCCAGTATCCCAGGCTGGCGGAAACGTGGGAGCGGTTGGGAGAAGTGTGCAGCACCAGATGGAAGGACTCGGTGATGGTGCGAATGCGCTGCAGGGTGCGCTTGACCAGGCCTCCCAGGTGCATGTCGCAAAACACGCAGCGCTCTTTTTGCTTGTAGTAATCAAGGCCTGCGCGCAATTCATAGAGCACGCGGCGGGGGATAAAGGTGGTTGCAGTCAGCTGGGAGTTGGGATGGTCAAACTCCTGCCCTGAACCCGGGCCGTGATTTTTGAATACGCTGATGTAGCGAAAGCGGGCGTCTCCCTTGAGGTCCTGGATGCGCTGCGCGGCCAAGAGCAAGAACTGCTCGATCTCGGCGTCATCAGCCTGCCACAACTGGCGGTCGTGCTTGGGATTTTCCACCAACACTTCATGCGCACCCACTGGGGGCATGCGGTCGTAAAGACCCTGGCCACGGCGTTCGACTTCGCCCTCGATGTGATAGATGGCGTTGGGGTGGACTACGGTACGCGCTGACCACGGGCCTCCCTGTCCCGGGATGGCGGCGCGGCTGGAAATCTGCTGCCGGTCCTTCGAACCTGGGCAAATCCGGCACTCGGTGGCGGGACGGGGCGCGGTTTCCGGAATATCGTCGCCGGTCAGTACCCAGGAGCGGGTGAGGGGATCTTTGCGCAGTTCCATACGGGCAGAGAATTATCGCACGAAGGGCTGTAGGGACCAGTTTTCCACGGAGGGTAACAGGGGAAGGGTTGTTATAATCCGCGCAAGAACAGCTGCTAGCTTCTAGCTACTAGCTTCTAGCAAGCAGGAACGAGATCGCTAGAAGCCGGTAGCTAGAAGCTAGAAGCTTCTTTGCAATCCTCATGACTGAGCCCACCACGCCGCTGATGCGGCAATACTCCGCCATCAAAAAAGAGCACCCCTCGGCGCTGCTGTTTTTCCGTCTGGGCGATTTTTACGAGTTGTTCTTCGACGATGCGGTACTGGCGGCGAAGGAACTGCAGATCACGCTGACCTCGCGCAACAAGGAAAAAGGCATCGCCATCCCCATGTGCGGCGTTCCCTACCACGCGGCGGAAGGTTATATCGGGAAGCTGATCCGTAAGGGCTACAAGGTTGCGGTCTGCGACCAGACCGAGGACCCGCGGTTGGCCAAGAAGCTGGTGCGGCGCGAGGTGACCCGGGTAGTCACTCCGGGCACTGTAGCCGATTCTTCGCTGGGTTCGGAGGAAAACAATTTTCTGGCGGCGGTGGTTTCGTCGGGGGATCGCGCCGGATTTGCGGCTTTAGACCTTTCGACCGGCGAGTTCCGAGCGACCGAATTCTCGGGCGAGGGCGCCGAGCAGCGAATCCAGGACGAACTGCTGCAACTGCGTCCCAAGGAACTACTCTACGGATCGTCGGCGCCGCTGTTCGAAAGGTCAGGTGCGGATCCTGGAGCAACCGAGCGTCAAACCATGCCCGTCTCCCCGGTCCGGCAGGGATCGCCGTGGGCATCGACTCCGCTGGACGACTGGATTTTTTCCCCCGACCACGCTATCCCGCTCCTCGAAAATCATTTCGGAGTGCTGTCGCTCGAAGGTTTCGGCCTGGCAGGAAAACCTGCCGCGGCGGCTGCGGCGGGAGCGATTCTTTATTACGTGCGCTCGACCCAGCGCGGCTCGCTCGACCACGTGGACCGCATCGGGTTTTACGAGCGCCACAACTGTCTGGTGCTGGACGCGGTCACGGTGCGGAATCTGGAACTGATGGAACCGCTGTTTGCCGGGACGGATGCCGGGGTGACGCTTTTCCGAGCGATAGATGCGACCATTACGCCTATGGGAAAACGTCTGCTGCGGGCGTGGATGCTGCGGCCGTCGCTGGACGCGAGCGAAATCCAGGCCCGGCTCGATGCGGTGGAGGAGCAGATCAAACAAACCATTGCCCGCGAGGAACTGCGGCGGGCGCTCGAAGGTGTTCTCGATCTCGAACGTCTGCTCAGCCGGGTGACGCTTGAAACCGCGAATCCGCGCGACCTGTTGGCGCTGGGGGCGTCGCTGGGAAGGATCCCGGTGGCGAAGGCGGCGCTGGGGCGGCTTTCTTCTACTCGTTTACAAACATTGCACGCGGGCATAGACGAACTCGCCGACCTGCGACTACGGATTGAGCGGACCATCGTTCCCGAGCCTCCAATTTCTTTGAATGACGGAGGGGTGATTCAGCCGCAGGCTGACTGCGAGCTCGAGGAACTGCGCGAACTGAGCCGCAACGGCAAACAGTTTCTGGTCGAGATGGAGCAGCGGGAGCGGGAGCGCACTGGGATCGGATCGCTGAAGGTGCGCTTCAACTCGGTTTTTGGATATTACCTCGAAATCTCGAAAGCCAATCAGCACCTGGCGCCGGCGGACTACGAGCGCCGCCAGACCCTGGTCAACGCCGAACGCTTTACCACCCCGGAGTTGAAGGAGTACGAGGCCAAAATTCTCGACGCTCAGGAGAAGATCGTCGAAATTGAGCGGAGGATTTTTGCCGAGCTGCGCTCGGCCATCGCCGGAGAAGCCCGGCGCATCCGGCAGACGGCACTGGCCTTAGCTGAAGTGGACGTGCTGGCGTCGTTCGCGCACCAGGCGGCGTTGCGCAACTATTGCCGCCCGCGCTTTGACGATTCTTCGGATCTCGAGATTGTCGCCGGGCGCCATCCGGTGATTGAGCAGCAGGAATTTGCAGCATCGGATAGAGACCGCTTCGTGCCCAACGATCTTTATCTGAACTCGAGCACCCACACCATCTTGCTGCTGACTGGGCCGAACATGGGCGGCAAGTCCACTTATCTGCGGCAGACGGCGCTGATCGTGATCCTGGCGCAGATGGGGTCGTTTGTTCCGGCGACCCGAGCGCGGCTGGGCATTGTGGATCGGGTCTTCACCCGCATTGGCGCCAGCGACAACCTGGCCCGCGGGCGCTCGACGTTCATGGTCGAGATGACGGAGACCGCTGGCATCCTGCACACCGCCACCCCGCGGTCTTTAATTTTGCTGGACGAAGTCGGCCGGGGGACTTCGACCTACGATGGCCTGGCTATTGCCTGGGCAGCCATCGAGTATCTGCACGCGCGCACCCGGGCCAAAACGCTATTTGCCACTCACTATTTTGAATTGACCGAACTCGGGGGGCAGCTTTCCGGGGTGAAGAACTATCACGTGTCGGTGAAAGAAACCGGCAGCGGGATTGTGTTCTTGAGGAAGGTCGTGCCGGGGGCTGCTGACCGCAGCTACGGAATCGAAGTGGGCAAGCTCGCCGGATTGCCCGAAGATGTGGTGCGCCGCGCGCGGGAGGTGCTGGCCGAACATGAGAACACAGAGGCGCGGTTGAGCGCCCAGTTGGCCAGCGGCAACGCGCCTTCGCCGCGGGCGGCGCAGCTTACCATCTTCACGCCGCTGTCGCAGCCGGTGTTGGAGCGGCTGCGAGAGGTCGATCTCGATCGGCTGACGCCGCTTGAGGCGCTGAATCTGCTGGCAGAATTGAAGAAGCAAGTAGAATAAGCGTCTCGAGCACAATGACTAGCAAGAAACAGCCTAGAAGTGACGAACCCATCGGCCAGCTTCTCGTCATTGGCTTCGATGGCACCGAGATGTCGCCGCCGCTGGCTTCCCTGCTCACGCGCATTCAACCTGCGGGGGTAATTCTCTTCGCGCGAAATATCGTCAACGCCCAGCAGACGCACAAGCTGCTGAAGGATTGCCAGAGTCACGTTCGCGAACCGCTCTTCACTTGCGTGGACCTTGAAGGCGGGCGGGTGGACCGCTTTCGCAATGTGACTGGTCCGGCGCCATCGGCTGCGGAAGTTTTTGCCACGGGCAACCGGAAACTGTTTCGCAAGCATGGGCAGGTCATCGGGACGACATGCCGGGCTCTGGGCTTTAATGTGGATTTCGCTCCGGTTCTCGATCTCGCGTTCCGGGCCTCGCGCAGCGTGATGAGTTCGCGGGCTTTTTCAACCGATCCCAAAGCGGTCATCCTTTACGCGCGGGAATTTCTGGCGGGACTGCAATCGGCAGGCGTCATCGGCGCGGGCAAGCACTTCCCTGGCCTCGGCGAAGGCAATCTGGATTCGCATCATGACCTGCCGATAATTGAGAAGCCGTTCCAACGTCTGTGGGAAGAAGAGGCGTCGCTTTCGAAAAAATGGATTGTTGACGTTCTTCGCCGCCGTATCGGCTATCGCGGGCTGATTGTCTCGGATGATCTGGAGATGGGCGGGGTGCTCAAGGCGGCGCCGGTAGATAAGGCCGCGATCGAATTCATTCGCGCGGGAGGGGATTTGTGTTTGATCTGCCATGAACGAGCAGGCATCGAGCGGGCATTTGAGACCATGGTGCGCGAGAGCGAACGGGACTCGAGGTTCCGCCGCCGGGTGCGGGAGTCGGCAAAGCGGGTGGCGGCATCGAAGAAGAAATCTGCATCGTTGAAGCGCCGGACAACGGCGCCATCGCCGGAGAAAATCAGGCGTCTTTCGACCCAGCTTTGGGAATTCAGCGAGCAGATCCGGTTGCGGCAACTCATGGCGGGGGCTGCCGCCGGAGCCGGGGCCGGCGAATGATTGTCGCGGGAGTGATGAGCGGGACCTCGGCAGACGGTATCAACGTGGCGTTAGTGCGGATCGGGACCGGATCCCGTCGAGTGCAAAGTGGCCTCCCGGCTTTTGGCGGGCGAGGGCCCCATTCGACTTCGCTCAGAGCAGGTCCGCCCCACACCACTTTGGAACTCTTGGGGCACGCTGAGTTTTCCTATCCTGCGGCGGTCCGGCGGCTGGTGCTGGCCTCGATGAATTCGCCACGCGCAAGAGTGGCGGATCTGGCGCGGCTGAATTTCCTCCTTGGCGAGTTGTATGCGGAGGCGGTGCTGGCGACGCAAAAGAAACTGCGCCTGAAAGCAGAGCTTGTCGGCTGCCACGGCCAGACGCTTTATCACCAGGGAACCCCGGCCCGGTTTCTGGAAAAAAAGCTGGCGGTGACCTGGCAGACGGGCGAAGGGGCGGTGATTGCGGCGCGGGGGGGAATTCCGGTGGTTTCTGATTTTCGTCCTGCGGATATGGCCGCAGGCGGGAAGGGTGCGCCGCTGGTTCCTTACCTCGACTATATTCTTTACCGCGACCCGAGCGTGGGCCGGATCGCGCAAAACATCGGCGGAATTGCGAATCTGACGGCAATCCCAGCGGGCGCAGCTCTCGATCAAGTCATCGCCTTCGACACTGGGCCGGGGAACATGGTGATGGACGCCCTGACCGAGCAGCTATTTGCGAAACCCTTCGACCGCGACGGAAAAATCGCTGCCTCAGGGCGGGTGCACGATCAGGTAGTTTTGCGCTTATTGCGCGGGAGTTTTTTCCGGCAATGGCCTCCCAAGACCGCTGGACGCGAGGAATTTGGGCGGGAGTTTGCGCGCGAGTTTCTGCGAGAGTCCAGGCTGCCCCACCCTTTGAAAACCGCAAAGGGTGCGGCAGCCGGCAGCGGTTTAGGCGCTGGGAAAGGCACAAAGGGAACTGTGGCCGCGGATAAGCGCGACGTGATTGCCACCGCGACGGCCCTCACAGTACGGTCCATCCGCGATGCTGTCGAGAGATTCGTTTTACCCCGGGGCAGATTCTCAGAGCTGATCGTCTCCGGGGGCGGGGCGAAGAATCCGACGCTGATGGCTTGCCTGGCCAACGAAGTCCGCGACCTGGGGTTGCGGCTTCGTTCCTCCGATGAGTTTGGAATTCCCTCCGAGGCCAAGGAAGCCGTGGCCTTTGCGGTGCTTGCGTTTGAAACCTGGAACCGGCGTCCGTCGAACGTGCCGTCGGCCACCGGAGCCAAGAGGCCGGTGGTTCTGGGCAAGATTTCGTATCCGTGAAACAGTGGTCAGTGGCTAGTGGTCAGTGGCCAGTAAAATCGGGGCTACTGGCCAATGAACGGAAGGCAACGAGGTTCACTGGCAACTGACCCCCTGATCACTGACCACTGACCACTGATTTATGGCGGCTTATATTGCGATGTTGCGTGGAATCAACATTGGGCCGCACAAGCGGATCAAGATGGACCGGCTTCGCGAGTCGTTCGAAGCGCTGGGATTCGATCGGGTGAGGACTTACATCCAGAGCGGGAACGTGGTGTTCAAAGCCGGGAAGATTTCTCCCACGGGATTGTACAAGAAAATTGAGGAGCGACTGCTCAACGATTTCGGATTTCCCGTCCCCGTGATTTTGCGGACGCGCGACCAGATGGAGAAGGTGATTCGCGGCAACCCCTTGCTGAAGGAAAAGGACATCGATCCGTCGAAGCTGCATGTGGCTTTCTTGTCGGATGCTCCCACGCCTGCGGCGCTGGGAAAATTGGAGACTCTTACTTTGGCGCCGGATCGGGCCCGCTGTTTAGGCCAGGAACTCTATTTGTATTTTCCCAACGGAGTTTCGGGAAGCAGTTTGTGGAAACATCCATTGGATCGGGTGCTGGCGGTCACGACGACGATGCGGAATTGGCAGACGGTGAACCAACTGTGCGAAATGGCGCGGGAATTAGCATGATGTGTGGGACGGGCGAATCTCGCGACCCAGAATCTTCGTCGAGGGAAAGCCTAATTAGTCCCTCCAGGAAGAACGCACAGCCGAGAGCCTGCCCTGAGCTTGTCGAAGGGGCGGCTGTGCCCACACGGGCTTGGGTTGCGCACAGGCTCATGTTCCTCGCTGTGTTTGCTTGGTCCTTTCCTCTGCTCTCTTGCTCGCACCAGCCCAAGGCCGACACCCTGGTGATGATTATCGAATCGAGCCCCACCAATCTTGATCCCCGGGTCGGGCTGGACGCGTGGTCGCAAAACATTGACGGGCTTCTATTCGACAACCTCCTCGCCCGCGATGAGCATCTTGGCGTCAAGCCCGGCCTCGCCGAGCGCTGGGATATTCCCGATCCCAAGACTTACATTTTTCATCTGCGCGCCGGAGTAAAGTTTTCGGACGGTCGGCCGCTGACTTCACGCGATGTGAAGTGGAGCTTCGATTCCCTGCTGCAGAGAAAGGTTCGCAGCACCAAAGCCTCGACCTACAGATTTGTGGACCGTATTGAAGCGCCCGACGAACAGACGGTGATTTTCTATTTGAAGGAGCCGTGGGCCGCTCTTCTGTGGAATGTTGCGGGCGGCGCGGGGATGGGAATTGTCCCTTACGGGAGCGGCGCCGAGATCAGCCAACAGCCGGTGGGCTCGGGGCCTTTTCGTTTCGTCAGCGCCGAGCAGGACAAAGAAGTCATCGTCGAGAGAAACGACAATTACTGGGGAGACAAGGCGAGGGTCTTGCGCGTGCGTTTCATGGTGGTACCCGACGCGACCACCCGGGCGCTCGAACTACGGAAAGGCAGTGCGGATCTGGAAAGTAACGCCCTAACTCCAGATATGGAACTCATCCTGCAGCGAGAACCGGCTCTGAGAATTATGCGAGGCCCGGGCACGCGGCTCGGTTATATGGCCTTCAATCTCCGCGATCCTATCCTGAAAGATGTTCGCGTGCGCCATGCGATTGCCTATGCGCTGGATCGTCAACCCTTGATCCATTATCTGATGCGCGATTCTGCACGGCTGGCCGCGAGCGTTCTTCCCCCCGAGAGCTGGGCTTACGATGGCGATGTTCCCCAATACTCGCACGATCCGCAAAAGGCCAGGCAGCTGCTCGATGCGGCGGGATGTCCGGCGACCAACGGTGTGCGCTTTCATCTCACCATGAAAACCTCTACCGAGGAAAGCTCGCGCGCCATGGCTGCGGTGTTTCAGCAGCAATTGCGGGAAGTGGGCATTGCGCTCGACATCCGCAGCTTTGAATCCGCTACGTTTTTCTCAGACGTGACGCACGGAGAATTTCAGGTGTATTCGCTGCGCTGGGTAGGCGGAAACGAAGATCCTGATATTTTTGGCTATGCCTTTCACTCAGCGAACATCATCCCCAAGGGCGCCAACCGGCAGTATTACAGCAATCCCCGCGTGGATGCGTTGATTGACAAGGCAAGGACCGAGATTGACCAGAACGTTCGCAAGCAGGACTATGCGGCGATCCAGCAGATCCTGGCCCAGGACTTGCCGTACGTTGACCTCTGGTATTTCGACAACGTCATGGTGTATTCCACGCGAGTGCGTAATCTGCAACTGAATCCTTCCGGGAACTATGATTTTCTGAGGACGGCAGAGCTGACCGCGGGGCCTTAGAGTCCTGGTTCAAAGTCAAAACCTTTAACCGCAAAGATCGCTAAGAAAATCGCGGAGAACGCAAAGAAGTGAGGTTTTTCTTTGCGTCCTTTGCGGCACCTTGGCGAACTTTGCGGTTAAAGTCTTTTCCTGCCCCGTGAGTCACAAACCGTAGGCACAATCAGGGCAGGTGAGGGCACATGGCCTGCATTTTCTGCGTGGTACCATCACAACTGCGTGCGCATACTCTTTATTGGCGACATTTTCGGACGCAACGGGGAAAACGCGGCGGCGGGGTTCGGGATCACACCCTCGCTGGCGGAGGATTTGTTCGACCTCGGAGTTGATGCACTCACCACCGGCAACCACGTCTGGGACAAGCGGGAGATTGTGGACTACTTTCAGTCAGTGGATGGGGATGCGCATGGTCCGGCGCGCCGGGTGTTGCGGCCAGCGAATTATGCCAGTGACCTGCCGGGCCGGGGGGTTTACGAAGGACGCAAGAACGACGTTCCTTACGCCGTGATCAACCTGCAAGGCCGGATTTTTATGGCGGCCAATGATGATCCGTTCCGCACCGCCGACCGCTTGTTGGACCAGATCAAGGCGAAAATCATTTTCGTGGACCTGCACGCGGAAGCGACGTCGGAGAAGATCGCGCTTGGCTGGTATCTGGATGGACGCGTCACCGCGGTCGTCGGAACGCACACGCATGTTCCTACCGCGGACGAGCGGGTGCTTCCCGGCGGGACCGCTTACATTACCGACGTCGGCATGACCGGGCCTTATGACGGTGTCATAGGCGTGAAAAAAGAGCTTGTGGTGGGACGGTTTCTGAATAATATGCCCGTGCGCTTCGAGCCAGCCACCGGCGACGCGCGCCTGTGTGCTGTGGTCATTGAGGGTGATGACGCAACCGGCAAGGCGAGTTCGATTCAGAGAATCATGTTGAAGTAGGCGTGGAGTTTTTTAGCCGCCGCCCGGAGGCTTCGGTTTCGCTCAAGGCAATCATGCCCCGGCCTAGATAGCCCCTAGCAGCTTCTGTAGCTCTCTCTTCTTCCGCGATGGGAGGTATTCGAGGGCCGCTCGCGCCAATGCGACATAGGCGTCTCTTGCTGAAGGGGTTTTCGCCAGTGACCGGAGATGCAGCCGAACCGTCTCCGTATCTCCGCGCACGACGGGTCCGCTGAAGGCACCCGCTGGACCGAGGTTGAGGTAATTCTGCAAAGTTTGGCGGATGATCGGCATCATGCGGCGGCGCGCCTGGCGATTGGAGAGTCCGGCCAGAGGCGCAACCGCTTCGGAAGACGCGAGCAGTGAAACCAGCAGCGGGCAAATCATGGTGGCGAAGGCGTGGTAGGCGCCCTTGTCCTGCTTGCGGAGCCTCATAGCCTCTCCGCCCAGGTCACGGACGATTTTGAACGCAACCCGAATAGCCGCCGGGTCGCCTTCGACGGCGAAGGTGACGCCGCGAAGTGCGGGAACGGCGCCTCTCACGAAAGTCATTAGAGGATGGACGGATGCGACCTTAGCTCCCTTTTCCTGAAGAATCCTGAGAGCATCGCTGGTGAGGACCCCGCTGGAGTGGAATGTTGTCTTCCCCCGCCAATTTTTGTTGGCAAGTCCAGCGGCAGTTTGTGAGACTTCGGCGTCGGGGACGCAGAACCAGATCACATTCGCAGCTAGACGAGCCGAGCGCGTGGTTGCAACTCGCGCGCCTACACTTGTGGCCAGCTTTCGTGCCGAAGAGGAAGAGAGCGACCGCGGGTTGCCACGAACAGTCACCTCTGGGATCGAGTAGCCGGCCTCGGCGAGGCGCTTCGCCAGTGCCGTTCCCAGGCGGCCGGCTCCCACAATCGCAATGGACGGGCGTTTCATGGCCGGGAGCATAGCAGGAGGAACGTACAAAAAGCGACTCGCACCGATTTCGCCTACGACGATTTCACTTATATTGTCTGTATGGGCAATTCAAAATCTTCCCGGAAGGCACGCGTGCTTTCGTCGTGTGAAGCTTACCGCGGCCCGGTGTTCTGGGTCACCACTGACGAAGTGCTCGAACCCACAGGCATTCGGGTGCGGCGCGATGTGGTACGGCATTCGGGATCGGTAGTAGTGCTGGCGGTTGACAAGGAATCGCGGGTCCTGCTGGAAAGGCAATACCGGCATGCGGCCGGACGCTTCCTGTACGAGCTTCCTGCGGGACGCATAGACGATGGCGAGAACGCCCTCGCAGCTGGCAAACGCGAACTGCAGGAAGAAACTGGCTACTCCGCCCGCAAATGGAAGCGCATCCTCCGCTTCTGGGCCAGCCCGGGCTTTGTCGCCGAGGCCATGTCTCTGTATCTTGCCCGCGATCTGCGACCGGGGGCGGCCCACCCCGAGGACGACGAAGCCATTGAAATTCTTTTTGTCCCGCTGAAAAAAGCGGTGGCCATGGTGGTCAGCGGCGCCATCCAAGATGCGAAGACTATCGCCGGCGTGCTCTGGCTGGACCAGCAGCGCAGGCAGGGATAAGAAGGGGCGATTTAAGGCTTTTTTCCCTGCTTGACAGTCACACTAAGCGGACGCACAATGGCCCAAATAGGGTTGTGTACGCTAGAGCACACTTCCCGTTAGGAGAGGATCGTTGAAAGGAACGGTAAAGTGGTTCAATAATGCGAAAGGATATGGCTTTATCGGACGCGACGACGGGCCCGATGTGTTCGTGCATTACAGCGCGATCTCCAGCGAAGGCTACAAGAGCCTGCAGGAGGGCGATCCGGTCGAGTTCGAGATCGTAGAAGGCCAGAAGGGGCCACAAGCGGCAAATGTGAGCAAGGCCTCGTAATAAATAGTTCCGTCCCAAGGCACCCCGCCCGACGGCCAAGCGCCGAACAACATCAGCGCTCAGTGGTTACTTTACTCAGCCGACTTTCTCTCTAGCACCGGATTGTTTAAGCTCTCCTTGTGGACAACAAGTCCCTTGCTGGAATTCTCTACGAGACCGCGGACCTGCTGGAGATTGATGGGCAGGATTCTTTCCGCATCCGCTCGTACCGCAATGCTGCCGAAGCCATCGAAGCTTTTCCGCAACAGATTTCGGAGCTGATGGGCGATCCCAAGCAGGTGCTGGCGATTCCGGGCATCGGCAAAGGAATGCTCACGAACCTGAAAGAAATGTTGGGCGAAGGCAAACTCACGCTTCATGCTGACCTGCTGCAGAAGTACAAGCCGTCCATGCTGCAGTTGCTCAAAGTGCAGGGGCTGGGACCGAAGACCATCAGCCTGATCTGGAGCGCGTACCAGGTTTGCGATCTGGAAGGCGTGGCGCAACTTGCCCGCGACGGCAAGATCCGCATTTTGCCGCGCATGGGCGAGAAGCACGAACAGAAGCTACTGAAGGCGATCGAGGACTATCAGCGAATCGCGGGCAGGTATTTGCTGGATGCGGCGGAAACTCAGGCGGAAAAAATAATCCAGCACCTGCGCGAGTGCGCGGGAATTGAAAAGGTCACACCTGCGGGCTCTCTGCGCCGGGGACGCGAGACAGTCGGTGATCTGGATATTTTGGTAACCGGGCCCGCCTGTCGCGATGACGGCGAACGGCAGAAATTGATTGAGCACATCATCAAGCTGCCAGGACTGATGGAGATCATCGCCAGCGGCGAGAACAAGGTCAGCTTCCGCCTACGCGGCGGCATGCAGGTGGATGTCCGGCTGCTTCCGCCGGAATCCTTCGGAGCCGCGATGCAGTACTTTACGGGATCGAAGGCGCACAATGTCACGCTGCGTCAACGGGCGTTGAAAATGGGTTATACGCTCAACGAATACAGTCTGGCTCGACTGGAGGACGAGCAAGTAGTCGCGGCGAAGTCGGAAGAAGAAATCTATGCCGCGCTCAAGTTGGATTTCATTCCTCCCGAGCTGCGGGAAAATACCGGCGAGATTGATGCTGCGGAAAAGCACGCGCTTCCGGATCTGATCACCCAAAGTGACCTGAAGGGCGACGTGCACATGCACACCGTGGAGACGGACGGAAAGAACACCATCGAGGAAATGGCCGAAGCGGCGCGGGAACGTGGCTACGAGTACATGGCCATCACCGACCACTCGAAAAACCTAGCTTTCGCCAACGGGCTGGACGACAAACGCGCCGTAGAGCACATCCAGCGCATTCGGGCCGCGAATGGGTCGGTTGGCGGCATCAGGATTTTTGCGGGAATCGAAGTGGACATCCTGGGCGATGGCGCGCTCGACCTTTCTGACTCGGTGTTGGAGCAGATGGACCTGGTCATCGCCAGCGTGCACTCGCATTTCAATCAGTCGCCGCAGGAAATGACTGAGCGGCTGCTGAAGGCGGTAGAGAACCCCAATACCTCGATCATTGGGCATCCGACCGGCAGGCTTCTGTTGCGCCGCGATGCCTACGCATTCGATCTGGATGCGTTGCTGCGGGCCGCTGCCCGCAATAAGGTTGCCATGGAACTGAACGCTTACCCTGACCGGCTCGATCTTTGCGACCGGCACCTGAGGCTGGCGAAGCAGTTGGGCGTGAAGATCGTGATCAATACCGACTCGCACCACACTTCGCATATGGAGAAGATCCGCTTTGGGATACTGCAGGCGCGGCGCGCTTGGCTGACTGCAAAAGATGTGCTCAACACGTTGCCGGTGGAGAAGTTTGCCAAGGCAATGAAGCATGGCTGGCCGCAATAAGGTTGCCTTTGCGAGTACAATCTGTTCGATTGGAGGTGGCCATGTCGAGTCCATCACCTACGCCTCCGCCGCCGGCTCCGGAAACCTCTCCCGATCAGCAGACTGCCTTCGATATCGGCGAGGAGTACGGCACGGCGCGCAAAAGTCTTCCTCCGGCGGGCATTGTCGCAGTTTGTCTAGCGGTCATAGTGGCGATAGCGGCAGCCTACGCGCTCACTCATCGCGCCCACCCGCTTTCCCGCGGCTCGATAGGAGATATTGTCTCGGTCACGGTGCCGGGGCAAGACATGGTCATGGTGGCCGTGAATGTCTCCCTGCAAAATAACTCCCAGAAGCCCTCGTGGATTCACACCATTCAGGCATCGCTCGATACTGGCGGCAACACGCTCAGCGATGACGCCGCGCCTGCGATGGATGCGCAGAGGTATTTCGAGGCCTTCCCTGATCTGAAAGCGCATGCGCTGGATATTTTGACCACCGAGACACGGTTGAATCCCGGCAGCAAAGTGGCAGGGACGGTCGTGGTGAGTTTTCCGGTGAAGGCCGACGCCTTCGCGGCGCGCAAATCGCTGACCGTCACCGTCACACCCTACGATGAGCTGCCGGTGGTGATGACCAAGTGATTCCTAGTGCTTCTGCAGGTATTTTCGGCGCACCATGTGGTTATTTGCGCCAGGATTCAACTCGTCGTACTTAAGGCAACTGATCGAACCATCCACCTCTAATACCGCCAGCGCGACATCGTGGTAATTGTTGACTCCGTGCTCGCGCAGCGCTCTTTCCAGTTCGTCCATGCTGACGCGTTCTTTGGTCATGTGCGGGGTAATGATCTGCCCGTCGTGAATCAGTAGTGTCGGCTCGCCCTCGATCACCTTGCGAAAACGGCGGTTTGTCCCAGAGAGCCCAGCAATGACGTAATTCAACAGCAGCAGCGTAACCGCCGCGGCGATCCCGCCCACCACCGACGTGTCCGGACCGGTCATGGCGTTTTGCACCGAGTTCGAGATCAAGAGCAGCAAGACCAGGTCGAAGGGAGTCATCTGCCCGACTTCGCGTTTGCCGCTCAGACGCACACCGATCAGCACGACCAGGTAGATCACGACGGTGCGGAGGATGATTTCTACGATGACATGGGTTCCAGGAAACATAGTCTAAGCCTCGGTGTCAGAGCAGCTAGTCTGAACGAATTGCGGCCAACGAGCAATGCGGAAACTCAAATGGGTCGAAGGGCCAATACCAAAAGAAATGGCACTATATATGGTATAATACCATTATGAATACCACTGTGAGCATGGACAAGGCCGGCCGAATCGTTCTGCCCAAACCGGTCCGCGACGAGTTGCAAGTGAGACCGGGCGATTCCCTTGAAATAGAAAGCTCAGAGGATCAGATCATCCTTCGACCGGCGCGCGGCAAGGGACGGATGCGCAAAGAGCAGGGGGTTTGGGTCTTCGACTCCGGGCAGCCGCTCAGTGCCGAAGTAGTGCGCAAAACTATACAGCGCGTCCGCAGGGAACGTGAGCGCAGCACCCTCGGAAAACACCGGTGAAGTATTTCTTTGACACCTCGGTGCTGGTGTCCGTTGCCATAGTGCGGCACCCGGATCATGGGGCGAGTCTGGCGGCGTATCTCAAAGCAAACTTGGGGAATGCATGCTGCGCTGCCCACAGCCTTGCGGAAGTGTACGCGACCCTGACGCGCCTGCCGGGAAGCCAGCGGCTGGGCGCTGATGAGGCTCTGCTTTATCTTGACGATGTCCGATCGCGCCTGACAATCATTGCTCTCGAAGCTCCAGCATTCTATTCGGCAATAGCTTCCGCAGCGGCTTCGAACATCTTGGGCGGGACCATTTACGACATGCTGCTCGTCCAATGCGCGCTGCAGGCGGGAGCCGAGATAATCTACACGTGGGATGTGGCGGACTTTAGCCGACTGGGGTCTGCGATCGCCAAGCGAGTACATACGCCCTGAGTCAGCCTCATCTTCTTCGCGCCGCCCTCAGAGCTTCACATTCCTCAGGCGCAGCGAATTTGTGATCACGGACACGGAACTAAAGCT
>WNFD01010742.1_pt1 | contig 17437 bp, 14 predicted proteins | sample 5400491 | NCBI WGS metagenome assembly WNFD01 (sample SAMN13153343, study PRJNA577476) | soil metagenome | isolation source: 120 cm saprolite under Douglas fir tree site 2 hole 2 replicate 2 | place: USA:California | collected 2015-04-18 | reverse complement strand
CTGCCGGCGATTGCCGCATCGCTCGGCGGAGTCGAGCGCGTCTCCTGGGTAGTGATTTCCTATCTGGTCGCAGGCACCGTGGCGGCGCCGGTCTACGGCCAGCTCGGCGACGTATTCGGCCGTCGCCGGCTGATGTTCGTCGCCCTGCCGATCTTCCTTGCCGCCTCGCTGTTTTGCGCGCTCGCCACCAGCATCGAGATGCTCACCCTCGGCCGTGTGCTCCAGGGGCTGGGCGGCGGCGGGTTGATGACGTTGTCGCAGGCGCTGATCGGAGAAACCGTGCCGCCGCGCGAACGCGGGCGTTATCAGGGCTATCTCGCGGCGGTGGTGGTCTCATCGAACACGTTCGGGCCGGTCGCGGGCGGCTATCTGACCCAGCACCTGGGCTGGCGCTCGATATTCCTGATCAACCTGCCGCTGGGGATCGTTGCGGTGCTGCTGACCTTGCGGCTCGAGGCCAAACCGGGCTTTCGCAGCGAACATCGCTTCGACTTGACCGGCCTGCTGCTGTTCGTGGGGTTCGTCGCTCCGACGCTGCTTGCGCTCCAGCAGATCCAGCACGCGGAGGTCCGGGCACTGCCGGCGATCGCGGCGCTGGCCGCGCTGGGCCTCGTCTCGCTCGCGCTCTTGTTGCGCCAGGAGCGCCGGGCGCCCTTCCCGCTGCTGCCGATCGGCTTGTTGCGCCAGCCGGCGATCTGGCGCAGCGACGCGCTCGCGGCCTGTCATGGCGCCGCCCTCGTCTCGCTGATCATCTTGCTGCCGATCTATCTCCGCGTCGCCCGTGGCGCATCGGCGTCCGAAACCGGGCTCCTGCTGGTGCCGCTTACGATCGGCATCGGCATCGGCTCGATGATCACCGGGCGCGTCATCAGCAGGACCGGACGAACTTCGATTTTTCCGTCCTACGGCCTGATCTTCGTCACGATCACTCTGCTGTTTCTGGCATTTTGGGTGCCGCGTCTCAGCGCTTCGGCTCTCGCCTGGGTGCTGTTGTGGAACGGGCTGTTCATGGGAACCGTCATGGGGGTCGTGCAGATCAACGTGCAGAGCGCGGCCGGGCCGCAAATGCTCGGTGCGGCGGCCGCCTCGGTGCAATTCTCCCGATCGGTCGGCGCGGCATTCGGGACTGCCCTGGTCGCAGCGGTGCTGTTCGCGACGCTGGCATGGACCGATGCGGAGGCTGCGCGGCTGTTCGGAATGATGGTGCAGCGGGGCGCCGACGTCTTGGCGGCGCTGCCTGCTCCGCGTCAGGCGGCCCTGCGGGGCGAATTCGACGAAGCGTTCCGCGCCGCGTTCCTGACGATCGCGGCCTTCTCGGCGCTGGGACTCGTGCTGGCCTGGTCCACGCCGGTGCGGCGCATCTGAACTGCCCCGACAAGCGTCACGGATGCTTGCCTAAAACCGTCAATCAGCCTCGGGAAGCCGATCGACGTTTACTGTTGCTGATCGGGCTGCCCCAGGATTTGCAGCTCGTACCGGTGTTTGAAAACTTCGATATTGTAGACGACGTAGATCGCGGCCACCGCGCAGATCAATGCGCAGGCGACCAGAATGACGTCACGAAGGCCGCGAGACATGACTAAGCACATAGGTACGGCGCCGACACCCGGCAATGCGCGCACTGCAAGGCAGACGCTTGGGATTCGCTGCTCGATCGGCGCCGCCGCGACCGCCGGCCGGGTCGACTTGGAGAACCGGAACATTCCGCGGCAATCCGCATTGACGTTCGCTTGTATAACCCCCGGAGACCAGTCTCCGTGGCGGGCCCGTTTGCGGCGGACCTGACTTTGGAGCTCGTCCTTTCAATCCTATGGCTGATTGCCGTCGTCTGGCTCCTGCTGCGCGCCTTGCGCCAGCGTAGTGCATTGCGCTCGCTGCGTCCTGCGGGCTTTTCCGGGCAAGCGCCGAGCGTCGCCGTCATCGTTCCGGCGCGCGATGAAGCCGCCAACATCGCGCGCTGCCTCACTGCGCTGAGCACCCAAACTGGTTCGGGACTGCGCATCGTGGTGGTCGATGACCAGTCCACCGACGCAACGGCCGCGATCGCCGCCGCGTTTGCCGAGCGCGATCCGCGCATCCGGCTGCTGCAGGCGCCGGTGCTGCCGCCGGGCTGGGTCGGAAAGTGCCACGCCTGCTGGATCGGGGCCCGCGCCGCCCTCGCGGCCGACTGGCTGTGTTTCATGGACGCTGACGTGACGGCCGAGCCCATGCTGATCGCCAGCGCGGTCGAGACCGCGGAAACCGAGGCGCTCGACTTGCTGTCGCTGGCGCCCCGGCACGAACTGGAGTCCTTCGCCGAACGGCTGGTCCTGCCGTGCGGCCTCTACTTGCTGGCATTCATCCGGGACTTGGAACGGATCCCTGCGCCCGGCCGGCCCGAGGTCCATGTCACGGGACAATGCATGCTCGTCCGCCGCACCGCCTATGCCGCGGTCGGCGGACACCAGGCGGTGTGCAATGCGATCTGCGAGGACACGGCGCTCGCCGGATTGATCAAGCGGTCCGGCCGCAAGATCGCGCTCTACGACGGCGAGCACCTGCTTTCGACCCGCATGTACAGCGGATGGCGGACCTTGTGGCCCGGCCTTGCCAAGAACCTGGTGGAGATGCTCGGCGGCACGCGCTCGACAGTCCTGACCGCCCTGGCCGGAGTGGTGCTTGCCTGGGCTGCCGTGCTCGTCCCGCTGATGGACGCCCTGGCCTGCCGCGACGGCGCGCCCGGCGCGTGCGGCGCGCTGGCTTTGGCGCTGGCTGCGAGCGCCGCCGCCTTCGGCCTGCACCTCGCGGGAACGCGGTTCTTTCACATCCCGTTCTGGTATGGGCTTATTTTCCCGTTGGGCTACACCGCCGGCGCGCTGATCGCGATCGACAGCGTGCGGCGGCGTCTGAGCGGGCGCGTCACCTGGAAAGGGCGCACCTACCCATGAACGAACTCCCCGATGCGGGCCAATCGGCACCCGAAATGCCGCATCGAGAACTATCGGAGCACGTACGCCGCGCCTCGGGCCGGGCGACGACGGTCGTGCTCGTCGTGATCGTGCTGTTCCTGTACGGGATCCGGCACGTGCTGCTGCCCTTCGTGCTCGCGGGCGCGGCGGCCTACGCCTGCACGCCGGTCGTGAATTGGCTCACGGCCCGGACCCGGCTGCCCCGCCTCGTGTGGGCCGTCGCGGTATTCTGCCTGCTCGCCGGCACGCTCGCCCTCCTCGCCGAGCTCGGGCTCCCGGCGCTGTTCGTGGAGCTCGCGAATTTCGCCACCGATACCGAGCGCATCATCGAGGATGCCATCCGCGGGGTGATCGGCGAGCGCACGGTGGTTTTGCTCGGGGAGCCGATGAATGCCTCGCAGCTCGCCAACCAAGCCGTCGAGGGCGTGCGCGGCTGGGCCGCGCAAACCACGGAAGTCGTCACCCTTGCCGTCTATAGTTTTGCCTTCGTGTTCGGCACGTTTCTGACGCTCGTGATCCTGTTCTATTTCCTGACCGGAGGACCGCAGCTGGCACGGGGAACCATCCGGCTGATCCCGCCGCAGCAACGCGCGCTGATCGCGCACATCGGCTCCAAGATCGATCCGGTGCTCAAGCGTTACATCATCGGCGTCGTCCTCGTGGTCATTTACGCGGGGGTCGCGGCCTATGTCGGGCTCGGCCTCATCCTCGGACTCAAACATGCGGTCTTTCTTGCGATTTTGACCGGCCTGCTCGAAATGATCCCGGTGATCGGACCCCTGATGGCGGCGGTGATCGCTGGCGTAGTGGCGCTGCAGGCCGCGACCGGAGTGTGGAACATCATCGGCTACGTGATCTACGCGGCCGCGTTGCGACTCTCGATCGACCAGCTGTTCGGTCCCATCGTGCTGGGCCGCGCCGCGCGCATGCATCCGGTCCTGGTGATCTTCTGCTTCCTTTCCGGCGGCCTGCTGTTCGGGGTGGCCGGCGTGCTGATCGCGGTGCCGGTGGCCCTGACGATCCGCATCGTGCTCGCCACGCTCTACGACGAGCCGCTTCCCTACGAGCGGCCCGCCGGCTCCGATCCATGAACCCGGAAACGAAACGGGGGTCAGGAAGGCAGCGCCCCCTGTGCGCCTCGGATCCGGGATTCTCCGAAGCGTGCCGGCGCAAGGGCACCCCATTCCGCCCGCTGGATCATGCCGAGGCAACTACCGCCTCGATGCGGCGTTTGCCGCGTGTCGCGCCCTCAGGCGCGCGGAGCACAAAGCAATGGATGCGCGGACCCCCATCGAACGGGCGGCCCCGGGCCACCATTGGTTCGCCCGCGCAGTTTTGGGGTTCGACGCGTGGCTGCGCCGCCGCAATGGCGTCTACGAGTACAGCAATCATCCGCATTGCGCATTCCAGATGCAGATTGCGCGTGTCCGGCAAGAGATTCCGTTGGCGGATGGCACCCATTTGCATCCCGGCGACCGCGTCATCGAGTTGCATATTTGGAACGAGCAATTTCCGTGTTTTTCCGCCGGAGGCGCAACGCTGAGCTGGGGCCGGCAGATCAGCCGACGCGTGGACACCTCGCTGCGGGAACTGGCGCGTCACCTCGCAGCCGCACCGGACCTGGCCGACATTCGCGCAATCCGCGCCGACACCAGGCTCGCCGGCACCGCAACAACCGCGCAGCTGTTGCGCATTTGCCAGCGTTACGGCCTCGAACGGGGCCCCGATCTCGGCGCGCCGTCGCTCGTCGAATGGTGCCGCCGGCTCGGCGAAAACATCTTCATCGCGTTGCTGGTTCTGGCGCGCAATGCCAGGGCCCTCCGCCCGGAGGGCATTTGGCGGGACCGGGTACAAATGTTTTTGTCGCGAGCCGATCTCGAGCGCCACTACGGCACCCCGCAAAAATTGGAGGGGGTCGGGAATTCGACTTGCGAACGCCTCATTTCAATGCCCCAATCGATGGCACCTTCCCCCTCGCTAGCGCCCGATTGCGGCGATCTATCCACCTCGGCACGACAGACCCGCGGAACTCCGGAAAACGCGGAACATGGATTGAGCTGGCACATTAGCTCCGCGCGGTAACCCTATGATCATTCAGTGGCTATCGGACTTTTGCTTCTTGGCGGCCTGTATCGGCTGCCTCTATCTTGCGACTGCAGCCGCCATGGTGCTGCGCTTCCGCGGCCACCGGCCGTCCACGAATGGCCAGCCGTTGCCGGTGACCATTCTCAAACCCCTGCATGGAGAGGGTCCCCGACTTTTCCGGTGTCTCGCCTCGTTCTGCAGCCAGCGTTACCCGGCGCCGGTGCAGATCGTGTTCGGGGTCGAGGAAGCCGCCGACGCCGCGATCCCCCTGGTGAAACAGCTGCAAGCGGCATTTCCCGAAAGCAAGATCGAACTCAGGATCGACCCGCGCGCGCACGGCGGCAACCGCAAAATTTCGAATTTGGCAAACATGGCCGCTCTTGCCGACCATGACATCGTGATCCTGGCCGACAGCGATATCGAGGTCGATCCCGACTACCTCGCGCGGATCGTCGGCGAGTTGCAACAGCCGGGGATCGGCGCCGTGACCTGCCTCTATCACGGAATGTCCGGGACGCGCACCTGGGCCCGGCTAGCCGCCTTGGCGGCCAACGCCCAGTTTCTTCCCAGCGTGATCGTCGGCGTGGCTTGCAGGCTTGCGCAGCCCTGCTTCGGAGCCACGATCGCGCTCCGGCGCGACATGCTGGCCCGAATCGGCGGGTTCGAGCAATTTGCCGATTCGCTGGCGGATGATTATTCGATCGGGGAGGCAGTGCGCGCGATGGGCGCCGAGGTGGCGATCTCGGCGGTTTCGGTCGGCCATTTGTGCAAGGACCAAACCGCCCGGCAGCTCTGTTCCCATGAATTACGGTGGGGGCGGACGATCCGGTCCATCGACCCGGTCGGCTATTTCAGCTCGATCATCACCCATCCGTTCCCGCTCGCGCTGCTGGCGGCGCTGCTGGGAGCCGGCGGGGGGGCCGTGGCGCTGGCGGTGCTTGCCGTGATTTGCCGGGTCACATTATTGAAATGCGTCGAGCGGCGCTTCAGCCTGGAGCGACAGCCCTATTGGCTGGTGCCGCTGCGGGACCTGATTTCGTTTGTGATCTTCGTCTGGAGCCTGTTCGGCACGAGCGTCGACTGGAACGGCGAAACCTATCAGCTAACATCGCAGGGGATCCTGGTGCGCAGGACGGCCGTGTGATGCGCACGCTATTCCTGCAGGCGCCCTCGTTCGAGGGCTTCGACGGCGGCGCCGGCTCCCGCTATCAGGCCCGCCGCGAAATTCGCTCGTTCTGGTATCCGACCTGGCTGGCGCAACCCGCAGCCCTGGTGCCCGGCAGCAAGCTCATCGATGCGCCGTCACACGGGGTTTCGCTGAATGAAATCGCCGCCCAGGCCGGTCGATTCGACCTGGCCGTGTTGCACACCTCGGCGCCCTCCTTCGCCGCGGATCTCGCCGCAATCGAAGCCCTGAAACGCGGCAATCCGCGGCTCAAGGCGGGCTTGATCGGCGCCAAGGTCGCGGTCGATCCGGAAGGAAGCCTGAAGGCTTCCGCCGCCGTCGATTTCGTCGCCCGGCAGGAATTCGATTTCGCCATCAAGGAAGTGGCGGAAGGCCGGGACTGGCCGGCCATCGCCGGGCTGTCCTTCCGCAACGCCCAGGGCGTGATCGTGCACAATCCGGAGCGCGCCGTTCTCGAGGACATGGATCTTCTGCCGTTCGTGACCCCCGTTTACAAGCGCGACCTGAAGATCGAGAAGTATTTCATCGGCTATCTCGAGCACCCGTACCTGTCGTTCTACACCGGGCGAGGCTGCAAATCCCGTTGCACATTTTGCCTGTGGCCGCAGACCGTGGGCGGGCATCGCTATCGCACGCGCAGCGTCGGCCACGTCGTCGAGGAGGTGCGTTGGGCCAAGCAGGCGTTTCCCGAGGTCAAGGAATTCTTCTTCGACGACGATACGTTCACCGACGACCTGCGGCGGACCGAAGCGATTGCCCGTGAGCTGGGCAAGCTCGGCGTGACCTGGTCTTGCAACGCCAAGGCCAATGTGCCGCGCGAGACATTGCGGGTGATGCGGGACCACGGCTTGAGGCTGCTGCTGGTCGGCTACGAAACCGGCAATCAGCAGATCCTGTACAACATCAAGAAAGGCATGCGCATCGACGTGGCCAGGCGTTTCACCAAGGACTGCCACGAGCTCGGGATCACGATTCACGGCACCTTCATCCTCGGCCTGCCGGGCGAGACCAAAGAGACCATCCAGGAAACCATCCGGTTCGCCACCGAGATCAACCCGCACACCATCCAGGTGTCGCTCGCGGCACCGTATCCCGGCACGTATCTCCACCGGCAGGCGCTGGAGAACGGATGGCTCGACGAGACCAACGCCGAGCTGGTGGACGAGCGCGGCGTGCAGATCGCGCCCCTGCACTATCCCCACCTCAGCCATTCGGAGATCTTCCATTCCGTCGAGGAATTCTATCGGCGCTTCTATTTCCGCGCGCCGAAGATCGCATCGATCGTCTCGGAGATGGCGCTCAGCCCGCAGATGATGAAGCGCCGATTGCGCGAAGGCATCGAGTTCTTCCGATTCCTGCGCGAGCGCCGCGAAGCCGCGCATTGAAGCCTGCGGCGGCCCGCGCTCGGGCCCGGCCCGTTCACCGTAAATAGCCGGCCTTGCGGAACCAGGCGATGGCGTCGGCGAGCCCTTGCTGGTACGGCCGCGAGCTGTAGCCGAGCTCGCGCCGAGCCTTTTCGTGCGTGAAGAACATGCGATGGCGCGCCATCTGCAGGCTATCGCGGGTGACGAACGGGGTGGTGCCGGCCAGCCGCGCCATGGTTTCGCTGCCCCACGCCAATGGGAACATCAGGGCGAGCGGCAACTTCAGCCGCGGCGGGCGGCGGCCGATATTCTGGGCGATCTCGGCCAGCATTTGGCGAAGCAGCACGTTGTCTCCGCCGAGGATGTAGCGCTCTCCGATCCGCCCGCGCTCGAGCGCGGCGAGATGGCCCGCTGCGATGTCGTCGACATGCGCAAGGTTTAAACCGGTATCCACGAACCCCGGCATGCGGCCCGATGCGGCTTGCACGATCACCCGGCCGGTCGGCGTGGGCTTGATGTCGCGAGGGCCGATCGGGGCCGAAGGATTGACGATCACGGCCGGAAGACCGCTGGTCTCCACGAGATCTTGCACCACGCGCTCGGCCAGCACCTTGCTGCGCTTGTAGACGCCGATCGCCTGCTCGACGCCGAGCGTGCGCGTTTCGTCGGCGGGCGCGCCGTCGCTGCGAAGCGCGAGGGTGGCGACGCTGCTGGTATAGACCACGCGCTCGACGCCGGCCCGAAGCGCCTCCTCCATGACGATGCGGGTGCCTTCCACGTTGACGCGCAGCAAGTCGTCGGCAACGGGCGCCCAAAGCCGGTAGTCGGCAGCCGCATGGACGAGGTAGCGGACGCCTGCGAGCGCGGCGGCGACCGCGTCGCGATCGCGCACGTCGCCCTCCACCACCTCACAGTCGGAGTCGATGAGGTTGGTGCGGCCTGCACGAGGGCGGATCCGATGAATCCGCTTGCGCCTGTGATCAGGACGGGGCCGGCGAGCGGACCGGCAGGCTGGATCATCATGCGACCGATAGCTTGGGAAGCCGCGGCGGTTGGTCGATACCGTGTAATACCATTAAAGCAACGACGCCGCACGAGTTCCGCGATCCTCCGCCCGGAATCGCATGGCGCGCTCGTCCAAACCCGGACCGCGACGCCTTCGCCCGCGGCCTGTGCTGCGGAATTCACAGAAGACATTCGCGCGACGGCCGCGCTTAAATTTTTTGCAGCGATCCATGCGGCGCTTTCCGGAACCCGGCATGTGCGCCCGAGTTCTGCCGATGGGAAAGTAGTTTCCCGGGCGCCGAAGAGCCGCATGAAGACTCCCGAGGCGTGTCCAGAGAGCGGTGGGCATTCGGCGACGCCCACCGCCGCGGTGGGCGTCATGGCCCGCTTCGATTCCGAGCCGAGTGATCCGGGTCGTTCGCCTCGCGCGCCGAAGAGGCGATGGCCCCTTGTGTTGAGGAGGTTGGAAATGGCTTACCTGGACGTCAGCCCTATGATCGTGGCGTTGCGGACCAGCCCCAGTGATTTCGAGATGAAGCGCGGCTGGCTTCGTCACTTCCCCAGCCGGCATGAATTCAAGTTCGACAGCGAGGGCAATGTCCGGCTGCATGCCCGCTGCGACTGCGCCATGCTCGCGGTTCGCCGTGAGCAGGGACTCCAGCTCTGGCAGACGTTTCAGCAGTGGCACGTCAGCTATTGGCGGCCCCTCGAAATCAACAAGGAATTCGCCTCGCACTTCCGGAAACCGAATCCGCTGACGCGGGCGCTCCGGAATATGATCGCGAAAATCCGGCGTGCCGTGCTTCTGCGCGGCGAGGACAGGGCCGCCGCTCGAGCCCCCTCGATCGTGCCCGCCGAATAGGACAGTCGAGGCCCGACCGGGCCGCTGAGCCACCGCGCATTTGGGGCGGCCTCCCGGCCGCCCGGAAGGATGTTGCGCGCTGGAATGGTCCGACGCAAAACCGCCGCGCGCGGCGAGGGGGCGCCTTGCGCCGTCGCGGGCATTCATTCCGCGCCGTCGTCGTAGCGCGAGCCCTGGCCGGGATGCGTGGCGCAATGTGAGCCATTTCACATCCGCCACCCGGCTCTCATGCGATGCTGCGCAACGCGCTGGCAGTCGGCCTTTCCCCATCTTCACGGCTGCCGGTCGGACTGACCCCGGCCCGATCTGGAGCCGGGGTCTCTTTTTTGCCTCGATGATCCCGCCCAAAATCGATTAGATTCACGAGGGGTACGCGGCAATCGGCCCTCGCGAACACGGGGTTCGATGTGCTTCGTGCCGGAAATTGCCGAGTTTCAAACTGCGGTGGGTACCCTGGGCGATCAACCCCGCGGAGATGAACAGGAGAGAACATGGCTGCCACGGGTTCGACTTCGGAACAAAGGGAAGGTGCCGATCCCGCCGGCGAAGCCGCGGCCCCGGCACGGTCGGCAAAGGTATCCGAGATCGTGATGATGAACGCGATCGAGCTCGCGCGGGCCATCCAATCCAGACAGGTATCCTGTGCCGAAGTGATGAGCGCCTATCTCCACCATATCGGCCGGATCAACCCGCAGGTGAACGCGATCGTGTCGCTGCAGGACCCCGACGACCTGATGAAGCAGGCACGGGAACGCGATGATGCACTCGCTCACGGCCGGTGCATGGGTTGGATGCACGGGTTTCCGCAAGCGATCAAGGACCTGAGTGCCACCAAAGGCATCCGCACCACGCAAGGATCCCCGATTCTCGAGGATTTCGTCCCACAGGAGGACGCGATCTACGTGGAGCGGATCAAGCGGGCCGGCGGCATCATCATCGGCAAGACCAATACGCCGGAATTCGGGCTGGGCTCGCAGACCTACAATCCCGTGTTCGGCACCACGCTCAACGCGCACGATCCGTCCAAGACCGCGGGTGGCAGCAGCGGGGGCGCGGCGGTGGCGCTCGCGCTTCGCATGTTGCCGGTTGCCGACGGCAGCGACCATGGCGGCTCGCTGCGCAATCCCGCCGCGTTCAACAACGTGCTCGGGTTCCGCACCTCCTATGGACGAATCCCGGCGGCGGTGCCCGACGCCTTGAACTCCTCGCTCTCGGTTGCCGGGCCGATGGCCCGCAGCGTGCCCGATCTGGCCATGCTGCTCTCGGTCCTGACCGGATACGACCCGCGCGCGCCCCTGTCCAACCGCCAGGATCCCGCGCAAGTCGTCGAGCCGTTGCGGCGCGATTTCCGGGGCACCCGCGTGGCCTGGGCAGGAAGTTTCGGCGGATATCTGCGTTTCGAGCCAGGCGTGCTCGATCTTTGCAAGCACGCGGTCGGCGTGCTCGAGACGCTCGGCTGCACGGTCGAGGAGGCGTGGCCGGACTACCCGATCGATCGCGTCTGGGAAAACTGGCAGCCCTTGCGCGCCTGGCAGGTCGGCTGCAAGCTCAAGGAGTTTTATGCAGATCCGGCAAAACGCGCGTTGATGAAACCGGAAGCACAATGGGAAGTGGAGCGCGGGCTGAGACTGAGCGCGTTCGAGGTATTCGACGCCTCGGTCGTGCGCTCGTCCTGGTATCAGGCAGTGCGGCGATTCTTCGAGCAATACGATTATCTCATACTGCCGAGCGCGCAGGTTTTTCCTTTCGATGCCCGCACCCATTGGCCGCGGCAGATCGATGGCGTGAAGATGGATACGTACCATCGCTGGATGGAGGTCATGATTCCCGTCACGATGTCGGGCTGCCCCGCCCTCGCCGTCCCTGCCGGTTTCAATGAAACGGGCGTGCCGACCGGATTGCAGATCGTCGGGCCGAACCACGGCGAGCTCGCCTGCCTGCAGCTTGCCTATGCCTATGACACGGCGACAAGCTGGATCAGCAAACGAAACCCTCCGCTGCTCGGTTTGAGCTAAGCACGCTGTCCGCATCCGACCCGGGGTGCTGCCGGCAGGAACCGACCCTCCCCTTCAACGGCAATGCCACTTTCAATTTCGGGGACGATTGCGCGGGCACCGGGGTGCGCGGCATCGGCACTGCCCTCGTTCAGTTCGTCGAGGGAAGCTCGAACGCCGCACGGAAGGCGCGCTCTACCAGCCTTGGAGGAACACCGCGTCGGGCGGCGGCGCGGGCCCGGTCGCCTCGGTGCTCAGCTTGCCGTAACAGCCCCGGAAAAACACCAGCGGACGCGGCATGGCCGCGTGCAGCGCCGAGATCGCCACCACCCTGCCGACGAAGATTTCGTGATCGCCGCCGTCGTGGCGGGCATGGGTCACGCATTCCAGCGACACCAGCACATTGGGCAGGACCGGAACTCCGGTCTCGCCCGGCAGCACGCTCACGCCCTCCCATTTCTCGCCCAACGCCCGGGCGAAGCGATTGGACATGATCTCCTGATCCTCGTTCAGGATATTGACCGCGTAGCGGTCGACGCGCTGCCATGCCGCAAAACCGTACGCCGCGCGCGACACGCTGAACAGCACCAACGGCGGCAACAGCGACACCGAATTAAACGAGCTGACCGTCAGCCCGAGACGCTCTCCGGCGTCCGAGAATGCCGTCACCACGGCGACGCCGGTCGGAAACACGCTCAGCGCATCACGGAAAGCGCGCTCGTCGAAGCTCACGATCGATGACTCCCATTTCGCATACCCCCATTCATTGCATGTAACGGCAATGCCGGCGCAACTTTCAATCGCGCCGGCCCTCGCGAGCCGGATCGATCCGCGGCCGAGCCCGACGCGCTTTCGCCAAGGAGCGCTTGATGTTCCGCAGCGACGGCAACGGCCCCGGACCGCCCCGGCCCAGGCCGAACGGGCAATCCGCCTGCGCGCAGCTTGCCACGATGAGCCGCCGGCTCGTATGCTTGTGTGCATTTTCTCGGGGGGAATCACCATGTCTCGCACGGTCAACGCCGGGGCACGTTTAGACCGGCTCCCGCTTTCGTCGTTCCACCGGCGCATTTTCTTCCTGATCGGCGCCGGCATGTTCTTCGACGGCTACGACCTCTATGTCGGCACGACCGTGCTCGGCTCGACGCTCCAGAGCGGCTTCTCGACGCTCAACCAGAACGCCCAGTTCGTGTCGCTGACCTTCCTGGGAATGACGCTCGGCTCGCTCATCACCGGCTTTCTCGGCGACCGCTACGGCCGACGTTTCACGTATCAAGTGAACCTGTTGATCTTCGGCATCGCTTCCCTCGTTGCCGCCTTCGCGCCGAGCATGGACACGCTCAACCTGCTGCGGTTCGTCATGGGACTGGGACTCGGCGCCGAGATCGTGGTCGGCTATTCGACCCTGACCGAGTTCGTTCCGCCCCGGCTGCGCGGCCGCCTGCTCGCGAGCATGGCGCTGTTGGTCGTATCGGGATTGCCGGCCACCGCATTGATCGGAACCTTGGTGATTCCGACGTTCGGGTGGCGGCCGATGTTCGTCATTGCCGGAATCGGCGCGCTCATCGTCTGGTACTTGCGCAAGGCGCTTCCGGAATCGCCGCGCTGGCTCGAAGCGCAGGGCAGGACCGCGGAGGCCGAGGCGTTGGTGCAATCGATCGAACGCGAGGCGGCCGCGGGCGGCACACTTCCGACGCCCGCGCCGGCGGCGCCGACCACCGACTTCAGCCTCGACGCGCTGATCAGGCCTCCGATCCTGCAGCGGATGATCGTCGGCTGCGTGGCGCTGATCTCGATCAACACCTTGATCTTCGGCTTCGTGACCTGGCTGCCGACCTTCTTCGTGCAGCAGGGGCTCACGACCGCGCGTTCGTTCGCCTATACGCTGGTGATCATCCTGGGTTCGCCGATCGGTTGCCTGATCGGCGCGTTCGGCGCGGATTATTTCGGGCGCAGGCGCTCGATCATCGGCGCCTCCATCCTCACCATTGTGTTCGGCGCAATCTATCCGTTCGTGTCCACGCCGGCGCTGCTGCTCACGGTCGGGTTCCTGCTGATCGTCGCCATCTACATCCAGGTCGCGATCCTGTTCGGCGTCTATACCCCGGAGCTGTTCCCGACCGAGATCAGGTTGCGCGCCAACGGCATTTGCAACACCTTCGGGCGCGCCGCGACGATCGTCACGCCGTTCCTCGTCGTAGCGCTGTTCCGGGGCTACGGCGTCGGCGGGGTGCTGGCGCTGATGATCGGGCTCCTGATCGTGCAGATCGCAATCGTCTACGCCTGGGGCGTCGAACCCAACCAGCGTCCGCTCGAGGAGATGGCGGCGGACACCGGGGAACCGACCGGAAGCGCGCCGCGGCCGGCGGCTGCGTGATCCCGTCCTGGATCAGCACCAAGCCAATCGAGGACGTGACCCGCTCGGCGAGGAAACCGCGATGCCGAGGAACGTGACCTCCGGCGGTTCGTTGCCCTGCACGGCTCCGTTTCGCGCAGAATGACGGGCCGATGGGGCCGAACGCGATGGAACAGCTCACGGTCGCCGAGGGCGATCTGACGGCAGTGCGCGCCGGCAGCGGCCGCGATCTCGTGATCCTGCATTCGCTGCTCACCGATCGGCACGCGTTCGATCCAGTCCTGCCGCAGCTTTCGCGGCGCTTTCGCGTCACCTTGCCCAATCTGCCGGGATTCCACGGTTCGAAGCCGGTGGAGGGCGGGCTCGCCGCCTATATCGGCTGGGTCGGGCGCGTGCTCGATGCATTCGACATCGGCGCCGACCCGATCCTGATGGGAAACGGCTTCGGCGGCACGCTCGCGCTCGCGTTCGCGCTGGCGCACGGCGAGCGCGTCGGCAAACTGGTGCTGTGCGACGTGGCGCCCGGCTTTCCGGAAGCCGGCAAGCAGGCCTTCCGCATCATGGCGGCAACCGCCGCGGAAGGCGGCATGGGTGCCATCGCCGAAATCGCCGCGAAGCGGGTGTTCCACACCGTGCATCTCGGCAAATATCCCGAGGCGGTCGCGGAGCGCCGGGCCGTGCTGCAGAAGATCGATCCGGTCGGGTTCCGCGCGGCCTGCATGGCGCTGGTCGAGGCCGACCTGGTGGCGGATCTGCCGGCGCTCGCGGTGCCGACCCTGGTGATCTGCGGCGAGCTCGACCAGGCCACGCCTCCCGAGCTCAACCGGCTGATCGCGACGAAGGTCGCCGGCGCCCGCTACACCGAGCTGCCGCGCTGCGGGCATTGCCCGCCGCTCGAGCAGCCGGACGCGTTTCTGGCGGCGATCGCCGAGTTTTTGGAGGCGGCGGCCTGATGCGGGCAGGCCCATTTCGGCAACCTAGGTCGCTTCAAAAAGCTTGTCCTCGCAGCACCATCTATATGCTACACCAAGGGCGGCGCCGATTTCGAGCGCAGCACAAGCCGAACACCGACCAACGACGTAGACAGCGCGAGCGGTCGAGTTCGTCGTCGAAACGCTGACCGTGCTTCAGGCCAATGGAAAGTCGAAATCCTTGAATGATTCCGCAGGGGTGAAATCCATGGTAAAGGCTTGAGCCTCAGGCCGCTTTCAAAGTCCTTGGTCTCCCAAAATAGTTCCCTCTAGGGTACTTCAAAGTCTATCATAAGTTGGGAAACCAAGAGCTCAGGTGCTCAACTGGTTTCGACGGGCATAAAAGTGATCCAAATCGAGCGAATGACTAGCGATTCTGTTGCCCCATCGAGCATCAAGAGACGGCTCGCCGCGCTTGCGTTTGCGGACGTCGCCGGTTTCTCCCACCTCATTGCCGCTAACGACGTCGAGACATTACGGCGTTGGAAGGCACTGCGAACGGAGGTTTTGGAGCCGCACATGGCTAGGCATGGGGGACGCGTGGCCGAGATGGCCGGAGATGCCGTGCTAATCGAATTTCCGAGCATCGTGAATGCCGTGCAATGGGCCGTCGATGTACAGAGGACTCAGGAGAGCCGGCAGAAAGAACCGGATCGTTTCGCCCTGCGTCTGCGCATCGGCATCAATGTCGAGGATGTCATTGATGATGACGGCATCTTGCAGGGCGACGGCGTCAATATCGCGGCACGCATTCACCAGGTTGCGAACCCTGGAGAGATTGTTGTCACGGCGTCGGTGCGAAGTTACGTGATGAATCGGTTACCGGTAAATTTCCGAGATATGGGCACGCCGCAGCTGAAGAACATCAACCGGTCCGTTCAGGTATTTGCGGTCGAGTGGGCGGGGAGCACGGAAGCCGCCCCCGTCGCTCAGCCATATTTACAATGGTCGTCACGGCCGACCGTTGCGGTGCTTCCCTTCCGAAATATCGGTGGGTCGGATGAGGACAGCTACTTCGGAGAGGGGATCACCGACGACATCATCACGGGTTTGTCGCGTAGCCGGTCGTTGTACGTAATTGCCCGCAATTCGACATTACGCTATCGCGATCGAAGCAAGGATCTTCGACAGATCGCAGGCGAGCTCGACGTCCGTTACCTGCTCGATGGTAGCGTGAGACGCCACGCGACGCGTCTCCGGATCAATGCGGAATTAACCGACGTGGCAGCCAACCGTCCGATTTGGGCACAGCGGTTTGATGGCGCCAATGACGAGCTGTTCGAATTTCAGGATCGCATCGCGCGAAGTATCATCGGCTCGCTCGAGCCGCGCCTGCGAGCGGTCGAGGCGGCGCGCATAGCCGATCGTCCGACCGAGAGCCTGGACGCGTACAACTGCGTGCTCAAGGCGCAGGCCCGACTTTATCACTTCACGGAGGAGAGTTATCGAGAGGCGGGCAAACTGCTGGAACGGGCGACAGCGCTCGACCCTTCCTATGCACAGGCGTATGCCTATCTGGCTTGGTGGCTCAACTTCCAAATCGGCGAGGGCTGGTCTCTGGACTCCGACGCCGACAGGGCGCATGCGATCGGCGCCTCCCAGCGCGCTATGGAGCTCGATCCGGAGGACTCTTTCGTCCTGGCTATCGCCGGGCACATCATCTCGTTTATAACGGGCAAGCCGCAGGAGGCGGTCGAGCTGCTTGATCGAGCCCTGGAGGTCAATGAAAACTCACCATTCGCGTGGGGGCTCAGCGCTCTGACGTGCGCGTATCTCGGACGACCGGAGGAAGCCCTGGAGCGGCTGCAGAATGTCTGGCGTCTTAATCCCTTCGATCCCCTGAACTTCTACTTCTGGATAGTGGCTGGAATTGCTGAGTTCGTCGCCGGCCGCTACGATGAGGCGATCGCATGGCTACGGAAGAGCAAACGCGCAAGTCCGCGATTCATCGCCTGTCTGCGAATGCTGGCAGCGTCGCTTGTGCTGTCGGGGGACGAGGTTGGCGCGCATGCAATCGCGCGAGAGTTGCTCACCGTCGAGCCATCGTTTCGGATATCGACGTTGGTATCTTGGTATCCACTGCGGCCAACCGATCTAACACGCCTCGCCGCGGGATTGCGTGCTGCAGGGCTGCCCGAATAACGCGGTCAGGTATTGATGAGTAACTAGGCCGTGTTGACGGTTTTTTCATAGGTGAATGATTCAAGGCTACCTTTCTGGAGGGAGGGCAGCCGTGTGTCGGGGAGATCTGACGGACGCGGAATGGCACATTCTCAATCCTTTGCTGCCGGATCGGGGCGAGCGTGGTCCGGCCATTGCGGACAAGCGGCGAACGATGAACGGCATTCTCTGGGTATTGCGCACGGGCGCGCCGTGGCGCGACCTACCCGACCGATACGGCAAGTGGAACTCGGCCTTCGTGCGCTTCAGCCGCTGGAGCAAGCTCGGGGTGTGGGATGCGGTATTCGAGATACTGGCGAGCCTTGGGCCTCCCGCCGACGAGGAACATGCCATCGATTCCACGATTGTGCGGGCGCACCAACATGCCGCCGGCGCAAAAGGGGGAATCAAAATCGGGAAGCGCTCGGCCGCTCGCGCGGCGGCTTCTCCACGAAAATCCACCTCCGCACGAACGGTAAAGGCAATCCGCTGACCTTCGATGTGACCGG
>WNFD01002826.1_pt1 | contig 17438 bp, 24 predicted proteins | sample 5400491 | NCBI WGS metagenome assembly WNFD01 (sample SAMN13153343, study PRJNA577476) | soil metagenome | isolation source: 120 cm saprolite under Douglas fir tree site 2 hole 2 replicate 2 | place: USA:California | collected 2015-04-18 | reverse complement strand
CTTCGCCTTCCCCGTCACCTCGACAGCCTGCTCGTCGTTCGGTGCCTGCGCCATCGCTTCCATGTAGCCGGCCTTCGTCGCCCTCTACACTAAACTTCCAGGGGGAGGTGTCTCACGCACGTTGGCAGAGAGGGCTGCCGCTCCCACACGGCATCGAGGTAGTGCAGGTAGATGTTCGAGAGCAGAGGCGAGATGACCCCGCCCTGCGGCGTCCCGGAGACCGTCTCCACGAAGCGCCCCTCGTCCATCACACCCGCTTGCAGCCACTTGCGCAGCAGCTTGAGCACCTTCCGGTCTGAGACCCTTCGCTTCACCCGCTCCATCAGCAGCTCGTGGTCGATGCTGCCGAAGTAATCGCGGATCTGCGCGCAGGGCACCTAACAGAGCGAGTACGATGGACATTGTTCTTCAGGTTCCCGCCCCGCTGACGCCTCGTCCACTCTTATGATCGAGTTTTGGCCAACGACAGGTGAGCGCGAACTTGCCACTGCCCAGCGTCGCCCCTGCCGACGCGAGCCCATTGCCGCGCTGTGCCTTGACGCCGCCAGGGGGGACCTCGTCCAAGTCAGACCGCAAGGCCACTCAGGGGGACACCGCCATGAAGAAGCAGTTTGCTGTCCTCGTTTTGTCGACCGTCTGTTTCTGGCCCTTCCTATCCGCAGCGCAATCGAGCAACCGGGTCACCATCTTGTATGACGCCTTCGGCAAATCGCCCGAGCTCACCAAAGATTGGGGGTTCTCCGCTCTGCTCGAGTATGGCGGAAGACGCATCCTCTTCGACCTGGGCAACAATGCCGAGCACTTCGCTCACAACGTCAAGGCGCTCAAAGCAGACCTCCGCAAGCTGGATTTCGTCGTGGTTTCCCACCGTCACGCCGACCACACGAGCGGGCTCAACTACCTGTTGACCGTCAATCCGGACGTGAAGATCTATGTTCCGGACGAACCGTCGGGGTATTTCGGAGCGAAATGGAGATCCAAAGAGTTCTATCGCAGGGACGAATCCCTGCCCGCACAGATGCGATACTTCGACGGCAATCCGCCGGAGGCCCTGCCCTACGGGAGTCCCTGGCCACGCGCCCATTTCATCCCGGTCAGCACCGTGACGGAAGTTGTCCCCGGCATTTACTTGCTTCCCACCGTTTCCAACGTTCCCGGGACGCTCGAGTTGCGCGAGTTATCGATGGCTGTGCGGAGCCCGCAGGGGCTGATTCTCTTGGACGGCTGCTCGCATGCCGGTGTCGAGCGCATCTTGGAGGTGGCCGGCACGGTCGACAAACACATCCACCTGCTCTTCGGCGGCCTTCATCTGGTCAGGGCGCCCGACGCTGAGGTCCAACGCATGGCGGGTGTCCTGCGCGACGAGTGGAAGCTGGATGAGATTGCGCCTGGCCACTGCACAGGCGAGCCCGAGTTTGCCGCGCTCAAGAAAGCCTTCGGTGAGCGCTATCTGTACGCCGGTGTTGGTACGGTGATCGCTCTCCCCTAGCGTACCGAGTCACAACTCCGTGATTGAAAAGGCTGGCGTGTAACAGCGGGAGCCCGCAGTTACTTGCGCTACACGGATCCGACCGTAGGACCGATAAGCCGCGTTCTGCCAACTCGACGCTTCCTTCCTGCACTCACCAAGCGTAGCAGACCTGCCCGCGGCCGTGCCATGCACCGGCCGCGCAGGGACCTGCGCGCGCCGCTCGAACTGCTGCCAAAGGCTGACCGAGAAGGCGCTGCCGCCGCGCGGCGGGCTGCGCCGTGTGCCCAATATGTGCCAGCCGGCTCGGGGGGCCAAAATCGAAGGGCCCGGCACCGACGATAAGTCTTCGGCATCCGGGCCCTTTAAGTTGGAGCGGAACACCGGGTTCGAACCGGCGACCTTCGCCTTGGCAAGGCGAACAGGCCACGTCGCCAACCATCTCCGCTCCTCACCAACCATCACCAACCCAGCCAAATCATTCGGCCAGCCTAGCATCGGAAGGGCCGGAGGTTCACCAACCATCCCCAAGCATGCACAACGTTCGTGTTCCACAGGTGTTCCACGACGGCGCGCGCCCGCTCGACGTCGCCCAGGTCGCAATCCTCCTCGGGTGGACGAAGGACGCCGTCTGGGCGGCGTGCGAACGCGGAGACCTCGCGCACCAACGTGATCACCTCAACGCCTACCGCATCCCCTGTTCGGCTGTCTTGGCAGCCGCGGCGGGCTCGGGCAGAAGACGTGCCGACTGAGAGGATTCGTGTCGCCCAGGTTCAAGATCGAGTGGTACCAGGACGCCCGAGGCGATGCTCCGGTGCATCGCTGGTTGACCGAGGAACTGTCGGACGAGGCCCGTGAGCTTGTCGGAGCTGCCATACTGGAGATCCTCCAGGCCGATGGACCCGGCGTGTGCGGTACGCGCTTTGGGCGCCAGCTCGGCGACGGCGTCTTCGAGTTTCGCCTCGACGGCGACCCCCAACCTTGGATCGATGCCGCCCGCCGAAGTCGCGGGAAGAAGCCGGCGGGCGAACGACTCCAGAGCGAGAGAATCCAGTACCGCCTCTTCTGTCACGCCCACGGCGACCGGCTGATCTTGCTGCTCGGTGCTTACGACAAGGGAGAGGACGTCTCGAAGAAGCGGCAACAGGACGAGATCGCTACCGCCAAGGTGCGCCTGAAGATGTGGGCGCAACAGCAACGCCTCAAGTCGAAGGCCGCCCACCGGGCCCCAGCCAGCAGGTCCGGGAAGAAGCGGCCTTGATGACATGTGGTTTACAACATATACTATTGCCATGAGGAGCAAGAAGCCGGTCCCCACCTTCGAGCAGTTCTGGCGCGACGTGGAGTCCAAGGCCCGGGCTCGGGGTCCTGCGGCCGTGGAGCGACTCGACGATCTGCGGGCCGCGTTCCGGCTGGCGCGCGAGCTGGTGCGAGCCCGGCAGGAGCGTGGGCTCACCCAGCAAGCGGTCGCAAAGCTGACCGGCATCACCCAGGCCGACCTCTCCCGCTACGAGCGCGCCCAGGGAAACCCCGGCTTCCTCACCTTGGACAAGCTCGGCAAGGTGTACGGGGGTCTCAACGTCACTTTCGGTCGAGCCAAGACTGGAGTTGCGAGGAAGCGGGCAGCCAGGGCCCACCAGCGTGCGTGAGGTATCGATAGCGGGCAAAACCCGGTGGCGCGCCGTCCAATGGCTCGCGCCCGCTCTCCAGCAAGTGCTCGATCTTGAGCCGATCCGTGGCGCGATTGGTCTGCAGCGCCACGGCGACCGCGTGTTCCGCGGTGAACACGCGCGTTTTCTGCTTGCCGACCTCCACTGTTCGCGCTTCAGCCAGCGCCTCGCCGACCAGGGGCGTCGGAGCGGGGAGGAACTGCACCGGGAAGCCCTCGATCAAGATGGCATCGCCCTCTGCCTCAAAACCAAGTCGATGCAGTTCCTCGTAGAGCTTGTCGAGCAGAATGAGCCCCCCCCGACGTCGGCAGCTCCGCGAACACGTCGAGATCGCGCGTGGCGATGGGCTCCGCGTAGAAAATGAACGCACGCGCCGCCGATGGCATGCCGGCCGATGACTCCCTTCTGTTCGAGATCAGATCGGCGGGCCGGGAGAGAGTTGGAGCGGAACACCGGGTTCGAACCGGCGACCTTCCGCTCAGCTGTGTCCTTCGCCATCTGCGGCTCTCACGGCCTCCCAGCACGCCGAAGATCAGCCCCTCGCCTCTGCCGCCGCGCGCGGCTGGAGGCCCTTGAACAGCAGCCAGAACGCGGTGGCCACCTCGACGAGAAGCCCGGGCACCCCCATCAGTTTCAGCTCGTTGGTGCGCTCCGGAAACACGAACATCGCGACCGCCGCGGCGACCAGCAGGGGGGAGGAGACGATGCCGAACCGGGCGAGCGCGGCCGGCAGATAGCGCGACCGCAGGAACAGCACGAAGAAGATCGTCGAGCTCAGGCCGAGGAACATCATGGAGACGGTGAAGCCAGCGCCCGCAGCCCGCTGACTCACCGCCACCAGCGTGCGCAGCTGCTCCGTCGTGAACAGTCCCGCCGTCGCCGAGGCCTGGTAGAGCCGCGCCTGCGCGACGCGGAACATCAGGCTGGCCGCGCCCACGAACGACGCGCCGAGCCGCATGCACAGCGCGAGCTGCGCGAGGCGCTTGTTCACTGACTCCAGCACGGCGTACAGCGCGAAGGCGAGGACGCCGATCACGATCCAGGAAGCCCCGACCTCCGCCAGCGACACGCGCCAGAGCAGCGCCGACTCCGTCGCATAGCGCGCCGTTTCCTCGAAGGTCGCGGTGCGGCGGCTGATGATCGTCACGCTGTCGCCCGCGCCTTGCAGGACGTAGTTCGCGAGAAACATCACGCCCGCGAGCCGGGCATAGGTTCGCTGTTCCGGAGTTGCGTCCATGGTCGTTGACCTCATGTTGTCGGGGAAGCAGGACGCGAGCCATGCGCAAAGCCCCGATATTCCGCGCAGGCCGGGGAACGGCGGATGTCTCCGCCACATCGAGGATGTCGCCGGAACATCAGGTAAGCGGCTGGGTCAGCCGGCCTTGATCCGTCCGACGCGAAACAGCACCGGGAGTCGATGAGGTCATCCTCTTCTTTGGAATTCATTTTCTGCTGCTCGCCTGGCTGCGCCGAGAGATCGCTCTGAATGCTCACGATCACCATGACAGACCTTCCTTCCCCAGCGTTCAAATGCTGCTGGTGCCCTCGGGAGGAGCGAGGCTCGTATGCGATCTCACGACTCCCGGGAGCGCGTCCGAGAAGACCTCAGGACGTCTCTTGGGTTACGGTCTTGGCGTGGCGGTGAAGGAAGTCGACCTCCTCCAATGAGGCACATGATCGGTTGACTCTCATTCGCCGCCTCCTGCCTCGGCTGCTGCTCACGGCTCCCTTATCCCTCTCCGCTAGACGCCCGCTGCTTCTTTCCACTTGGGAACGTTCACGCCCTTCACGGTGAGCCACAAGGCGAGCGATAGTTCCCCGATGAAGGCAGGCAGCAGGATGACAGTGAAGAGCACCGAAGCAACCGGAGGGGAGAGGATCACTGCAAAGCTGTCGATGAGATAGCACGCGCCGGTAATCGCCATCAGAACGCCGAGGAGTTTGGGGAAGAAGCCAGAGCTGAAGATGAGGGACCCCAGCGCAAGGCAGGAACAGCCAAAAAACATCAGAGCGATGCCAAAGCCGATGCCGTGCGCCTTGAGAGACAGCAAGGCCATTGCCCGCAGCTGGTCCGGACTGAAGACCTTCAGGTAATCAGCGCCCCCCAGGAGTTGCAAAGGGCTGTATGTATTCAGCGCATTGATGCCTCCGATGGCGTCCTGCACCAGATTGAAGAACACCATGAGCAAGGCAAGTTCCTTGTTCACGGGCTTGAGCAACACGTACAAGATCATCGTCAGGGCGACAGCGAGCAAGAACGTTGTCAGGTCGGCGGCTATACCGATGCGGAACAGCGACTCATGAGCCAGAATGTTCCTGGCAGTCGCTGTGGCATCGGCTGGCACGGTTAGCCTGTCACGGACGAAGGCTTCGGCAAAGAGGCCACTAGCAATGATGATCAGGTACAACACACCCCCAATCCTTGCGTAGGCTCGCGGCGATGTTTGGACGGCTGAGTGTTTCATTTGGTTCCCCCTTCGTGGTGGAACTCCACCGCTTTCTTCACGAGCGCGCCGATCCTTGCCTCGTCGGCGGCGGTCAACCTCGTCAGAGCAAAGGCGGTCGGCCACATGGCGCCTTCGTCGAGGTTCGCCTTGTCGCTGAAGCCGAACGTCGCGTACCTCGTCTTGAACTTCTGCGCGCTCTGGAAGAAGCAGACGACCTTGCCGTCCCTGGCATACGCGGGCATCCCGTACCAGAGTCTCGGCGAGAGGGCAGGCGCGCTGGCTTTGATGACAGCATGGAGCCGCTTGCCCATGGCGCGATCCGGTTCCGGCATCCCGGCGATCTTCGCGAGCACGGCGCTTTCCCCGTCGGCCTTGTCCGCGCGCGGGCCGCGGCGCGCGGCCGCCTTCATCTCTTGGACGCGCTCCTTCATCGCGGCTCGTTCCTCGGCCGTGAATCCCTCATGCCTCTTTTTCGCGGTGGTACTCTGGGCGGACTTCTGCGCGTCCTTCATTGGACGTTTCCTCCCCTGCGAGTATTGATGGGAACCGGCCATCACAGCGGAACTGCCGGAAACGCGGCTAGCCCTTGCGCACGGCGAGCTGGCGCGTGCCAGGAATCCGCCACCACCCATGCGGCGGCCGTCAGCACCACTGAGACGACAAACTCGTTCCATTGAAAGGCGCTGGGTCGTCCTGCCACCACGATGGGTACCCAGACGAGCAGCGTGAACATGCCGATCTGCAACGCCGTGAGCACAGCCGCCAGCCGCGCATACACGCCGATGAGCACCGCTACGCCCGCCGCCATGAACGTGGCGCCGGTGAAGTACGCCCAGAACACATGCCCCGGCAGCCAGCCAGGGACCAGCCGGGCGGTCGCGTCGAGGTAGAGGAAGTGGGCCAGGCCGAAGGGGACCAAGCCCAGGCCGAAGAGCACTCTCGCAATGCGCACGCCTTTCTCGCCGATGACCAAACCAAGACGTCGCCGATCCCAGTCATTGGCGAACCAGGAGTAGAGGACCCAAGTGCTCGCAACCATCACCGCGGTCTGAGAGGCTGCCCACCACGAACCCACGCCGAACGCGCGGAGCATCGCGGGCACCCTCAAGAGCAGCAGCCAGAGCAGGAAACCAGGTGAACAGCAGGCGGGCAGCGGGGGCCGCGGTGCGCTTCCAAAGCAGTCCGACGCCGGAGGCGAGGGAAACGAAGGCGGTGAGATACGCCAGCACTTCGCGGGCAGGAAGACCCTTCGGCACCGGCTGCCAGACCGGGGGAAAATCGCCGCGACCGATCAGGCCGAGGATTCCCAAGCCGATCATGGCCAGTGCGAAGACCGCATGACTTACGCTCGCGACGCGCATCTTGCGCTGCAGAAGAACGAAAGCCCGGCCGGTTGTCCAGCCGGGCCTCGATAGACTTTGGAGCGGAACACCGGGTTCGAACCGGCGACCTTCGCCTTGGCAAGGCGAACAGACCACGTCACCAACGGTGCCCGCTCCTCCACAACCATCACCAACCGAGCGAATTCATTCGGGCAGCGTAGCACCATCCGAGGCTGCCCATCACCAACGGTCCCCAACCGTGCACAAGGATCGTGTTCCACAGGTGTTCCAAGACGGCGCGAGGCCACTCGACGTGGGGCAGGTCGCGGTACTCCTCGGCTGGACGAAGGACAGCGTTCGCGTTGCATGCGAGCGAGGAGATCTGGCGCATCTCCGCGATCATCTGAACGCCTATCGCATCTCCTGCTCGGCCGTAGCCGCGATGATCACGGCTCGGGATCGACCATGATACGGACGCTTCTCGAGGACGCCAGTGTCACCAAGATACAAGATCGAGTGGTACCAGACCGCCGCCGGGGATGCTCCTGTCCATCGCTGGCTGACGCAGGAGTTGTCGGACGAAGCGTGCGAGCTCGTTGGAGCGGCCATGCTCGAGATCCTGCAGGCGGACGGACCTGAGGTCTGCGGGACGCGCTTTGGGCGGCAGCTCGGGGAGAGTCTATTCGAGTTCCGGCTCGATGGAGATCCGCAAGCGTGGATCGACGAGGCACGTGCGCGCCGAGGGAAGGCGCCGGCGGGACGGGGCGTGAAGGGAATCCAGGTCCAGTACCGAATCTTCTGTCACGCGCACGGCGACAGGATCGTCCTGCTGCTCGGCGCCTACGACAAGGGCCAGGACGTCTCGAAGAAGCGACAACAGCAAGAAATCGCGCTCGCGAAAGATCGCCTGAACGACTGGAACACACGCCGGAAGCGGCAACCGAGACGACGAGGGAAACACTCGGGTTGACGCGATGTTGTTTACCACATATCCTTCTGGCATGAGCAAGAGGTCGGTCCCCACCTTCAAGCAGTTCTGGCGCGACGTCGAGTCGAGGGCGCGGGCTCGCGGCCCCCAGGCGGTCGAGCGCCTGAACGACCTCCGGGCAGCATTCCGGCTCGCGCGCGAGCTCGTGCGCGCCCGGCAAGAGCGACGTCTCACCCAGCAAGCCGTCTCCAGACTCACCGGCATCACGCAAGCAGACCTCTCGCGGTACGAGCGTGGCCAAGGGAATCCAGGCTTCTTGACCCTGGAAAAGCTCGGCAAAGTTTACGGCCGCCTGACTGTCACGTTCGGACGAGGCCTTTCACGAAGGCCGGCTGTGATCGCATCCCCAGGATCTCGGTCCATACCGGCGGCCAGGCGTCGCGCGGCGGCGCGACGATGAAGGCAGGCGTCACCGAGCAGTCGAACTTCGATACGTATCCTCGCGGGCGTGGTTTGAGCGCCAGGATCAATTCGCACGGCGCACCGCCAGCTCCCTTGCCGCGTCGATGAAAAGACGCAGCGGCCCGGAGCGCTGTGCACGGCTCGGGAAGTAAAGGAAGTAGCCCGAGACCGTAGCCGCGTAGCGCTCGAGCACGATCCGAAGCCGTCCCTTGCGGAGCTGCTCGCTCACCATCGGCTCGAAGGCATAGGCGAGCCCCAGGCCCTGCTCTGCCAGCGAAACGCTGAGCGGGCCGTCGTTCGTGACGACGCCGCCGCGAACCGGCACCCGCCAGGTCCTGCTCCCGCGCTCCAGCTCCCAGGCATAAAGCGCTCCGGTGGTCTGCGACCGAAAGGTGACGCACTCGTGTCGCAGGAGGTCCTCCGGCCGCTCGGGCGTCCCGTGGCGCGCGAGGTATGCGGGCGCACCCACGACGACGAAGCGAAACGGGCCGGTGAGCCGCACTTGCACCATGTCGCGCTCGATCACGTCACTCTGCCGCACGCCCGCGTCGAGGTCCGACCGTAGGACCGATAAGCCGCGTTCTGCCAACTCGACGCTTCCTTCCTGCACTCACCAAGCGTAGCAGACCTGCCCGCGGCCGTGCCATGCACCGGCCGCGCAGGGTCAGTTGGTTCCATCGCAACCTAGAGGGTGGGTGGTGATGCGCGCGCTGCCCGGCGACTTCATCGTGGTAGCGGGACGAACTTGGCTTATGTACGCCCCGATTGGCCTGCGAATCGAGCAGCACCGCGAAGGCGACCTTGGTTCAGGATGTCGTCGTTCCGGTCGAGGAGAAGTACCCGCTCTAGATGAAGAACCCTTGGGTACTGAGGACGAACAGCGGTCGATGTCGCTATGACGCGGAAGTGGGTGCCTTGGTGAAGCTGGTTCGACTAGCGCTTCTGACACTCGACCCAATGCCCAAGGAGATGGGCCTCCCAGAACTGGCGTTCGGCGCAGTGTCGGTTTCCTCGTTTGCCACGAACCCCGCGCCCGGCTCACCACCTGCCATCTTGCTAGCCGGTACGGTTCCGCTGGAAGGCCGACCTGCGGTAGACGCCGAACGCATGATCATGGTTCCGCAGAAGGAGCGGGAGCAGGCGGAAATCGCCCTGCGCGTACTGGCCAATCATCTCGCGGCTGCCCATCACGCGCGGCGAACCCTCAGCGCATCCATGCCATACGTCGCCTTTGAACCTGAGTCCGCCGACGAGCGGGCGTGGCTTGACGCAACCAATGGCATTAGAAGAACCCAGAGCATGTCCGTCGGTTCGGCGCTTCGCATTCCATTTGACGAAGAGACGTTACGAGCGCTCACGGATCGCCTGATCGGAGTGGAGTTCCTGGCGGAAGCGCTGAGTCAACGAAGCGCGAGCGGTCAGTTCCGGGAATACGTGCGCCTCTTTGAGTCCGCCTTCGGCACGGGGAAGATGAGAAGGCTCAAGAAGCCGCTTGCAGAGTTCCTCGGCGGGAATAACCAGAGATTCACGCTGCCGGAAGTTACCGACTGGCTTGACGACAAACGGCACGGCGGCACCCATGCGCGCGGAAGCCGAGGTGGTGTCATGCTCGAATCCGATTTCGCGCCGGTGATAGGGCGCATTGAGCAAGCTGCGTTCGACGTACTTCTCAACAAGCTGGAGTGGGGGACGACATCGGTAGCTCGCCGCAACGTCTGGCGACCACAGGCTGGAGCGTTGGGCACGGAAGGCGACATCTTCATCGTGCAAGGAGCCGAAGCCAACATCAACATGACTGTAACTGACGCGGGAGGGTTGCCCATCCATTTTCAGGGCTTTCTCACGCTTCCTGAGAAGTGGTGGTCGCGTCAGTCGCCAGAGATCAGGTTTTCGGGCAGGACGCACATCTTCCCGCGAGAATAGGTACGGACGTAGCCGGGGAAGGGCAGGAGTTCCTTGATCGACATCTCGGTGTCCTCCAGCACGTCGTGCATCACGGCGATGGCGCGGAGGTCGTTGACGGTCACGCCGACCCCTTCCAAGGTCTGGCGCAACGTCGGGTGCATGTGCTTCCAGGCGCGCGTGACACCGGCCATCACCCTCAGCGGGTGGAGGATGTAGGGCTCCCCCTGCTTGTCGAACTGGCCTCGGTGTTGCCGAGCAGCGATCTCGACCGCGAGCGAGGTGAGGTCGGTGGTGGGGGGGTTCGCCATCTCGTACTGGCCCTAACCGCTGCCCGGCACGAGAGTCAGAACACAAGTACGTTACTGGGGCTTATTCCGGCGCCCGCGACGGCGCAGGTTAGGATGAAGCGCGCGGCGCAGGCCCTGGGCTGATGGGCGCTGCGCCGCTGACGCTAGTCTACGGGCACGACTGTGGCGGCGTGAAACGACAACCTGGGTCGGGAGGCGGAGGAGGCGGGGGTGGCGGCGGTGGTGGCGGTGGTGGTGGTGGAGCAGTGCAGACACCAACCGTACAACTCCACCCTCCGGGGCAAACGTTCCCGCACGTCCCGCAGTTGTTGATATCGTTCCCGGGAGTCGTGCAGACGTTGTACGGCTGGCACAGTGTGTACCCCGCTTGACAGGTAACGCCAAGAGGAACCGGGCATACCGCGTTACCGCCCACACTGCCATCTTGGGTGGCGCCAAAAGAGGGGATGGCAGCGCTTCTATGTCCCTCACAGGCACCGACCAACGCCTCCGTTACTTCGGGATCAGCATTACCCTCGCAGAATCTTACAAATGGAAGTTGGAAGCAGTACGAGTACTTGCTGAATTCGATTTTTAAAGTGTTGGCGTGCGATTCGTCAGTCTTGTAGGCAACGAATGTGCCGGAGCCGCCGCCGAAGCCGGGGGGTGGCACCTCCCAGCCGGGGGGTGGGTTGAGCCCACCAGGGCTTGGAAGGAGGGCAGGATTATAGAACAATTTGCCTTGAAGGGTAAGCAGATTCGAACCTTCACCCGTCACGCAGATTGCATTTAGCGGCCACGGGTATGAGCAAGGGAATGGGACCAAGTGGAATCCGCCCGTCATCTGCGTGACCTCTATACCCACCGAGTTCTTGAGGTTCAAAATCCAGTGGCTGTTCCAAGAACTCCCTTGGATGCACTCGCCAGAGCTATTGCAGTGGTACACGTCCGTGGGCGCTGACAACGTACGCTGAGGAGTTAGATACTGCTGGCCCTGAATACCTGTCCCGTAGGGGACTCCAGCGACTGTGAACGTTGCCGGGAGACCCCCCAGGAAAGCTCCGACCGGGTCCGTGATTGGCTGGATATTTCTTTGCGCATCGAGATAGTACGACTGACCAATTTGGTACATGCCTCCCGCAATGCCAATGACCATCCCGTTGGCGTGATATATCGGTTTGGCGTTGAGATTCTGCTGTATGAACGTCGCGAACTCCGCTTGACTGGCGAAGTTCCTCTGACTGCCAGGCATTGGAAATGCCACTCTGGTGCCAGAGGCGTTAAGGTAGATAACATCTGACGGTGCAGTCAGACAGTTTGAACACGGCGCTGCTGGTTGCTCGAACCCAGCCACGCCAGCAGGCTGCTGAGCGAACGATGGTGTTGCTACCGCGAGTATTGCGGTGAGTACAACAATCTTCCGCATGATTGCCCCCTCTCGGATTGTTAGTTCTCGTTGCGACCTCACAGCCGGCGGGGGCACACCGAATCGAGGCGGGCAGCAGTATACTGGTCCGGTTCTGCAGAAGTCTAGAGGCCAGGATTCGAGCCACCCGAGCCAGGGCTTGAACCTCCCCGGCCAGGAATCTAGCCATTATGCTTAAGGTCGTGTCGGTGGCCTGGAGCGAGACGCCAGGATATGATTTCAGCGTCGAGTACGTCTGTCGGGAGGAGAGGAGACACATGACGGCTCCTCACAGGTGGATTCTCTGCTTACTACTCGTAGGCGTTCTTCTCTCGTGTGGTGGCGATGGCAGAAGCCCGGGTGGTGGTGGTACGTGCCTAGCAATTACGGTCACCTACAATGGGTCAAAGTCGGGTCCCGCGTACCTCCGCATCATGTATAGCGACGGCGGACACATCTTCGGGAGCGCTCCTTCGATTCAGGTCGTAATGGCGGCCGAAAACGGCGCCGCCCACTGCGTGGTACGCGGCCCCGGTGATATTCCCTTTACTGCGGCTAGTTGGATTGATGTCTCTGGTGCGGGCGCCGCGAATTGCGCGGACATGTCTAGCCCTCAGTGCCAGCCCTCGCCGAGCGACCCGCAGGCGCACCAAAGCGGGGTGGAGCGCTACGGTCAAACGACTCAGATCCGCCTTGATGTCGTCGATATGCCCTGATGACGGGATGACGACCCGAGGGCCTGAGTCCGAAGAAGGGCCGTTACGTCTACTTGAGCTTCCGCAGTTCTCCGAGCAGGTATCGGTGGCTCGGTTCGTCGTACTGCCCCTTCCACCAGTCGTGCGAGATGGGCTCCTCGACCGCGCCCGGCATCCTCGCCTGTAACTCCTCGGCCGGGTACGCACCCGTCGCGTCAATGTAGTGGTTGCCCACCTTCACGGCAGCGTGCTCCTGCACGCCGGGTCGCTGGTCTGCATGACGGAATCCGACGACCTGGGCCTGCGGCCCGATGTGGTCCGCGAGAGCGCGCGAGAGAAGGTAGCACCCGCCTCGGCGCCACGGGTCCTTGTTGAGGCGCTCGGGCTTCACCACGTAGCTCAGAGCCTTTCGTGTCCGCTTCGGGTCCGAGAGGAACTGCGGCAGCGCCTGCCCGAGCTTCATCGGATCCACCTCCAGCGGCGCCATCTTCTCCAGCGTACCACCGTCCGGCCCCTGCTGAGGCGCTTCGGACTTCTGCGTCTTCGGGTAGCCGACGAGCGCCGGGACGTGCGGAAGGCCGTGCTTGTAGGCGATGGCAGCGCGGTGATGGCCGTCGTCTATCGCGTAGTGCAGCGGCGGCATGGCGGGTACGTTGTCATGGCGCACCACCGTCAAGGGCATCTTCTCGGGGGCCTTGAGGTACAACTTCTCCAGCGCCCGGTGCTCTTTTCCCCGCGCCTCGGCATGCTCGCGGTAGGCGTCGAGCCACTCGTCACCGAACGCACCGTCCGTCGAGAGCAGCAACTTGGTTGGAACGTACTCCCGCCTCCACTCGAAGTCGTAGATCGGACCATTCTCGCCGTTGTACTCGTGGCGCACGGCCTCGGCGGGGTCGGCAGGTTCCTTCGGATGCCACTTCGCGGGCGCAGCCGGCACGCCCGCGCCGGGCTCGGACTTCTGCACGTCGTCAGGCAACGCGCGCACTGGCGCCGGCAGCGAGCCCTCCAGCGGTACGAGGCCCACGTCCTGGAGCCGGGCGACCGCATGGATGACGTTGCCCAGGTGAGCAGCACTGGGGGACGACGGCGGGCCATTAAAGAATGCTATGGGCCGATACGAATCGCTCGCATCGGCCGTTGGACCCGTTTTGGCCCTAGCGGGACTGACTTTTGACTGACCACCCACCGCATCGCTGAGGTGCTGAGCCTGCGGATGTCGCACTGGGCACAAGGGCGCAGCTCATGCAACGGCTCGCCATTGCCACCTCCGTCCCCCAACCGAAGCCTGGTCTGATATGAGTCGAAAATGCGTATCTCCCGCGCACTGATCGCCCTTCTCCTCTGCGGCGCCGCCGCGCACGCTCAGGAGCTCCAGCCGCTCATCGTTCGGCCACTCACGCTGCCGCGGGGCACGCTCGACCTGACCCTGCACGGCACTTATACGAATTGGGGCACGGGCAACACGGCGGGAGGCGGCCCCAGCTCGCTCGACGGCGAGACGCTCGCGCTGGGCACCGACCTCGGCGTTACTGATCAGGTACAGCTCGGGCTGGGCACAGCGCTGCCTATCAATCCCGGCGCCGGATTCGGTTCCATCCTGGCCAGCGCCGCGCTCGCCGTGGATAGGGGCTTCGCGCTGCGCGCCGACGCGGGCTTCGAGAACTTCGGCCTCAACGGCGACAACACCGGCAACGTCAGCCACACCAAACGCTACTTCGCCGGCGTGGGCGCGCTCATCAAGGTCCCGATCAGCCCCACCCTCGCCTTCGTCACCGGGCGCACGGGCGCCATCCATTTCGGCCACTTCAACAACATCGGCGTCAGCGGGACCGGGATCTACGTCGGCGCCAGCCTATTGACCGAGGCCTCGTCCGACTTTCTCGTCTTCAGCAGCGGCAACAACAACAGCGGCACCAACATCGGGATCAATCTGCCCGCCGGCCTGCTCCTGCAGCCCGACCCGCACTTGGCGGTCACGCTTCAGGCCGGCTACTCGTCGGCGATCGCCATTCCCAGCTCGGGAAGTCAGAGCATAGCGTTGCACTTCATCCCTGTCGGGCTGGAAGCAGTCTTGACTCCGATGCCGCGGCTGGACATCGGCGCCCGCTTCTTCCTCGACGGATACGTCGCCCAGTCGGGCGGTAACAGCAGCGGCAACCCCGGCTATTTCGACCTGCGCGCGCTGATGCTCTGGATCCGCATCCACGCCTGATTACTCGCGGGGGGCGTATGCGGTAGGAGACGAAAGTCGGACGGTTGCTGAGACGAAGGCGAAGGACAAGCGGGAGTAACGGTGGCTCGCCGAGCGTACGCAATCGGCAGACGCCTGAAGGATGCCAAGGTGAACAAGGCTCCCGGCGCGTCTTGCTGCCAATCCGGGAACACGCCACCCGGCCGATCACGTTCTCCTCCCGAAGAGAGATGGACTCTGGACCATGGTCCAGAGTCGAGGCTCTTCTCGGGGCCGCGGTTTCCGACCAGCGGATCGCTCGGCCTCGCGAAGTCGGCGGCGATGGACCCATCCGAGGTTCCGCCCACGTCCCCTCGTGTTCGCTCTGCGGCGCCCTCGATGGCGCGGTGTTCGCTCGGAACCGCTCTCGGAAGCGGCGCCACCGAGGAGAAGCGCGCCGGCCCCGCCGGGCCGGCGCACGAACGCGCTCGTAGACGCCTCGCAGTGGCCATCCCCAGCGCGCGACGCGCGCGGCAGCCGGGCCACCGAGGAGGCGGGGTGGCGCGGGCTGAGCAGCGAGGCATCGACCTGGAGACTGTCCCGTAAAGTTCCCCGAGAGGGCGCTTCCACGATGCCGACTGGATCGTGCATCCTCGACGCCGAGGGGGGTCTATCCAGGAGGATAGTTTGAGGGACAAGGCGCCCCGTCCCGGCGGGACCAAGGCGCGCGTCCCAGCCGCCTGGGAGAGCGAGTACAGCATCTGTTGAAGCGGCCCATCCTGGACCAGGACAGCATCGGTACAGCGCGCGGTACGCGGCCCCCGCAGGGGCCGCTCGGTGCGCACCATCGTGGCCGCAGGAAGCGATCCTCTTCCGGGGCGACGCGCGCGCGCTCAACTCGTCCTGCTGTGGGGCGCCGAACCGATGCGGTACTTGGGGCGCGTACGGGCGCGGTCGGCGGCCCCCTGTGCGCCCACGCCCCGGCCGCACCGAGCGGCCGGTTGCTGGCGCTGTGACGGGCCGCTCGGTGCGCGCGAACTGGGCATGGGGGTGGGGGTGGTGGGGCTCGGAAGGGGGCCGGGGCGATCAAATTCGGGCGGCTACCAGCCCATCGCGTGGACCGAAGAAAAACAAAATATGGTGCACAGGCGGATTTCACCGAACGCAGACTCGGAAGATGGCGTCTATCTTCCGCTGGTCCTCTCGTGAGCGTTGCTCCTTCTCGGTGAACGTGACCTCGGTGAACTTCGCCGGGCTCGCGTAGTACCGGGGCGCCACCTTCGACAGGCACGTACAGAAGCGCTTCTCCTCCGCGCTCGGGGTCGGCTTCGTCTTGGAAGTCTTCGTGCACTGGTCAGCCCACCACGGCGTGCTGCGTTCCGACCACGTTGCCATGAACCGTTCTTGGAACTCTAGGCCACACGCCATCCCGATCTTCGACCCCGCCTCTTGGATACCGGCCTTCCCGGCTTCCGCCATTTGACGCGGCCCTTGTGGGTACTCCTTCTGGAACCCAGCCTCCATACACCGTCGCATCGCCAGCACCTCTTCGGCCGTCATCGGCACCCCGAGCTTCTGCTCCATTTCCTCGGCATTCATCTGGGAGGAAAAGTCCGCGAGAGACTGGGGCGTCCACGTCGCGGGAAGCTGCTGGCGGTCAGATGACCGGAACGCCCAACGCCCGATGCCTCTTCCGATGACTCTTCCGATGCCTGTTCCACAGTCCTTGGCGAACGGGGCGAGGGCGCACACGCCGATGACGATGATAACTTGAACGAGACAACCGACACCCTTGGCGCGCTGCTCGTCACCAGTCTTTTCCCCCTGGCCAGGGCTGTTGCTCGTCCATAGCCCCGCCTCCTGAGTTCCCAAAGCGTACCAGACGACTACACCAAATCCTGACGAGTAGGCGGCAGCGGTTAGTTCCTCGATGTGGAACTGACCGCGAAGAAGATCGAGAAGTTCTGGGAGAAGGTGCACAAGACCGAGGGGTGCTGGCTCTGGACGGGCGCTACCGCGAAAAAGGGCTACGGGCAGATCGGGATCAACGGCAAGAACTACCTCGCGCACCGCATCTCCTACCTCATTGCCAACGGCAAGATGCCCGAGGCGCCAGTTTTGAGGCACACCTGCGATGTTCCGAAGTGCGTCCGCCCCGACCATCTCCTCCCGGGGGCGCATGCTGATAACGTGCGGGACATGGTTGAGCGGGGGCGCACGGCTTGCGGTGTGCGCAACGGCAGCGCCAAGCTCGATGACGCCCGTGTTGCTGACATCCTGCGCAGGCTGGCTGCTGGCGCCAACGTAAGCTCCCTCAGCCGGGAGTTCAGAGTGGAACGGAATACCATCCGCGTCATTCGGGACGGCCAGACTTGGCGGCACGTCCCGCGACCACTGGATGGCGGAGCAGATGGTGACTACTCCAAATTCCTAAACGAACCGTCCAGGCCCCCTACGAAGCCCGTACGCGAGCGCGAGCCCGCAACCATGCCGTGAGCCGTCCAGGTCGCTGCGCGTGCACGCCCGAAGCTCCGGCGCGCCTGCGCGGCCCCTTCCTGGGGGCCGTTGACTCGCGCGGTCAGGCCCAGCACCTGGGCTACACTGGCGGGCATGAGTGGCCGTGGCTTCTGGATCGGTCTTTTGCTGCTCCCCCTCGGGTGCCAGTCCAAGCCCCAGACT
>WNFD01002824.1_pt1 | contig 17443 bp, 11 predicted proteins | sample 5400491 | NCBI WGS metagenome assembly WNFD01 (sample SAMN13153343, study PRJNA577476) | soil metagenome | isolation source: 120 cm saprolite under Douglas fir tree site 2 hole 2 replicate 2 | place: USA:California | collected 2015-04-18 | reverse complement strand
CGCTTTCTTGGAGGGACAAGATGAGGCGGTCTTCGCCTATGGCGAAGCCGATGCCTTTTGTTGGCGGGCCGCCGAGGAGCTCCACGAGGCCGTCGTAGCGGCCGCCGCCGCAGACGGCGTTTTGCGAGCCGAGGCCCGGGGCGGTGATTTCGAAGGTGGTGCGCATGTAGTAGTCGAGGCCACGAACGAGGCGCCAGTTTTCCTGGTAGAGGACGCCGCGGACCTGGAGCTGGCGCTTTACCTCGGCGTAGTGCGCCTTGCATTCGTCGCAGAGGTGGTCGGCAATGTGCGGGAGCGTGGCGATGACGGCTTGCTCGCTTTCGAGCTTGGAGTCGAGGACGCGCAGTGGATTAGAGTCGATGCGGCGCTGGGAATCGGGGCCGAGTTTGTCTTTCACTCTTCCGAGCGCGGCTTTGAGTTTTGCGACGTAGCCGCGGCGGCAGTTGTCGGCGTTGTGGCCGATGGAATTGATGTAGAGCGTGGCGCCTTGCAGGCCGCATTTGTCGAAAAATGTCATCAGCATCTCGATGACCTCGGCGTCGATGCCGGGGGCATCGGTGCCGCCGAGAACCTCCGCCCCAATTTGGTAGAACTGGCGATAGCGGCCTTTTTGCGGCTGTTCGCGGCGGAACATAGGCCCCATGTAATAGAGCTTTACGGGCTGCGGCAGGCTCTGCATGCGGTGCTCGATGTACGCCCGGCAGACGGAGGCCGTTGCCTCCGGCCGCAAGCTGATCCTGTTCGCTCTGGCTAACGTGTCGAGAGCCCCCGCCTCGGCCTGTTTAAATAGTTCCTCTCGCACAGCTTGATCATCGTGGATTGCTCGATAGGCGTTCGCAATTGCCTTGGCGCGAACACGTCTAAGAGCCTGATTTGCTCTGGGAGAATCAATCCAAGAATAAAGCTCCTTGGTAATAACGTCAGTCTCATCACCTATGCTGTGTTCAAACAATCGGGCAAGCTCGAAGTCAGGTATCCGAATTTCCCCAAAACCATATGCCGCAAAGACCTCGCGGGCAGTTTGCTCGACGCGATTCCACAGCTCCGTCTCGGGCGGGAGGATGTCGCGCGTGCCTTTGATCGCCTGGAACTTGCGGCGCTCTTCTTTCTTTGCTGTGGCGTCGCTCACGAAACGGGTTCCTCGCGGTAGATGTTTTTGTATTCGACGTAGCGCTGGGCGTAGGCGTCGATGGCGGACTGGTCGATGGCGGTCAGGGGGCGCTTGATTTTGCCGGGGTGGCCTACTACCAAGCTGTTGGGCGGAATTTCGGTGCGCTCTAGGATTAGGGTGCCGGCGGCCACGATGCTGCCGGCGCCGATCTTCACTCCATTCAAGATGATGGCGCCCATGCCGACCAGGCAGCGGGACTCGATGGCGCAGCCGTGCAGGGTGACGCCGTGGCCGATGGTGACGTCGTCGCCGAGGAGCAGCGGGTATTCGTCGCGCATGACGTGGAGGACGCAGCCGTCCTGGATATTGGTGCGCGCGCCGATGCGGATATAGTGCACGTCGCCGCGGACCACGGAGCAGGGCCAGATGCTGGAGTCGGCGCCGATGACCACGTCGCCGATGATGACGGCAGCGGGGTCAATGTAGGCGGATGCGGCGATTTCGGGCCGCTTGCCGCGGTAGGGTCGGATGTCGAGCTGTCGAGTCAATGGCGCGCCGTTGAGCGAGGATCGGGGAACAAATTCTAGTTAACCGTACCCCCTCCCCCTCCCCCCTTTTCTTGTAAGTGTTGATTCTAAATGAGTTTAAGTTGTTTTAGAATCAACACTTATACAAGGGCATTATATCCTTGACAAACCCACTTATATCTAAGAGAATTGGCTCAGTTTAGGGAGGTGGTTTGTGGTTAAGAAAATCACAACAAAACAGATGCTTCAAAAGATGACAGAGCGGTATGAGGAACTGTTCTTTCAAAACACCGTATTTCAATCCATCTTCCATCGTGCGAGCACAGAAAGACATTTCTCTAATGAAACTCTACGCTCAGACCTTTGGAGATGCGAGTCTGCGACAGCAAGTTCGCGAGAAATTTGCTTCACTCGTTGCACAAATCTCCGCAGCAAACGATGAGACCGATCTTTCCGCGTTACTCTCTCAAATTCCTCAAGCACCGAAAGTAGAGTCGGGGTCATAACATGAACCTCACTGATCTTGCTGGAAATTTTCACGATGAAGATAGCGCCAGAGCGTTCTTGGAGCAGCAACGCTGGCCCAATGGGACGGTTTGTCCACATTGCGGACTGCTAGGCGAATCCTACCGCCTAGAAGGGAAACCCGACTCCAAGCGCCCTGTCCGCAAAGGCGTATGGAAGTGTAAAGGGTGCCGCAAGCAGTTCACGGTTACTGTAGATACGATCTTCTCTGATAGCCACATTCCCCTGCACAAATGGCTTATGGCGATTCATCTTCTCTGTGCCAGCAAAAAAGGGATGAGTTCCCACCAGTTGCACCGAATGCTAGGCGTGACCTATAAGAGCGCATGGTTTATGACGCATAGGATTCGCTACGCAATGAAGCAAGAACCTTTGAAGCGTAAACTATCCGGCACAGTCGAAATAGATGAAACCTATGTTGGTGGTAAGCGCCGCAGAATGGGCCATCGCGGGCGTCCAGATATTCATAGCCACAAATCGCCGGTAGTAGCGCTAGTCCAGCGCAACGGGCGGGTGATCTCGCGCCACGTCGAGCGCGTCTCTTCCCAAAACCTCAAAGAGATTCTTTTTGAGAACGTCCGCAAAGATACCAATGTGATGACGGATGATTTTTCAGCCTACGATTTCGTCAAATCTCGTTATCCAAATCACAGCATAATCAAGCACAGTAAAGAAGACTATGTTCGCTACGAGGGCGGGAAAAGAATCCACGTCAATACCGCCGAAGGCTTCTTTGCTCTACTCAAGCGCGGCATCATGGGCAGTTTCCACCACGTTTCCAAAAAGCACCTGCATCGCTACTTAAACGAATTTGATTTCCGCTATAACGCGCGCGGAATCAATGATGGCGAACGGACACTACTGGCAATTAAAGGAGTGACCGGGAAGCGACTAACCTACCGCCAAGCTAAAGGGAAGAAACTAGGAGTTTCGTGATTTATGGCCATCACCCAAATACAAAACGACACTTTTCGAGATGCCATCATCGACATGGACAGTAAACGGTTCTTTAGCTGCGTATTTACGAATTGCCGACTCCGGTATGCAGGCGGTCAGTGCGAATGGGACAAGAACACAATCTTTACCAGATGTACGTGGGAGTTTGTGGACTCCGCTCTTAGGTCGAAACAAATTTTCGACCTTATACAAATGTCGGGCGGGTCGGGAGGTTTTTCTTTGAAGAGCCAGGATTTTTTTACTCATTAGGATTTTCTCATCCGGTCTATTTCGCCCTGAAATTGGGCTACCTGCTCTTGCGCTTGTTTGAGGATTTCCCGCGCAATCGCTAATAGGTCTAGCTTCTCTTGCACAGTTTTGGCCTGCGCGTACTGCTTTTTTATCTCTTGGAAGCGAGCGTAAAGCGTCTGATATTCGGGTCGCATCATGCCTGCCATATATTGTCCCAACCTCTATTTTTTCTTTGTTGCCTTTCTCTTTTGAGGTTTCACTTTCAGCAATGCCGACACCGCGTCATCGAATTGCAGAGGTTGAAGTGACAGTTTCTTGGCGTATTTTTTAGGCCTAGATTTTTTCTTCATAAACTCTCACACCCAACAAATCTGACCTCCGTAAAAGCCCCCAAACTTTGGTCGTCCACGAATTCAAAACTCGCGCAATACCCATTCTTCCCATAACCGTAGAATGTAACCGCAATCGGTATTTTCAGCCACTCTATGCCATTCTCATCTGTACTCTTAAAGTTATCTGGAATTTCATTCGCATTTGCCCACACCATTTCAAATTCGTTCACATACTGCGAGTGGACTCTTCCGATGATCTTTGGTTCGATAGTTTGTGTTGCGCGAGCGGGCAGCAAGTTAATTTCAGGAAACGTAGCGGTCACAGCTTTATTGCGATCTACAGAAACATTTTCAATTTGCACTCGGTAAGCATCTCTGTCGCTTCTGTTTTCTAGAATCAACCGCCTCTTATGAACACCTACGGCCAAAAAGTCTTTTGGGATACCCCACACTAACCGAATCTGCGGGCCGTCATCGCATCCCTCAATTTTCGATTTAGAAACCTCATGCGGGATTTTAAGAATCTCCGCTTCGGACGGTTCGTCTAACCCTCTTGAATGGCCACTTATTAAAAGCGCCACGCCAATAAGAAAGCAGATGCCAGCGCCAATCCAACCCCAGTCTGCCAGAAAGAACGGAAGTGTGGCTCCCACTAGCAAAAATCCGTAAGCAAGTTGGTTTGATTTCGACACTCCGAAAACGTTACGTTAACCGCAGTTTTTTGGCAAGAATCGGTTCGGACAGGCCTATAAATGCTATATTCTCCTATCACTTACAGTGGGTTTGTGAAGTCTACAATTCCCTTATACAAGTGTTGATTCTAAAGGGCTTACGGCGATGCGCGATTTTGGTGCATTGGCCCGGTACCCACGGAGCCCGCTTCCCTTCGAGACGCAGGGCAAGGCAGAAAGCGGGCGCTATAAAACCGGTGCTACCAAACTGACGAACCTGATGCAAAAAGAAAATGCGGCAACTTGGTTGCCGCAGCGGAGACTTTACCTGGTTGTTCCCGAGAGTGATTATAGCAAAATTTGGTTCGGACTCAAGGGAAAAACACATCGCACGTTAGTCAATCTGAACTGACGGCCCAGAAGTGGTGGCAGAGACAGCATCGAGGCGGGTGATTACGGCGCGGGCTACGGCGAAGAGGCTTTTTGCGCCGAGGGCGGTTTCGCCTAGCAAGGCGACGGGTTTGCCGGTGTCGCCGCCGATGCGGATGCGGGGATCGATTTCGATTTCGCCGAGGACAGGGACGCCGTAGGCTTGCGCGGTTTTTGCGCCTTCGCCGTGGCCGAAGATGTCGATGGGCTTGCCGCAGTGCGGACAGGCAAAGGTGCTCATGTTTTCGACGACGCCGAGGACTTCGACGTTGACCTGGCGAAACATTTCGATGGCTTTGCGGACGTCGGCGAGGGCGACGGTGGAGGGCGTGGTGACGACGACGGCGCCGGTGACGGCAACGGTCTGGATGAGCGTGAGCTGGACGTCGCCGGTGCCGGGCGGGAGATCGATGACGAGATGGTCGAGCTCGCCCCATTGCACGCTGCGTAGGAATTGCGTTATGACGCTGTGCAGCATGGGGCCGCGCCAGATCATGGGCTTGTCGCCGGGATTGAGCAGGCCCATGGAAATCATTTTTAGGCCGGCGACTTCCACGGGGATGATGCGCTTGTCCATGGTGGCGAGCGGCTCTTGCGTGGTGCCGAGCATGATGGGGACGTTGGGGCCGTAGACGTCGGCGTCGAGGAGGCCAACTTTGTGGCCGAGCTTTACGAGGGCGAGCGCGAGGTTGACCGCGACAGTGGTTTTGCCGACGCCGCCTTTGCCGCTGGCGATGGCGACGAGATTTTTTACGCCGGGGATGGGCTGGCGTTCTGGCATTTGCTGCGGTGCGGCGGGAGGCATTTGGGCGTTCTCTCTGGTGGGACAGGCATCTTGCCCGTCCTCAACCGTTAAATCAACGACTCGCGCAAATAACGAACTGCTTCGCTTGTACGGCTCTTGCCAAGACGCCGCGGAAAGGCCGCAGGGCTGCGTGGACTCCGCCCTGCGCTACAGCCTCGATGGCAATTTTTTGTATGGGATTTCTCATGCGGTGGCGCCGTGGCATTTTTTGTATTTTTTGCCGGAGCCGCACGGACATGGATCGTTGCGCCCGACTTTTGCGCCGGCGCGCACGGGCTTTGGTGCTTCAGCCTGCGCGGGGCCGGTTTGATATTGCAAATCTTTTTGCTGGCGTTGCTGTTTGCGCTCGAGCTGACGCGCGATTTCCGGCAGACGCTGCGGACCCGGTTCGCTTGCGCGCGCGGCGGCGCTGGCCACCGCGGCTTGCGCTCCGCCTGAACTGCGCCGGGGAATGCCGACTTGCTGCGCATCCGGCCCGAGCTGCATTTCGTCGGGCGACCTCTCCGCTTGCTGCATCTGAATGTAGAAGAGGTAGCGAATCGTTTCGTTGTCGATGCGCGCCATCATGTCTTCAAAGAGCACGAAGGCTTCTTTTTTGAACTCGACGAGCGGATCTTTTTGGCCGTAGCCGCGCAGGCCGATGCCTTCCTTCAGGTGGTCGAGGGAAAGCAAGTGGTCTTTCCACTGCGAATCGACGACATCGAGAATGATGCGGCGTTCGAGCCAGCGCATTAGCTCCGAGGTGAACTGCTTTTCTTTTTCCTCGTAGCGCTTGGTGACAGCCTTGACGGCGGCTTCTGAAAGCTCGTCGTGGCTCAGAGCGCCGGGATCGGCGCCGGCGGCTTTGGCATCGATGCCAAACTGGCTGTTCATCTCGGCAAGGAATTGCGCGCCGTTCCATTGATCGGGGTGCTGCTCGCGCGGGCAGAAGGTGTCGACGAGTTCGCGCGCGACATCTTCGGCGATTTCGAGAACGTAGTCGCGCTGATCTTTTCCTTCCAGCGCGGAACGACGGATCCCGTAAATGGTCTCGCGCTGCTTGTTCATTACGTCGTCGTATTCGAGCAGGTGTTTGCGGGCGTCGAAGTTTTGCGCTTCGACCGACTTTTGCGCGTTCTCTATGCGGCGCGAAATGAGCTTGGACTCGATGGGCACGCCTTCCGTCATGCCCAGGCGATACATCAGGGCCTTGACGCGCTCGCCGCCGAAAATGCGCATCAAGTCGTCTTCCAGCGAAAGAAAAAAGCGCGAAGAACCAGGGTCGCCCTGGCGGCCGGCGCGGCCGCGCAACTGATTGTCGATGCGGCGGGCTTCGTGGCGTTCGGTGCCGAGAATGTGCAAGCCGCCGAGCTCGACGACCTCGTCGTGCTCGGACTTGCATTGATTGGCAAACTGGTCGTAGATGGGCTTCCACTGATCGGCGGGGACCTGAAAAATCTTGCCTTCGTTCTGAAACAGAACCATGGGAACAGTGGCTTGCGCGCCGTTGCCGCTCGCGCCGTCCGTGCCGATGACCGCGGGAGCGGCGGCATAAGGCATAGCCAGCTTGTTTTTCAGAAAGTGCTCGCGCGTAAGAAATTCAGGATTGCCGCCGAGCAGAATGTCCGTTCCGCGGCCGGCCATGTTGGTGGCCACGGTGACCGCGCCCTTGCGGCCGGCCTGCGCCACGATGCGCGATTCGCGCTCGTGCTGCTTGGCGTTGAGCACCTGGTGCGGCACTCCCGACTTCTTCAGAATTTCCGCAATGGTTTCTGATTTTTCGATGGAGATGGTGCCCACCAAGACCGGCTGGCCGCGCTCGTGATAATGCCGAATGCCGTTGGCGAACGAATTGTCTTCCTGCAAGATGCCGCTCACCACGGCTTCAAACTTTTCCTTCTCGGTGCGATACACGACGTCCGCATATTCCCTGCGGATCAGCGTGCGATTGGTGGGAATCACCACGACGTCGAGGTTGTAAATCTTGCCGAATTCCGCCGCTTCGGTTTCCGCTGTGCCGGTCATGCCGGAAAGTTTCTTGTACATGCGGAAATAATTCTGGAAGGTGATGGTCGCCAGCGTCTGATTCTCGCGCTCGATCTTCACGCCTTCCTTGGCTTCGACGGCCTGGTGCAAACCGTCCGACCAGCGGCGTCCGGGCATCTGGCGACCGGTAAATTCGTCCACGATGACGATTTCGCCGTCTTTGTTGACGTAGTCGACGTCAATTTTGTAGAGCGTGTGCGCGCGCAGCGCCTGGTAGACGTGGTGCATGGCGTCGATGTTCGCCGGGTCCGACATATTGGTGAGGCCGAGCAGGCGCTCGCATTTGTTGAAGCCCTCTTCGGTCAGCGTGGCCTGGCGATGTTTTTCGTCGATCGTGTAGTCGATATCCCTGATCAGTTTGGGGATGATCTTGTCGATCTTGAAATATTTGTCGGTGGACTCTTCGGAAGGGCCGGAAATGATGAGCGGGGTGCGCGCTTCGTCGATCAAGATGGAGTCAACTTCGTCGACGATAGCGAAGTGGTGGCCGCGCTGCACACAATGGGCGAGGTCGTACTTCATGTTGTCGCGCAGATAGTCGAAGCCAAATTCGTTGTTGGTGCCGTAGGTGATGTCGGCTCCGTAGGCGGCGCGGCGCTGCTCGTCGTCCAGGTCGTGCACGATGACGCCGACGGAGAGCCCCAGCGCGCGATACAGCGGACTCATCCATTCCGCATCGCGGCGAGCCAGGTAATCGTTGACGGTGACGATGTGCACGCCGCGTCCGGCCAGCGCATTCAAAGCCGCGGGCAGCGTGGCGACCAGCGTCTTGCCTTCACCGGTCTTCATTTCCGCGATTTTGCCGTCGTGCAGCACCATGCCGCCGATGAGTTGGACATCGAAATGGCGCATGTTGAGGAAGCGGCGGCCCGCTTCGCGGACTATGGCAAATGCCGGGACGATCGCAGGAACCAGAGCCTGGCGCATGGACTCGCGAAAGGTGGACTCGGTTGGGTCAAGTTCCTTAAGCTGCTCCTGAATCGGCTCTTTCAGCGCCTGGAAGCGCGCCTTAAGGTCGTCATCACTGAGGACCTTAACTTCGGCCTCGTGCTCATTGATAGCTGCCACGGAAGGCTGCAGCTTCTTGACGTCGCGCTCGTGCTTGGTGCCAATAAATTGCGCAATGACCCTGTCTAAAATCTGTGCTGGATCCATGAATGGCTTCGTTTCCTGCCCGTGTTCAACTCGCCGGACGCTCGCAAGAGCGGACCAACATCCCACTTTATTCTATCTGTTTAGATGCGCGAGCGCCAAACAGGGAACAGAAACCCCCAAAACCTAAGAGGGACGGGCGCGGAAGTCGGGACGTCGCAAAGGGGAGGAAGAGCGGAAATTAGAACCGAAAGAGCCAAGACGCAGTGGAAAAGCCGCAGGGCTGCGCGGACTCCGCCCTGCGCTACAGGTGGCGGCGAATAGTGGTTATCTGGCGGCTACTACGTCAGAGGCCACCACTGGCTTTGCTGTTTCTTCCACAGCGCCAGCGGGCGACATATTGTCGGCCAGCAAACGGCGGAGCTTGCCGCGCTCTTCGAGGTTCATGTCTACAATCTCGAAAGACATGCCCTGTCCGCGATAATCGCGCAACAAAGCCGTGGCTTGCAGATGGCGCAAGCCGAGCTGCATCTTCAACTGCACCGAGGTGCCCGACGGGAGGTGGCGATCGATGGTGGCAACGCCGCCGGCAAGGCTCACCGTGCGAATTTCCATGCGGCAGTTCTGAGTGAGATTGATGCTGAAGGCGACTACCGGCTTGTTCAACCGCACGCGAGTATGGCGGCGCTGACGTACAAACTTGCAGTTCACAGCCATTTCGAGCGGAGCCAGGGTGAGGTCCGCTTTGCTCAAGCCACACTTGGCGAAAAAATCGCGCGCCCATGCGGGGTCCAGCTTCTCCAGCGCCTGCAAGGAGGCTATGCGCAGCTCCTGCGGATGCGCCCAACCGAAAACCTTCTTGGTCTCGACGATGCGTTTCAGCGCGGCAACAGACTCGGGCGCATGAATGCGGCCCAGCGCTTCGGCTGCCCGCACGCGCAAAAACGGTCCCGCCCCGGCGGGTAGATCGCCATCCACAATGTTCATCAAGCGGCCAAGCGCTTCGCGGTCCGCGGTCACGCCGATTTCATCGACAACCATGGGCATCACCAACGGGTCGACATGATCGAGCAGTTTCAAGAGGATGCGGCATCGCCCGGGCGCGCCGCTGGCGGATAGCTGGCGCACCACGCGGTCTTGCAAAATGCGCGGAAAAATCTTTACGCGGCCAGGAAGGAAAACCTCGACCGCTTGTGGATCGATTTTGCTCAGCAAGCCGACCATCTCTGTGGCTTCCGGCACCGGTCCGCCGCGCACCGTGCTCCGCAGGTACTGCACCGCTTCCTCGCCCAAATCGGTGGCCAGGTTAGCGATGTGCTCGGCATCATCGCGCAAGCTGCACCGATTGAACCGGCTGGCAAGCTGCTCCATAGTGCTTTGCGGCAGAAGCTTCAGCACGTTGGTGAGTCCGGAGGAGGTGTGCCGGGCCCGCAATGCCTCTTCGACAAATTCAGGAATGCGCTCCTCAATACCCATTTTGCCGCGCAAGGTTTGCGCGATGCCGGGGCGCTGAGTCTCGACGCCGGCGATCAGATCCAGAGCCTGTTCCATGGCCGGAAAGCAGCGGGAGGTAGCCGCTTGCTGGCTCAAACGCACGAACGCCGCGCTAACCAGCGCCTGCAACTCGGCGTCTTGCTCCACGCTTAAGCGCAAGCCTAGATGACGCAGCGCTTCGCCGAGCAGCTTGGGATCGGTTTTTGCGTAAAGCTCCGAGAGCTGCGAAAGGCCCGCAGCCGCTTTCTTACGCCCATTGCTGTCTTCGCTTTCCGCGCAAGCAGCGTAATTTTGTAAAATGCTGACGGCTGCGGCGATATCGCCCTTCTTGATCAAATCGTTGACGTAGGACTGCACGTTCTTGGGAGGAATGCACCAGGCTTCCCCGGAGAGAAGAACAGCCCGCTTACCGCTCTCAGGAACCGAGGCCCAAAACTGGCGGTCTAAAATCTCGCGGCGCGATTCGAGGAGCATGCCCGCATCGCTCATTTTGTCTTCATGCGCGCCGAGGATTTTGCGCAAATTCTCAATTTCGTGGTTCATGCGGTCGAGCATCTGCGTCACCGCGTTGACCTTCACTTCGCCGCGCTCGAAGCGCTCGAGCGCAAAGCGAATGGCCAGGTGCTCGGCAAGCTGGATCAGCACAGATTGATCGGGTTTCGCGCCGGGCGTTTTTGCGGCGAGCTCCGCAAGGGCTTGCTTCAAGACGTCTTGCGCACGCACCGGCAGTTGCAAAAGCTCTTCGTGGAGCGAACCGGGTACGCCGCCAGGGGTGCCCGCGCCGCCTGTGGCCCCGATTTGTCCGAAGCTCGTCAGCGCGGTCAGGATGCGGTACATTTCCGATTCGCTGGGTTCGAGGACGCCATGACCAGGACCGAGGCCAGCACCGGCTGAGAAGTCTGCTTGCAACGGATGGGCGGCGGAATTGGCAGACGCGCCATTTTCCGCTGATGCGCTGCCTGTTTCTCCGCGACCTGTCGACGCACCTCCATCCGCCGGTCCGCCCGTGGAGCCGATCGCGGCACCAGGCGCGCCCGCGCCTTTTGAGCCTTGCGCGGCGGCGATCATTTCCAGCAATTTTTGCGGATCGTTCATCCAGCGGTTGAACTGGTCGGAATCTCCCCCAAGCGAAACGACCGCCAGTTGCGCGGCCATGCCCGCTTCCTTGGCTCGCGAGTCAGTAGCGACGAAACAAATTTCGTTGATGCGAATTCCGTCCGCGCTGGCCAGCGCGGCCTTCAACTGCAAGGCCAGCTCCGCAGGTTTGGATTTGCCGGTGGGAAAAGCGCGAACGAAGCGATTCAGCTCGTCCTGCACGATAGACGGGAAGAACTGCACGCTGCCAACGCCCGCGGCGGAAAGCAGCTCGGCAAATTGTTTTTCCGCGGGAGCACCCTCCAGCGGCACGCCATCCAGCAGCAACTGCGAACCCGTGGCCGCGAGCAGCAGTCCCGCATCGTTTGAGTCCGGAATGGCGGTGCGCAATTCACGCCAGGCGCTATCGAACTGCTCGACCGTGCGGACATGGTCATACCCGTACAAACGGGCAAATTTCAGGAGAATGTTCAGGCTTCTTACGAAGGCCCGTGCTGCGGTCGTTTTGGGGTCGACAGCTTTCAACTGCGCGCCACGAGTCCCAATGGGACTACCTCACTAGTACCGTAGCGCCATGACAGGAGGGCGGCAATGGTACAGAGGTTCTATGTGCTTCGCGGGCCACGCGTCGGAGGAGCGGGAGCAAGACCTGCCCGAATGTACGGTGTGGCGCCCTAAGAGGACAGGTTGATCAGGTGTATCTAATCGGGATAGCCGCCTAGTTCTTCGAGACGGCCATGCGGCCGCGCCGGCGGGTGCGGTTCGTAACCTGCGCCGCAAGCGGCAAGCCACCCAGCTCCATCAACAATTTCCGCAGCCTGCCGCGGTCTTCCAGATCCATTTCCACAAACTCGAAAGCCATGGCTTGCGGCCGCGCGCCTCGCACGATTGCCTGTGCCTTGATGTTGCGCACGCCATGCGCGATCTTGAAGGTCAGAAGCGAACCGGGCGCAAGATGACGCTCGCCGGAGCCCACGCCGCCGCCCAAATTCAATTCCGGAATGGACAGGCGGAAATTTTCGCGCATATTTATGGTAGTCGCCACCAGGTTGCGCCCCAGCTTCAAGCGCGCGTAGCGGCGCTGGCGAATTACGGCAACGTTGGGGTCCGGGTCAGTGGGTTCCAGCACCAAATCCTTGCGGTCAAAGCCGCAGGGAGCGAGCTTGTCAATTGCGGTGTTCGCATCAATGCGCATCAGCGCCTGCGCCGACGCGACGCGCAGCTCCTCCGGATACTGCCAGCGCCAGAGTTGGCGCGCGTCCATGATGTGCAGCAACAGCGTGGTGGCCGCCGTGCCGCGCAGCCGGCCCAGCGCTTCGATGGCCTTTACCCGCGTGAATCCTGGCGTTGCTTCATTTTCCGCCAGCTCCAGAAGCCTGGGAATGCATTCCGGCCGCCCGCTCATGCCCATCTCGTCGATAGCCAGCGGACGGATCAGCACATCCAACGAATCGTAGAGCGCGACGAGCAACTCCGCGCGGCGGTCCGGCGGCGCGGAAGACAACTGGCGCACCGTGCGATCATGCGAAGTGCGCGGCCATTGCGACAAGCGCACCGGGAGAACCTTTCTCACCGCTTCGGGCGCAAGCAGCGTCAGCAAGCCGATGGTTTCCGCCGCTTCGGTTGCGGGTGCGGTCTGCAGCGTTTCCACCAAACGCTGCGTGGCGTCTTCGCCAATCCCGCGCACAATCTGGCTGAGCAGCTCGCAATCGTCGCGAAACCCGCAATGGCCAAAACGATTGGTGACATAATGCAGCGTGGCCTTGGGCATCAGCGTCAAGATGTCGATCATGCCGTCGGCGAGTTGGCCGCTGCGCAGCGCTTCTTCCACGAACTCCGGCATGCGTTCCTCTGCGCCAATGCGCGGCCGCAGACTCTGCGTCGATCCGGGACGCTGCGCTTCCACATTGTCCAGCGAAGCGAGGGCTTGCTGCATCGCCGGGTAGCAGCGCTTGCTGGCCGCTTCCTGGCTCAGGCGCACGAATGCCGCGCTCACCAGGGTCTGCAGCTCCGGCTCGCGCTCGATGGCCAACTGGTTTCCCAAACGCCGGATGGCGTCCATCAGCGCGCTGCCGTCGCCGCTGCCGTAAAGTTCCGCCAAATCGGAAAGGCCAATCGCGGTGGTGCGGCGCGCCTCGGGATTTTCCAGGGAGATACAAGCCGCATACTTCATCAAAATTTCGTTGACGGTCTTCAGCTCGCCGCGCCGCAGCATGTCTTCCAGGTAGCCGCGCACGTTTCGCGGCGGCACGCACCACGATTCATCGGAAGTCAGCACTTCCTTCTTGTTTTCGTCGGGCACCTGCGCCCAGAATTCCTGATCCAAGAGCTCCGTGTAGGATTGCACTTGCAATCCCGCGTTGGCCATCATGTCTTCTTGCGAAGCCAAGATCTTGCGCAGCCCTTCGATTTCCGAATTCATGCGGTCGAGCAGTTGCTTGACCGCATTCACGCGCAGCTCGCCACGCTCGTAACTGTCCAGCGCGAAGCGAATGGCCACGTGCTCGGCAAGCTTGAGCAGCATGGGCTTGTCCGGCTTCTCGTTGGGAGCCTGTGCGGCAAGTCCGGCTAGCGCTTGCTGCAAAGTGTATTGCGCGCGAACGGGCAGCGCGCTCAACCGCGATTGAAATGTAGGCACTTCCATGCGCGCTTCCGGGTCCTTGCGCGACTTGCCCAATTGCGCGAAAAGTCCAAGCATCGCGCGCACATCTTCTTCCGCCACGGAATAGGCGCCGCCCCCTTCGCCACCGCCGCCTACGCCGCCTGCAGTTGCGCCACGCAGCAATGCCGAGGCCGTCAGCCATTTGCCGGGCGTCGCTCCCTCCGCTCCCGGAGCACCAATTGGACCTAGAGAGCCTCCAGGTGCGCCGCCCCCTGCACCACCTCCGCCACCGGAACCGCCAGTGCCGCCGCCCGGTCCGCCCCAGCCACCCGTGCCGCCGCCGCCCGCACCACCGCCACTACCGACTCCAGGTGCGCCGCCACCGGTTCCACCACTGCCACCCGTTCCACCACCGCCCGCGCCTCCAGGCGCTCCTCCACCACCACCACCCTGCCTCGGCGTTCCCCACAAATTGCCGGCATCCGCTCCGCTGCCACCTCCACCGCCGGAACTGCCAGTGCCAGCGCCGCCGCTGCCGCCTCCGGGTCCGCCTGAGCCACCAGTGCCTCCACCGCCACCGCCGGGGACCCCCGAGCCGCCGCTGCCGAAACCGAATCCTGGTCCCGAGCCGCCCCCTCCGCCGCCCGAGTTGCGGCTGCCTTCCGCGGCAAGGATCATCTGCAACATTTTATTGGGATCTTCAAAAAAATCGCGGAACTTGTCGCCGTGCGCGCCCAACGCTTTCGCCGTAAGCTGTGCGGCAACCTTGATACCAGCCACGGAGGAGTCTTCCGCGACATAGCGAATCTCGTTCACCTTGATGCTTGTTTCGCCGGCCAACGCGTGCTTCAACTGCTCAGCGAGCGAAGAAGGCTTGGCGTTTCCGCTGGGGAATGCGCGCACAAAACGCGCCAATTGCGGCTGCGTCAAGGTCGGTGCGAAATGAATGCTGGCGATGCCGGAAGTAATCAGCAGTTGCGCGAAGCTGCGCTCTCCGGCCGCGGAGCCTAGCGGCACGCCATCCAACAAAATCTGCGTGCCGGAAGCGCCAAGCAATACGCCGCTTCCCCCGCTTTCATCGAGCGCGCTGCGCAGCTCTTTCCACGTGGTTTCAAATTGCGCCGCCGTGCGCACGTGGCCGAACTCGTACAAACGTGCGAATTTCAGCAGAATGTTCAGGCTACGTACAAACGCCCGTGCCGAAGCTCGTGTATCGGTGGCCATGTTCGCTTGAACGAGTAGCCGCTCCCCAGGCTGCTCTTCAGTGGTACTTACTACAGTACTGGCGACCCTGCGGAAGAGACAAGCCTCGTATGGCCTATTGTACCCACTTCAATAACATTTTCCCGCAGAATCAGAGCCTTGCTTCTTCGAGTCGAAAAACGCCCTGAACTGCCTTCTTTGAATTCCTACGACCGTGTCGGGGTTGCCCCTCCTCCTCGCCGGCTCTACAATACCCTGCCAGAAGCCGCTGTCAGTTTTTCCGCGTTTCCTCGCAGGCTCCTTTTTTTAGCTGCGCGGCCATTGTCAAACGGGTATTGAAAAATGCCGGACCAGTCCCCATCCGAACGCTTCAAAACGGACGCGCCGCACCTTCCTGGCGTTTCCGCGCGGGCCGTCCACTCGCAGCCCGGTCTCAAACCGGTGCGCCTCATTGGCTCTCTCGCCGCCCTTGTATTCTCGCTGGTTATCGTTCGTTGGCTCATGCTTCCCAAGGCACCCGCGGCTCCCCCTGTTGCACCGACTCCGCAGATCGAAGTTCCCGCACCGGCCCCAGACGCCAACGCGGCTTTACCTCATGCGACTGAATCGGAACCGTCTATCGCCGGCCTGGAGGAGATGGTCGCCCCCTGGGCTTCCAAGGACTTTGTCTACATGAATCGCGCCAGCGGAGAGAACGTCCCTGCTGTATTGGTCCGCTTACCCAACGGTTCCGCCAGCCAGCCCGCGAGTTATTGGGCGTTTTCGCTCACTGCGCCGTTCGGGAATTGCCGCCTCGAGTACGTCACCGACCTCGAAAAGCTTAGGGCAGACTACGGCTTTCGCGGCGCCAAACACCCTATGGTCGGCAATCCGTGCAGCCGGACGGTGTACGATCCGCTCAAGATGATGAATATTCCGGGAAGTGTGTGGGTGCGCGGCGCCATCGTGCAAGGCTCCGACCTGCGGCCGCCGCTGGGCATCGAAGTGGAAATTCACGACAAGCAGATTCTCGCCGCCCGAATGGAGTAGTTTGTGATTGAGTAGAATAGCCATTTCTGGCTGTGTTTCCGTTTCCGATGCGGCCTAATCCAAGAAAGAACTGAGATTGCGGAGCGCCTCACGAAACGGCTCCGCCACTTCCGCGGCGTCGCAGCCGGCCAATCTCACCGGTTCAATTGATCCCCGGCGGGGAGCCGGCGTACCGCTTCACTTCATTTCCCATCCGCCCGGTGACCATCAGAAACACCATGCGCTGATCCGCCCACCAGGAGAACAGCGGATGCTCAAAGGTCGCGGGCATGTTGTGCTCCACGAAAAGATGCGCAACCCAAGCCAGTCCGTAGGCAAGCACAACCGCCGCCGCTACCCACCACCACCGCCGCTCGGCAATCGCGGCCCCGACCAGCATCCACCCACCGAGGGTGCCCACCAAGTGCGCCACCCTCGTGCCCGGCCGACTGTGCGCCCGCACATAGATCGGCCAAAACTCCGCAAACGTCATCGAAGACCCCTCGCAATGCACCGTTGCGCAGGAAGCTATCATAAATTTATCTAAATTGCTCAGGTAAGTTCCACATAACAGGTCGATTGAAGGAAAATCGCTGACTTCCCTGAGGTGTGTCCTAGCACCAATCAAAAAAGGGGTGCCGCGCGGCACCCCTTTCGTGACCTAGGTTCGGCTTATGCTAGAAGATGACCTTCAAACCTGCCTGCATCTGTCGAGAGTTGGATGCCGTGTTCGTGTACTGTCCGAAGGATGCCGAAGTCAGAGTATTCGTGAAACCGGAAAGGTTCGTGTGATTGAAAACATTGAAGACTTCCCAGCGGAACTGAAGCGTGAATCTCTCTGTGATCTTCGTATTCTTCAGCATGGCCCAGTCGAATTCCTGGAAATTGGCTAGAGGAAAGACGTTCCGGCCCAGAGTTCCAGGGTTGCCGAGCAATGGCTGCGTAAACGGGAAACCGCTGCTGTCGGTGCAGATGGTCGCGGCGCTTGAGGATGTATTAACACCTCGTGTGCAACGGCTTGGAATTAAGGCCGCGGCGGCGCTCCCCGCAGCTACTGCGTGAAAGCTATCGAGAGGACCACTTAGGTTTGCTCGGTCATTGCTGCTACCGACAAGAAGTAAGTCACTGACCCCGCGCCGCGAGCCTGAGAAAATATTGGCCTTGAAACCGGACTGAATTGACCACGTCCCGGTGAAGGCCCATCCGCCGAACGCCTTCCCAGTGAACCCATTGCCGCTACGGAAAAACGGCAATTCCCAGAGGTGTGTCAAGACCAATCTATGGCGCAGGTCAAATTCCGAGTTTCCACGATTCAACGCCAGATTCCGCGGGTCTT
>WNFD01003082.1_pt1 | contig 17447 bp, 16 predicted proteins | sample 5400491 | NCBI WGS metagenome assembly WNFD01 (sample SAMN13153343, study PRJNA577476) | soil metagenome | isolation source: 120 cm saprolite under Douglas fir tree site 2 hole 2 replicate 2 | place: USA:California | collected 2015-04-18 | reverse complement strand
CGCCGGCGGGCAGCCACGGCAGCGGCGCCTGGGCCAGCCTCGCTGTCATCCCCGCCTCCCGGGACCGTCCTCCGGTACTCCGTAAATTATATCGCGGACCCGGGCCGGATGCAGCCGGAAACATCAGGAAAAACAAGGAAATTTCCAGGTCAGGTGCCCTGTGACGCTCCGTCATCAGAGCGTTATGTCAGGAGTCCTGAGGCCTGTGGTGGGACATTCTGGTCATCGCCGTCTTCAGCCTGGTGATCTACTACTGGGCGCAGGCAGTCCGGCTTCTCGCCGGAGAGGCTAAGGAACATCAGCATGCAAGCTATAGCGGTCGAGGGCGCCGAGACCTGACACCATCTTGCCGTCGGCGGCAGAGCGCACCACGCCAGGAGGCAGGAACCACGCCGAAGGCACGGCTATCCTCCGCTCCGGCGCCTGGTTATCGCATTCCAGCCACCATCCACCGGGCTCCATGGACCGTTCGGCCGCGGCGACCCGCCAAAGCGGCCAGCGCATGTCTCCCTCCAGCCGCATCGCAGACGAGGCGCGGAGGACGGCCGCCGCTAGGCCCTGGGGTCACAGCACCTTGGAAAGGAACGCCTGGGTGCGCTGGTGCTGCGGATTGCTGAGCACGTCCCGCGGCGGGCCCGTCTCGACGACCACCCCTTGGTCCATGAACACGAGGGTGTCCCCGACCTCCCTGGCGAACCCCATCTCGTGCGTCACCACGACATCGAGCACCTCACCCACGAGCTCCGGGTCCAGTGCACTGGTCGGCTCATCGAACAGCATCAGCTTGGGTTTCATGGCGAGCGCCCGCGCGATCGCGACCCGCTGCTGCTGGCCGCCGGAGAGCTGGTTCGGGTACGCACGCACCTTGTCTTTCAGGCCCGCACGTTCAAGCAGCTGCACGGCGAGCTCGGATGCCGCCGCCCGCGGCACTCCCATCACATGGATCGGTGCCTCGATCACGTTGTCAAGCGCGGTCATATGCGGGAACAGGTTGAACCGCTGGAAGACCATGCCGATCTGCGCACGTTTCGCGCAGACTTCCTTGTCGCGCAGCTCGTACAGCTTGCCGCCTTGCTGCCGGTAACCCACCAGCTCGCCGTCGACCGACAAGCGGCCACCGTCGATCTTTTCCAGGTGGTTGATGCAGCGCAGGAGCGTGGACTTGCCCCCGCCGGAGGGACCGACGATGCACATGACCTCTCCGCGCGCGACCTCCAGGTTGATGCCGCGCAGCACCTCGAGCCGGCCGAAGTTCTTGCACACGCTCTCCGCGAGCACCATCGGCGTGCCGCCCTCCCCCTGGACAGGCGGCTGGCCTTCGGCAAGAGTGCTCACCGTCCCTCCCTGTGCGGCGTCTGGGCCGGGAGCGCAGCCATCCCGTCATGGAAAGTGAACAGGCGCCTGCGGATCCGCTGCCACGGCGTCTGCGGCAGCTCATGCGCCGAACCGCGGGAGTAGTGGCGCTCGATGTAGTACTGGCCGACCGTGAGCACCGATGTTGCGATGAGGTACCAGAGGCTGGCCACGATCAGGAGCGGGATCGTCTGGAAGTTCACAGAGTAGATGAGCTGGACCGCGTAGAGGAGTTCGGTGACCGTGATCACGCTCGCCAGGGACGAGGTCTTGAGCATCGAGATAGTCTCGTTGCCAGTCGGCGGGATGATCACGCGCATCGCCTGGGGAAGAATAATCCGGCGCATCGTGAGGGCCCGGGTCATGCCCAGCGCCTGCGCCGCCTCCACTTGGCCGTGTTCGACGGACAGGATGCCGGCCCGCACGATCTCCGCCATATAGGCACCCTCGTTCAGCCCCAGTCCGAGGATCGCCGCCGTGAGCGCGGTGATGAGGCTGTTGGCGTTCCCGTGCACGAACGACGGCCCGAACGGCACGCCGAGCGAGACCCGCGGGTAGAGGGCCGCCATGTTGTACCAGAACAGCAGCTGGACCAGGACAGGGGTGCCGCGAAAGAACCAGATATACACCCAGCTCGCGCCCGACAGCAGCGGGTTCGCGGACAGCCGCATCACCGCGAGGATTACGCCGAGCACGATCCCGATCGCCATGCAGACCACGGTGAGGAGGATGGTGATCTCAAGGCCGTCGAGCACCCGGCGCGACAGGAAGTAGCTCCCGATGACACCCCACTCGAAGCGGGGGTTCGTCACGAGGGAGTGCACGAACATCGCGATGAGGACGAGCACCACGACCGCGGCCGCCCACCTTCCCGGGTGGCGGACCGGGACGGCCTTGATCTCTTCTGGCCGCCCGGTCCACTCCGGGGCCTCCGTCGTTCGCGGTATCGTCATTCTTTAATTTCTACTCCAGCTGTGCGTGCTGGCCCGGCCAGGTACGTGCGAGGCGGTCAGCTGGTCGCCCCGTTGATGGCCGGAGTCGAGATGGCGCCGGCCTGCACACCCCACTTGGCAAGGATCTTCATGTAGGTGCCGTTCGCCATGAGCTGCTTCAGGGCGTCCAGGATCGGCTTAGACATCCCGTTGTTCCTCGGGATCGCGATCCCGTACGGCGCGGTGCCGTAGGCCGGGCCGGACAGCTTGAACACACCATTCGACAGCTTGACCTGGTAAGCAGCCGGGGGTGAGTCGGCCATCGCCACGTCCGCCCGGCCCGAAGACAGGGCCAGGTTGGCGGCATTCTGATCGTTGAAGATCTCGACCGTCACGGTCGGCTTGCCCTCCGACTTGCACTTGGCCGCCTGCGCCTGCGCGTCGGCCTGCTCCGTGGTCCCCTTCTCAACGGACGCCTTATGCCCGCACAGGTCGGAAAGAGACGTGATGCTCGGCCCCCCGCTTGACTTGACGAAGAACGACGTGCCGGCCTCGTAGTAATCGACGAAGTCGACGGTCTTCTCCCGCACCTTGGTGTCGGTGAACGACGACATCCCGAGGTCGTACTTGCCTGAGGCGAGGCCCGGGATGATCGTGTCGAATGTCGCGTTGACCATGCTTACCTTGAGGCCGAGCACCTGTCCGAGGGCCATCGCCAAGTCGGCGTCCCAGCCGATCACAGTATGGCCGTCGGACGCGATGAACTCGTTGGGCGCGTACGTGGCATCCGCGGCCACCGTGAGCGTCCCCTTCGACTTGACAGCGGCCGGCACTTCGGCCGCAATCGAACTGACCGGGCTGGCCGCTGAACTGGTGGCTGCTGAACTGGTGGCTGCGGGCTTCGTGCTGCTGGCGCTGCTACCGCAGCCGGTGACGACCAGCGCAGTGACGGCAAGCAGCGCGCCGCCAGCGAGCACCGGGTTCCATGTTCTGTGAGCTCTCACGAGAAACTCCGAGCTTGTGGGCAGATAGATCCAACGATGGTAGCTGCTTAGCTCGTCACCTTGATCGATCACGAAATTCGGCTGGGATCCACAGCAGCCGGGCCAGTCGGTCGGCGGCTTGAGTCAGCTTCCGTGCGCCGACGCCAACTGCGCGGTGGGATTCATCGGCGACTACTTCGGCCTGGCGGTCTCCGGCGGCAACATCTACGCGCTGTTCGTCTCGACTCACTATCCGTCCGACGTGACCGCCGACAGCGGCGGGCCGGTGTACTACCAGCAGCAGGTGCTCGCGACCGTGCCCCGCACGGACTTCGGCAGCGGCTTCTGAGCACGGTCAGCGCCGAACGCGGCCCTTCCGCTTTCGCGCCCGCCTGAGGGTAAGCGATACGCGGTTCCCGTGCGCGTGCTTGGGCTTCGCACCCGACCCGTCGCGCAGTGGGCCGCGCCTTCCTGAGTGTTAGGCCCTTGAGCCTCGGCACGCGGCACCCGCCCGTGTGCTCCCAGCAACTCGCCACCCACATCCGCCGCGCCCAGTTCGTGTTCCTCGAGCACAGCGGCCATTTTCCCTACATCCAAGAACGGGCCGCGTTCTGGGAAGCGGTGCGAACCTTCCTGCCGCCGCTCGGCATCCCTCCCGGCGACCGGGCACATGCCCCTGGGCAGCTCAAAAGAGGTCAGCAGCACTATCTGCGTGATCATAATCCCCCGCTCTCCAGCCACATAATGCCCGTTCGGGTGCGTCTTCGACAGCCAGCTAACCGACCGGGAGGGCGCGCATAGCGGCGGATATGGCGTCCACTTTGACCCATCTGATGCTCGAGGGAGATGACTGCGCGACCCAGCAGGTTGGCCTGTGATGGAGCCTCATGGGTCAGTTCGTCGGATCCCACCTGGCATGTAGCAGGAGCGGACCAGGCGGCGGCCGGATGCCCCGTTTAGAGGCTGGGTGGTTCAACCGCCGTAAGAAGGCGGTGCATGCTGGAGGATGGGTTGTCGTGCGGGAAGACGGTGCTGTTCTGCAGGTGGCGTCGGTCAAGTTCGGCCGCGCGGCGCGCGGCATAAGCCGTGAACGGCATGTATTTCGCGGCGTCGAGGCCCTTGTCGCTGGAACCGTCAAGTTGGCGGCGGAGACGGCGTGCCTCGTTGTTGTCCAGCCATGCTGCGTGATCTTGAAAGTGCAGGATTAGCCACAGTTCGAAGCACGGATTTGACACCGCGAGCTTGATGCTGTTCGCGCGGGCTTGCCCGATGGCATCCTTGAGCCCCGGATGGTTCCTCGGTCACTCGACATCGAAGACGCACCAGAACTCATCGATCTCAGCCTCCTCATCGATGGCCCTGCTACGGGCTGCGGTAGCCAGCGCTACCAGAGTGCGCGGCACGGATCCGCCTTGTCCGGTCTCAACTCGGAGGTCCACGGCCGCCACGTCCCGTACAGACGGCTGCCTCTTTAGAGCGTCGAGATACTCCGGCTCAGTTCTCTCGCCTTCGCAGAAGACCACGAGTGTCTTCCGGGGCCTGCGGGTCGCAACCTTCCGTTTGAGCGTATGAGCTGTGGTCTTCCGGCTCCTGCTGGTCATCATGCGTCGCTTGGTACAAGGCCCAAGGCCCGCCGCAGTGTGAACTGGTCGAGTTCAGGGACAGCGCCGAATCGTCCCTGGAGATAGGCCTTCTCTAGGTTCAAGGATCGTCGTACCTTGTCCCCGCCATACTCCGCCAGCGCGGTCAACGTGGTCGCGCCATTGTCGCGTTTCTCTGTCAGCCATACTTCGTCTCGACTGAGGTGGTTGAGCAAGCTGGTGTCGTGGGTTGTGAAGATGAGCTGGGCGCCGTGAGGGTTCGTCGCGGGATCTTGGAACAGTTCGAGCAGACGCGCTGACAGCTTCGGGTGCAGGCTGGCGTCGATCTCATCGAACAGCAGGATCTGACCGCTGCGCAGGGCAGCAAGCGCCGGCTCGATGAGCGCCAACCACGTCTGCGTCCCAGCCGACTCTTCCGCGAGATCGAAAGGCAGCTCCTGTCCTTCGACACGGTGGATGAGCCGCAACCGTCGTCGTGGCTGTATCGGTATGCGAGCATCGTCCGCTTCTTCCTCCACGATCTGCACATCGTCGATGCCAAGGTCGGCGAACCGGAGCAGCGCTAGGGCTGATTCCCGCTCATCGAGCGGAGCAAGGTCAATGTCGTCGAAAAGAGACGGCTGCACCGACGAGCTTGGACCTTCGAACAGGCGCTCTGTCAAGGATGGGCCTGGCGCATAAGCAACACCCGCTGGGAGTCTCCGCCACGTCGCGCGGCGCCGAGAGCCAAGGACCCGGATGCCGGCCAGGTACCGCCCGAAAGGCTGGACTTCCGGGTCACCGAACCTCATGGCGGCCGACAGCGCCAGTGTGGTGGGGGTGAGCAGTTCCTTGGTTCCGGCAAGCACCCCGAGCCCTCGCCGGAAATGAATCTGGTGGCCTTCTCGCTCGAAAAGGACGCGCCGTCGCCGTTCCGGGTAACTGTACAGACCCTCGAACAGCACCTCCGAGTCATCCACCTCGACTCGGTACGCGTACCGTACACCCCGGACGATCATCTCTACCTCATATGTCGAGGGAGCCTCCGGTCCCCGGCCGAACTTGAACGGCTCGCGCGGAATGAACTGGTCCCATGCCCGAAGTGACCGTCCCACGGCCATCGATAGCCACGCGAGAGCCTCGACGACATTAGACTTTCCAGACGCGTTCGGCCCGTAGATACCGGCGATCGTGAGCACGCGCTCGGCTAGCAGGTCAAACCCCCGGGTGGACGGCCTGTCCTCATCCACGGCGATCATGGACAACTCGACCGGCTCCAAGATCGATCGATGGTTGGAAGCCTCGAACCTGAGCAGCATCCTTGTCCTCCAAGCTGCTATGACGCACGCTCACTCGATCATACGTCAATAACTGACGGATAAGGCTGTTAGCATGTCATCAGCATGCATACTCGCGATTCTGTCGTCAGCATCTAGCCTGCCGAATGGGAGTGTTAGGCGCGGCGATCGGGTCACGTTGGCGCTAATCGCTAACTTTACGGCCGATTTCCATTTAAATAGATGTCTTATTAAACTATATTAGAATCAGAATTGCGGCCACTACCCCTGACTTGCCCAGGCGCGCAGGGTGACGGCCCGCGCCGGGACGTCGTCGAAGGGATCGTCATGGCCGCCTCCCCCTGGGCCGGGTCAGATTTCCAGTTCCCCCCTCAGCCGGCCTCACCCGTCGCGTTGTGCGGCGCGTGCAGCCGCCTGGGGTCCTGCAGGCTCGGGCTCGGCCGTGAGGAACTCCAGCCGGACGGCTCGGTGCACACCGACCTGGTCTGCGGGCCGGAGAACGAGGGCGGCCCGGAAGTCGCCCACGGCGGCTGGACGGCGGGCGTATTCGACGAGGTCCTCGGCCACGTGCCGGTGCTGAACAGGGAACTCGCGGTTACCGGCCAGCTCTCGGTCACCTACGTCAAGCCGGTGCCGATCGGGCGTCCGCTGCACGCGCGCGCCTGGACGGTGCGGCGGGAGGGCCGTCGCTGGTACGTCGCCGGCGAGATGACCCTGGCCAGCACCGGCGCGGTGCTGGCCAGAGGCGAGGCGGTGATGGTGCTGCGCGACATCGGGCATTTCGCCCGGCATCAGGAATGGCTCGCCGGGCAAGACCAGGCTTCGCAACTCCCGCAGGGATAACGGCCCAGGCTCAGCGGCCGGAGCTCAGCGGCCGAGGCGCAGCACGCCGCCGGGGCGCGCCCCGGTCAGCTTGCCGTCTTCCTGGACCACGGTGCCGGCGACGACCGTGTAGCGGTAGCCGCCCGCCGGACGGCGCAGCCGCCGGGCGCCCTCGGGCAAGTCGGTGACGAAGACATCGGCCGCCCAGTCGAGCTCATCCAGGCCGAACACGGCCAGGTCGCCCGCCGCGCCCTCGGTGATCCGTCCCCGGCCGGTGAACCCGAACAGCTCCGCGAGCTGCCCAGTCATCCGGTGCACGGCCTGCTCGATGGACAGGTCGCCGCGCTCCCGCACGTGCCTGGTCAGCATCAGCGTGGTGTCCCCGATGGCGCACATCATCTGCAGGTGCGCACCCGCGTCGCTGTTGGCCATCACCGAGGCCGGATGGGTGAGGGTCTCGGCCACGCCGCCGGCGTCGGAGTTGGCCACCCCGACGCCGACGATGCCGGCGTCGGCGTCATTGGCCAGCAGCCAGTCGGCCAGGACGTCGGACGGGTGGCCACCGCGGTCGGCGACGAGATCGGCCAGCGTCGAGCCCACCCAGCGCTCGTTCTCCGGGCGGGTGACGGAGACCAGGCGGATCCGGTCGGCGTGCTTGTGCGGGATCATCGTCCGCGGGACCCGGTCCCATTCCTCCCGCGCCAGGGCGCGCCACTGCGGGTCACGCAGCATCGGCTCCTTCTCCGGCCGGGGCGCCTGCACCATCTTGTGCCAGCTGTTCTCCAGGGCGAACCAGGACATGCCGCCGTCCCAGTTCACGTGGATGTCCAGGGTGCGCGGGCTGACCTGAGGGTAGTTCGGCACCCCCTGGGCCTGGAGCTGCCCGGCGAAGTCGAGCATGCCCCGCGCCCAGTCCGGGTGATCCTGGTCGTGGAACACACCGATCCAGGTGCTCACCACCCCGCGCGGCCCGGTCAGATCGGCCATCCGCTGCACGTCCCTGCGCATCTGGCGGCCGGTGGCGGCCGGGATGAACTGAACGAACTTGTTGTGCCTGGCCAGCACGTCGAGGAGCGCGCCCAGCTCGGCGTCATCGGCCTGGCGGCTGGGCACAGGGCGCTTGTCGCGGTCCTCGTCGAAGCCGAGCGAGGTGGACATGGCGGCCGCACCGGCCGCGAGCGAGTCGTCGAGCAGCGCGGCGATCCGGGCCCGCTCCTCCTCGGTGGCCGGGCGATCCCAGGCCGCCTCGCCCATCACGTACGTGCGGAGCATGTTGTGCCCGACCATTCCGGCCATGTTGACCGCGAAGCCGCCGAGCTTTTCCACCGCGGCGAGGTACTCCCCGTAGCTCTCCCAGCCCCAGGGGATGGACACGTCGAGCACCTCCGACGGCAGGTCCTCGATGTAACACAGCAGCTCCTGAAGGCTCTGGCGGTGCCCGGGGCGGACCGGGGCCAGCGAGAGCGAGCAGTTCCCGACCAGGACGGTCGTGACACCGTGCTGGGGCATCGGGTCGCACATCGGGTCCCAGAACACCGTCGGGTCGAAGTGCGTGTGGATGTCGATGAAGCCGGGCGTGACGTAGGCGCCCGACGCGTCGAGCACCCGCTCGCCGTCCGGCCGCAGGCCGGGCCCGATCTCCGCGATCCGGCCATCGCGGACCCTGACGTCCGCCGCGCGGGCCGCGGCGCCCGTGCCGTCCACCACGAGGCCGCCGCGTACCAAAAGCTCGCCCATCGAACCCTCCCGGAATCAGTGACAAAGCCCTAAAACAGTTAAATAATAGCACTAGGATAACCCGTATAAGGAGGGCTGAGGTGCCGGACATCACCGTGGGACTGAGGGTGCCGCACGAGCTGCCCGGTGGCGCCGCCGGCCTGCGGGACTTCGTGACCCGGGCCGACGCGACCGGGATCGACCGCCTGTTCACCGGCGACCATGTGATGTTCAGCGGTGGCCGCGGTTTCGACGGGCTGCTCAACGCCACCGCCGTCGCCATGGCGTCCCGGCGGCTCTTCGTGCAGACAGCGGTGTACCTGCTGGCCTTGCGCCATCCTGTCCCGGTAGCCCGCCAGGTGGCCTCGCTCGCGGCGCTCGCGCCCGGGCGCCTGGTCTTCGGCGTGGGCCTGGGCGGCGAGGACCCGGCCGAGCTGCGAGCCTGCGGCATCGACCCGGCCACCCGGGGGCGCCGGATGGACGAGGCGCTGGCCGTGCTGCGGCCGCTGCTGGCGGGTAAGGAGGTCACCATGCGCGGCGCCTTCTTCCGCGTGGACCAGGTGCGCATCCGCCCAGCCCCGGAGCCCCCGGTGCCGATCGTGATCGGCGGGCGGTCCGACGCGGCGCTGCGCCGGGTGGCCCGGCACGGCGACGGGTGGCTTGGCCTGTGGGTCTCCCCCGGCCGCTACGCCGCCGCGGTCGAGCTGATCGCCTCCTGCGCCGCGGACGAGGGCCGCCAAGTCACCGGGTGGCAGCACGGCATGCACGTGTGGTGCGGGATTGGCGCCTCAGCGGCGTCCGCCCGGTCCCGGCTGGCCGCTGTGATGGAGGACTTCTACGGCACTCCGTTCGGCAAATTCGAGCGGTACTGCCCGTGCGGGACACCGGAGGAGATCGCGGCCAGCCTGCGACCGTATGTGGATGCGGGCTGCCGGTCGTTCAACCTGATCCCGGTCGCGGACAGCGAGCGGGCGGCAATCGAGGGAGCGGACGCGGTGCGCGCTCTGCTTGCCCGGGGGGACGACCCCCCCAGACCCCCCCGATCCTGGGGGGACCCATCCCCCCAGACCCCCCTTGGGGGGGAGCATAGATGACCGAGCGAGTCGCCATCGTCACCGGCGGGACCCGAGGCATCGGCGCCGCGATCAGCGAGCTGCTCGCGGCCGACGGCACGCACGTGGCCGCGGTGTACGCGGGCCAGCATGACGCCGCCCGGGAACTGGCCGGCCGGCTCACCGCGGCCGGCGGCTCGGTCAGCGTGCACCCCGGCGACGTTGGGGACCCGGAGTTCTGCCGGGGACTGGTCGCCGCGCTGGTGGCGGACCGGGGACGGGTGGACTACCTGGTCAACAACGCCGGCCTGCTGGTCGAGAGCAGCGTCGCCCGGATGACGAGGGACCAATGGGACGATGCGCTGCGGGTGAACCTGTCCGCCCCGTTCCACCTGGCCCAGGCCGCCATCGCGCCGATGACCGCACAGGGATACGGCCGGATCGTGAACATCGGCTCGGTGACCGCGGCGATGGGCAACCCGGTCGAGGCCGGTTACGGGGCGGCCAAGGCGGGGCTGCTGGGGCTGACCCGCTCGCTGGCCCGGGCGGTGGCCCGCAAGGGCATCACCGTCAACCTGGTGGTGCCGGGCGTGTTCGAGACCGAGATGACCAGTTCGATGCGGCCGGAAGTGCAGGAAGCGATCCGCGCGATGATCCCGCTCGGCCGGCGGGGCGACCCGCGGGAACTGGCCTGCGCCGTGCGGTTCCTGCTCTCCGACGAGGCCAGCTACATAACCGGCTCGGTGGTGACCGTGGACGGCGGCCTCAGCATGGGTGCCTGACCGGCACTCTCCTGCTTTCTCTGCAGTTTCGGGGGTTATAGCAGGTTATAGCACCCGAAACTGCAGGCAAATCGGTGCGAGGAGGCGCGCAGCGACCGCACGGGGTCAGGCCGCGCCGCCACGTCAGTCAGTGCCGAACAGCTTGGCCGCGTTGTCCCTGAGGATCTGGCGCTGCTGCTGGCCGGTCAGCCCGGCTAGCAGCCCGGCGAACTCGGCCGGCTCGGCCAGGCCCTCGGCGTGCGGGAAGTCTGAGCCCATCACCAGGCAGTCCACGTCGGGCAGGTCGCGGACGATGCGCGGGATGTCATCCTCCGGGTAGGGGACGACCCGGACATGCCTGCGGAAGATGCGGCTGGGCCGCTCGGTCAGCTTGCCGCCGATCCACGGCCCGTTACGGCCCATGCCGCGGCTCTTGTCCATGTGCTCGGTGAAGTGCGGCACCCAGGAGGCACCGAACTCCGCGACCAGCACGTTGAGGTCCGGGAACCGCCCGAAGAGGTTGTCGAAGATCAGCGCGGACAGCGTGTCCTCGATGGGCCGCTCGCCGTACAAGTTGTTCCACTGCCACGCGGACATGTGCCAGGAGCCGGGCCACGGGTTGTGCCCCCACGCCGCCGCGATGTTCTCGTTGTACCAGTTCTCCATGATGTGGAACGCGACCGTGACACCCGCCTCATTCATCCTCGACCAGATCGGGTCGAAGTACGGGTCGCCCGGCGAGCGCCCGTACGCGGGCCCGGTGGGCAGCAGGATGATCTGGGCACCCCGGCTGAGCACGAAGTCGAGTTCGGCGACCGCGAGATCACGGTCGGCCAGGGAAAGCAGCGCGGGGGCGAAAATCCCGCCCCGGCTGAACCCCCACTCCTCATCGAACCACTGGTTGAACGAATGGATGTTGGCGTAGGCGGCCGGAACATGCTTGACGTAGTTCTCCACGGACAGCGCCATCGCTGAGGGAAACACCACCGCCCGCTCCACGCCCTGCGCCTCCATGAGCTTGAGCCGGGCCTCCCGGTCGAGGTACTCCGGCCGCATCGGCTCCGGGTGGTAGGTCTCGTCCGGGTTGCCGGACGCCATCTGGCGGAGCATCTCCTTCAGCGAGCCCGGCCGGTAGGCGAGGTCGAAGCCGAGGCCCTGTTCGGAGTTGAAGACCGCGATCCGGTCGGCCGCGAGGATGCGCTCGGTGCCGTCCTGCAGCCGCACCGGCGCGATCGCGTACTGCCGCCACTTGTCCGGCAGGTACCGGGTGAACGAGTCGCGCGTCTCGTAGCAGTGGGTGTCACAGTCGAACAGCCCGTATTCCAGCCCGGTCATATCAGTCCTCCGGCGATAGCATCGACAAGGCAGAATCATATAACGTTTTTTACTATTTAGCGACCCCTGCGCCAGTACGCACTGCTCACCAGTCGCCATCGTTCGGCTCCGCACTGTTGCCGATCAGCCGTCGCTGATCATGACTGGGCCAGTAGACCGAGCTGGTTGTGAACGCATCCTCGCGGATGGCTGGGGTCCTCTATGGCCCCTCAGGGATCGTCACGCCCGCGATGCTAGCCCGCGCCTGCGGACGCAGCCGCGCTGGTGGCAGCCACGACCGCGGCGATCATCTCGTCGATCACGTTGCGAACGGCCTCCGATGCCCAGTTGCCTTTGGCAATCTCCTCAGCACGCTCCCTGAGCTGCCGCTTGGACAGGTCATATAGCCGCGGATCGACGATCTTGTGCTCGTACCTGAGCGCGTGCACGAGGGCGATGAACCTGGGCGCGAAGTGTGTCATCCAGCGGTCCCGCGACCGCTCGGTCCGGCAAGGCGCCTGCCTGCGGTAACTTGCGGGTCGTCGCATTGCGTGTGACCCGGCCCGTTCGGCTTAATGATCTTACTTTGATTAGGTCACGTTGCGCGGCCGCCCGGTGAGGCCGCCGGCGGGCACCGGTCACGACGCCGGCGTGGAAGACGGGGCGGACGCCGGGGACGGGGCGGACGCCGGGGACGGGGCAGATGCCGGGGACTCGGCCGGGCGGGGGCGCCATGACGTGGCCAGCAGCAGCGCGGCGCCGGCCGCGCCCGCGAGCGCCGCGATGGCCAGTCCGGCCCACCCGTGCACGGTGAAGCCGGCCGCGTGGTCGAGGGACCAGCCGCCTGCGCCGAGCGCGCCGATCGCGCAGGACACCAGGGTGATCATCAGCACGTACTCGTAGCCCTCGCCGGGGCGGAAGACGAAGAAGCCGTTCTTGGCATGGTTGGCGACCAGCGCGACGACCATCGTCCCGACGACGGCGGCCGCGGCCAGCGGGGTGAGCAGGCCGAGCACGAGGAGTGCGCCAGCGCCGAGCTCGGTAACCGTGGCGAACAGCGCGTGCACCCGGCCGGGCCGGATGCCGATGGACTCGAACCAGCGCGCCGTCCCGGGCAGCTTGCCGCCGCCGAACGCATGGTTCCAGCCATGCGCCATGATGGTGCCGCCCACCACCAGGCGGAGCACGAGCGCGGCGATGTTCACACTGTTCATTCCACCCTGCCTCACGGAAGCTGCCCGGCCACGGAGATCGACCTAGCAAGTATATTAATATAACTTAATTGACTGATCTTCAAGATGAGGTCATGCGGAACGCCGGCCGGAAGTCGCCATGAAGGCGGTGCCGTTCTCCTACCACCTCCCGGACACCGTGGCCGAAGCCGCCCAGACCCTGGCCGAGATCGGCGACGAGGCCAAGGTGCTGGCCGGCGGGCAGAGCCTGGTGCGCCTGATGGCGCTCCGGCTCGCGCGCTTCGGGCACCTCGTCGATCTCGAGCGGATCGCCGCGCTGAGATACGTGCGTGCCGGCGAGCGATCAACGACGCGCTGGCGCCGCGCCGTATCCACCTCACCAGGCAGCCGATGAGCCCATCCGCCATCGTCGCCGCCAGGCCGGCACAATAGGGTGATCGGTGCACTAGCAAGAGCGGCACTAGCAAGAGCGGCACTGGCACGAGCGGCACTGGCAAGAGGGGCGGATATGGCGGCACGAGCGTTGTCCGGGCGCAGGATCATCGTGCTGGGCGGGACGGGCAGTCTAGGGCAGTCCGTTGTCGAGCGTTTCCGGTCCGACGGCGCGTCGGTGATGGTGGCCGACGCCAGGCTGCCGGCGGACGCGGACCGGCGGGAGGACCTGGACTACGTCGCCGTGGACGCACTCGACGAGTCCAGCATCGCCGCGGCGCTCGCCAAGGCGCCGCTGCCCCAGGCGGTGGTCAACCTCATCGGCGGCTACACCCCGCCGGAGCCGTTGGCCGGGCTTGATATCGCCGTGCTCCGGCAGCAACTCGAACTGAACCTCGTGACCGCCACGATCGTCACCAAGCACGCCTTGCCGCTGCTCGGCGCGCAGGCCGGCGGCCCGATCGTGCACGTCTCGAGCCGGGTCGCGACCGAGAAGGGCGAGAACGGCTTCGCCTACAGCGTCAGCAAGCTCGGCGTGCTACGCCTGGTGGAGGCCGCCGCCGCCGAGGGCCGTCAGCTTGGGGTGCGGGTTAACTGCATCATGCCGAGCATCATCGATACGCCGGCCAACCGCGCGGCGATGCCCCGCGCGCACCACGACCGGTGGCCCAAGCCGTCCGAGCTGGCCGCCGTCCTCGCCTTCCTCGTCTCCGACGACGCCGCCCTCATCTCGGGGGCGGCCATCCCCGTCTACGGCCGCGCCTAGCGGCGCCGGCCGCGCCTAGCGGCCTCGGCCGCGGGACCCTCGGCCGCAATTATCGTGTGCGGTTACCCCCGTCCGACGGGGGTAACCGCACACGATCTTGCCACTTGAGCGCGGCTGGGCCCGGGGCTCAGTAATCCGCGGATTCGAGGGCGCTGCGGAGCTCCGCGGCCCGGCGCCACGCCTCGATCATCCGGCGTTCCGCCTTGTGCTCAAGTCGCCTGACCCGGCGGAGCGCCCGCAGCCTGCGTGAATACCGCATCTGCTCCGCCTGTTCCAGGTAGCTGCGAGTTCGCTCCCTCACGAGCTGTTCCATGACATACATCGCTGACCACTCCGTCGTGTGCATTGTGTGCGTCGCCGGCCGCGCGGCTCAGGTTCGCCGCGCGGCCGCATCTGGCTGGGCGTGGCCCCGGGCTAAGCGGCCACTTCGGTCTTGCGAGGACGCCCGCGGGGGCGCTTACGCGGCACGATCGCGCCGCGCATCAGCAACTCGCCGCCCCAGACGCCCCAGGGCTCCCTGCGCTCGAGCGCACCGGTCAGGCAGGCCAGCCTGGCCTTGCATCCCCGGCACATGGCCTTCGCCGTCTCCACATCCTCAGGAGACTCGGCGAAGAACAGCTCCGGGTCCTGCGTGCACGGAAGATCCAGGCCTACCGGGAGTGCGGTCGCCGTGAACTGACTCGTCACGCCGACCTGGTCGAATACCTGCCTGACATCTGGCTCCTGCCGCGCCGTCACTGATCCGGGCGCCTGGAACCCCGTTGCGCCCGTCCCGCTGACGGTGGCATCGCGCCACTGCATCGGTGCCATCCCCTCTCGCTTGCCGGTCCTAGTTGTCGTCGCGCGATTTCTCGCCCGTCGGGGGACCTAGGCCTTACATAGCTAAGACCGCGGACCCTGTGTGCGGGTCCGCGGCCTCAAGGGGATTGTGGCCGGTCTGGCTAGACCGGTTTCCTATCTCGAGGTGGACCCGATGCGCCCCCGCTAACGGCGGAAACGCCGGTCATGTAGTTGTGGATATTCGTCTGGTCGAGCAGCGTCGCGACGGCGTCCTTCTGCTGCGGCGCGACGACGAACGCGTCCTTGCCCCGAACACGCGGAACGGCGAGCGCGCCAGCGCCAGATAGCAGAGCGACGGACGGCCCAGTGCCACGACCGGCAACGGGCAGACCTGTCCCCGGGAGGCTGATCGCACGCGGGCTGGAAGCACCCAAGCGCGAAGCCCAGTTCACTTCGGGCAGAACGTCTGAGTTGATGTACGTCACGTCGGGCACCTCCCTCCAGGAGCGTCGACAACTAGCCCACGGACATGCCAGCAGCCTAAGTGTTGCCCCCGGTAGGGGGCAACACTTTTTTGACCTGCGATTTCGCCCTACCGGCTGACCTGGGCCGTTCAGGTAGCCGGGTCAGGTTCAGGTAGCCGGGTCAGGTAGCGGGCGCGCGGGGTCCGGCCCGGACCAGGCCCTCCTGCATGACCGACACCACGAGCTCGCCTTCGGCGGTGAACACCTCGCCGTGCGCCAGGCCCCGGGCGCCGTGGGCCACCGGTGAATCCTGCACGTACAGCAGCCACCGGTCGGCCCGGAACGGCCGGTGGAACCACATGGCGTGGTCCAGGCTGGCGCCCGACGTGCGGCCATCCACCCAGGACAGCCCATGCCCGATCAGCACCGAATCGAGCAGCGTCATGTCGGAGGCGTAGGTCATCAGGCACACGTGCAGCAGCGGGTCGTCGGGCAGTTCGCCGTCCACCCGCAGCCAGACGAGGTTCCTGGTGGTGCGCAGCGAAGGATCCCGCTCCGCCTCCACCGACAGCGGGCCGACCGACCGCAGGTCAATCGGATTGTCATAGACCTGGGGATGGATCTCGCCGAGCAGGCGAGCCAGCCGGTCCGACGTCCGTTCGACCATCTCCGGCGGCAGCACGTCGGGCATCGGGTCGGCGTGCTCAAGTCCGGGTTCGGGGCGATGGAAGGACGCGGACAGGGTGAAGATCACCTTGCCGTGCTGGATCGCGGTGACCCGGCGGGTGGTGAAGGACCGCCCGTCCCGCAACCGGTCGACCGTGTACACGATCGGCACCGCCGGATCGCCCGGCCGGATGAAGTACGCGTGCAGGGAGTGCACCGGACGGTCCGTGGGCACGGTCCGCCCGGCGGCGACCAGCGCCTGCCCGGCCACCTGGCCGCCGAACACCCGCTGCCGCCGCTCATCCGGGCTGCGGCCGCGGAAGATGTTCACCTCGATCTGTTCCAGGTCGAGGAGCTCGAGGAGCCGGCCGAGCGCCTTAGTCATGGAGCCTCACATCGTCACCGGCACGGTATCTTCACCGGCCGAGGCGGATCTCGTCGAGGAAACGCGATCGCGGCCGCAGCGCACCGCGGGCGTTCTGTCCCCGGGTCCCCGGCGCCCGGGCCGGGGACCAGGACAGGTACAGGTGCTCGCGGGCCCTGGTCACCGCCACATACAGTAGCCGCCTTTCCTCCTCGATCGCGTCCGGCGTCCGGGCGTGCACGATGGGCATGAGCCCCTCGACCAGGCCGGGCAGCAGCACCGCGTCCCACTCGAGCCCCTTGGCCGCGTGCATCGACGCGAGCGCCACGCCGTCCACGGCCGGCGCGTAGCCCAGCTCGGCTCGCTGGGTGAGCTCGGCCGAGAAGTCGGCCAGCGTCGCCTCCGGCCGCGTGGCGTGCATGCCGTCCGCGAGCTGGGCGATCGCGACGAGCGACTCCCAGCGCTCGCGCGCCGCCGCACCGCCCCCGGGCGGGCCGGCCGTCAGGCCGATCCCGGTCAGCACGTGCCGGACCGAGGACGGCAGGGAATCCCCGCCGCCCGGCGGCGCTCCGTCAGCGCCGGCCGCCTCGACCCCAAGACCCCGCGCGGCGGCGCGCAGCAGCACCAGGGCCTGACGGACCACGGGCCGTTCGTAGAACCGCTCGGCGCCCCGGACCACGTAAGGCACCCCCGCCTCGGCCAGCGTCAGCTCGAACCGCTCGGTGTCGGCGTTGACCCGGACCAGCACCGCGATTTCCCTCGCCGGAACCCCCGCCGCCATCAGCGCCCGGACCTGGACCGCCAGCCCGGCCGCCTCCTCGAGGTCGTCGGGGTACTCGGTGAGCGCCGGCCGGGGTCCCGGCGGCCGCTGCGCGACCAGAAGTGCTGGCCCGGGGGGGACGACCCCCCCCAGACCCCCCCCGCTCACGGGGGGGCTGCCCGCCCCCCCGTACCCCCCCCGGAGCTGGTTG
>WNFD01002823.1_pt1 | contig 17448 bp, 14 predicted proteins | sample 5400491 | NCBI WGS metagenome assembly WNFD01 (sample SAMN13153343, study PRJNA577476) | soil metagenome | isolation source: 120 cm saprolite under Douglas fir tree site 2 hole 2 replicate 2 | place: USA:California | collected 2015-04-18 | reverse complement strand
CGGACGGGGCGTTGACAATTCCATCGGCTCACCGTCAACTGAAGGTTGGATATGGCAAACGAATCGAGCAGCAGTCACGAATTGATACTGGCGGAGGAAAAGGGGGGACACCCCAAGCCACCGCATGACCGCGGCCTGTTGCTGATTGGGCTGTTTAAATTGGCGAAGGCGATTTTTTTCTTTGGCATTGGCGTGGGCGCGATTCATCTACTGCATAAGGACCTTGAAGACGAGGTGATGCGGCTGGCGTTGAAGTTCAGATTCGATCCGGAGAGCAGGTTTGTTTCTTTGCTACTGAACAAAGTCGATCTGATAGATGCGCACCGGTTGCGGCAGATTAGTGTGGCTACGTTTGGATATTCTGCCCTCGCTTTGACGGAGGGAGTTGGGCTGCTGCTGGAGAAGGTGTGGGCGGAGTACCTTACATTAATTCTTACGGTCTCGTTTTTGCCGTGGGAGCTGTATGAGTTGGTGCGACGGCCGGACTGGTTCCGCTTGAGTCTGTTGCTGATCAACCTTGCTGTCTTGTGGTATCTGGTTTGGCTGTTGCGGCGGAAGAATCTGTTAAAGGCGTAGCCGTTTTCGCTTTTTCATCGCTTTATCAGATGGACCGGGAACCTGCAAGTGACGATCCAGGTATGAACCACGGGTGCTAACACTATATGTAGTGGGTATCTGCCTAGATTCCGCAAGCCGCTGAGTTTTCCACAATCCAATATGGGAATTCCAGAGTTTGGCGCGAAATAACCCTTTACAGGGCAAGGGCTCTCGGCGATGCTGGTGGAGCGAAGTAGAGAATTTTGGAGTTTAGTGGCCAAACCGAACTCCTAATAGACAAATTCTACGGCGCTGAGTTGGTTTTGAACCAAGTTTGAGTCGGGCGGTATCGAGGTAGATATGTTTCGGGGTAATCACCCAACGCGTGTGGATGAAAAAGGCAGGCTTAAACTCCCTGCCGAGTTCAAACGCCGAGTGGATGAGTTGTACGGGCCCCAGTTCTACATCACGAGCATGGATGGGAAGCGGGCGCAGGTTTACCCGCTGAAGGAGTGGGAGCAGATCGAGGCGTCGCTGGCGAAGATGTCCCCGATGGATCCGGTACGGAAGAAGTTTCTGGACGTGACGAACTTCTACGGACAGATGGCAGAGATGGACGCGCAGGGCCGGGTGCTGATTCCGCAGAAGCTGCGGGAGCTGGCGAAGGTGACGGGCGATGTGAATGTGTTGGGGTCGCAGACGCTGCTGGAGGTTGTGAATGCCGAGCTGTTTGACGCCGAGATGAAGAAGGCAAGCGGAGCGGTTGAGCTGACGGACGAGGATCTGATGGCGTTCGCAGAGAAGACGAAGAGCAGGGAATAGGCAGTAGGGAGTAGAAAACGATTTTGACCCTCAGGGGTAGCACTGAGAGCGGGGCAAGATGAAGAGTCCGCGACATGTGCCGGTTCTTTTAGAGGAAGTTCTGGAGTATTTGAATGTGCGGCCGGGCGGCGTGATCTGTGATGCGACGCTTGGGCTTGCGGGGCACTCTTCGGAGATTGTGAAGAGGCTGGGCGGGAGGGGCAGGCTGATTGGCTTTGACCGCGACCCGGAGGCGATGGAGGCGGCTAAGGTTCGGCTGGAAGAAGTGAGGGCTGAGCTTGGTGAGGAGATGCCGGAGGTTGTGTTTGAGCCGAGGGCGTTTTCGGAGGCTTCGAGTTTGATTGAGCCGGGAAGCCTCGATGGTCTGCTTGCTGATTTTGGCGTTAGCAGCCTGCAACTGGATGAGGCGCACAGAGGATTTAGTTTTCGGACCGACGGACCCTTAGACATGCGGATGGATACGCGCACGGGGGAGACGGCCGAGCAAGTGGTAAATCAGGAAGACGAAAACGAACTCGCCGACCTGATTTACGAATTCGGAGAGGAAAGGAGGTCGCGGAGAATCGCCAGAGCCATTGTTAGGGCCCGGCCGATACGATCGACAGCGGAATTGGCTCGAATCGTATCGGCCGCGGCCCCATCAATGAAAGGCGACAAGATTCATCCGGCGACGCGAACCTTTCAGGCGCTTCGGATTCGAGTGAATAACGAGTTGGGAGAGATTCAATCGCTGCTGAAGAGCGCGGGGTCTCTGTTGAAGCCGGGCGGGAGGCTGGTGTTGATCAGCTTCCACTCTTTGGAGGACCGGCTGGTGAAGGATGCTTTTCGAGAGGCTGGAAGAGCGAAGGTTTTTGAGGTTTTGACGAAGAAGCCGGTTGTGGCTGATGAGCAGGAACAGATGCGGAACCCGCGGTCGCGAAGTGCAAAATTGCGGGCGGCGGAGAAGCAGTGATTAGTGATTAGTTGTTAGTGATTAGCGGCGCGCGGTTAGGGCCGCATCGAGATTTGAACGACAAGTGATCGGGCCGGGGTTGTCCCACCTTCTTTCAGGCGAAAGACAACTCTGCAATACAAGTCCCTTCCTCCAATAGCGATCCCGGCCCGGTTCGTATTTTGGAGAGTGGCACAAGATTTCGCCTAGGTTGAAGTTCTGGGCATGCAAAAGGAAGTGAGGTGTGCGATGGCAGCTTCGGCGATGGTTGGACAACAGATGGAGATGATGGGCTCGCGAGTGAAAGCGCAGAGCCGCGCGGAGTCGCTGACGGCGCGGAATCGCGAGCTGTATGAGACGCAACGGCGCGCGCGGCGTGGACCGACGCCTGAGGTTTTCTTTACCAAGCACATCGACAATAGCCGCATTGTGAAGGCGGACGATCCGGTGCGGAGGCGCGAGATGCGCACGTTCACTGCCGTGATGAGTGTGTTGTTTGTGCTGGTGATGGTCTATGTGTGGCAGCACTTTTCGGCGATCGAGGTTGGGTATCACGTTGAGGCGCAGAAGATCCAGGTGGAGCAGCTTCGGGAGGAGAACCGGAAGCTTCGACTGTCGGAGGCTCAGCTGACCGACCCGGGCCGGATCGACAGGATTGCCAAACAGCTTGGGCTCTATGAGCCTCAGCCTGGGCAGGTGGTGCGGCCGGAGGGTGGGGATCCAAACGCTGCAGTGCTGGCGCAGGCGAATACTCCCGGGATGCAAATGGTTCAGTAGCGGAAATAAATATAGTTAAAACGAAGAAGCAGGGATGGAATGGATAAGGCGCCACGGCAGACGTTGACCGCTCCGATACGGAGGATCCGGTTTGCTTACGTGGCGCTGTTTTTTTGTGCGTGGACCGTGTTGATCGCTGTGCGGCTGGGGTGGCTGCAGGTGGTGCGGCACTCGGATTTTGTGCATCGTGCGGCGATGCAACAGCAGAGGACGTTTGAGGTGGCTCCGCGGCGCGGGATGATGTATGACCGCAACCTGCGTGAGCTGGCGGTGACGGTGCAGGCGGATAGTGTGTTTGCGGTGCCGTCGGAGCTTGGTGATAACCGCGCGAGTGCGGCGGAGATTTTGGCGGAGATTGTGCATGCCGATCCGCACGACAACTTTACCTCGAAGCAGCAGATGCTGGCACGGTTCAATGCGTCGAAGAATTTTGCGTGGGTTGCGCGGAGGCTGGATGCGGGTACGGCGGAGCGGGTGCGCGAGCTTAATTTGAAGGGCGTCTATTTTCAGAAGGAGTTTAAACGGTTCTACCCGAATAACGACCTGGCGGCGCAGGTGCTGGGATATGTGGGCACGGATGATCTAGGGTTGGGAGGGCTGGAACAGAAGTTCGACGAGGAGATGCACGGCGAGCCGGGGCATATGTCGGCCGATGTCGATGCACGGAGGCACGTGTTGGGCAGCGAGGAGAGTCAGCCTATGCCGGGTGAGAATCTGGTGCTGTCGATCGACGCGAATATTCAGTACATGGCGGAGCGGGCTCTCGACGCGCAGGTGGATAAGGTCAAGGCGCTGCACGGAACGATTGTGGTGCAGGACCCGCATACCGGGCAGATTCTGGCGCTGGCGGTTTCGCCGAGATTCAATCCCAACGATTCGAAACATATGGATGCCAGTGTATTGAAGAATCTGGCGGTGAGCGATGTGTACGAGCCGGGGTCGGCGTTCAAGCTGGTGACGTATTCGGCGGCGCTGGATGCGGCAGGCGTTCAGCCGACGGATATTGTGGACTGCCAGGGTGGCGCCCTCACGATGTATGGACGCACGCTGCATGACGATAAGTCTGACGGTCACCTTGGGCGTGTGACGGTGCAGTATGCGCTGGAGCGCTCGAGCGACGTGGGCGCGGCGAAGATGGCGCTGAAGCTGGGGAACCAGAAGTTCTATGACTACATGCGGGCCTTCGGCTTCGGCGACCGGTCGGGGATCGAGCTGCCGAGTGAGACGCGCGGGCTGTTGCGTAATCCGAAGAAATGGGGCGCGACCAGCATCCTGTCGATGGCGATTGGGCAGGAGATCGGGGTGACTCCGGTGCAGCTTGTAACCATGGTGAGCACAATTGCGAATGGCGGAGTGTACATGCCGCCGCATGTGCTGCTGCAGTCGACCGATCAGATGAAGGGAGATGCGCGGCTGAAGCCTGCGGGGTTCCGGCCATCGAATCAGTTGCCGACGACGCTGCCGGATGGAGCGCATCGGGTGATCTCGGAGATGACTTCGGCGAAGATGCGCATGATGATGCAGGGGATTGTGGTGGAGGGAACAGGCAAGGCGGCGGCGTTGAATGGGTATAGTTCCGCGGGCAAGACGGGAACGGCGAACAAGGTTGATGTGGTGACGCATACGTACTCGCATACGAAGCTGGTGGCGAGCTTTGCGGGGTTTGCGCCGGTGTCGAATCCGGCGATCACGGTGGCGGTGGTGATCGATACGCCGACGGTGGGTGCGAGCAAGTATGGAGCGGCGGTGAGCGCGCCGGTGTTCGCGAATGTGGCGCAGCAGGTGCTGGAGTATCTTGGGGTGCCGCACGATCAGCCGCTGAAGACGAAGAAGGAGCTGCTGGTGGCGCAGAAGGATGTGGTCGACGATGCTCCTGCGGACAGTACGGCGGATCTGACTGCGATGTTCGACGATGTCAATAGCCTGCCGGCGGATGATCCGCTGCGGACGCCCGCGAATGCCGCGACTGCGGTGGCTGAGGGGAATGAAAAGCCGGTTGTCGCAACAGGACCGAAGGCTGCGGAGAAGACGCAGGGTGCGCTGAATCTGCAGCCGGCGAAGGTGGTGGATGCGTTCCAGGCGAGTGGTGGGACGGGTTCGGCGATGACAAATTCCGGTGATGGCGCTGCGCCATTGTCTGCGCCAAAGGATATGCCGGCGATGCCGATAAAGGAGAAGGGCGCCGTTGTTGTGAATGCGGGGCTGCGGGTGCCGGTGCCTTCGTTTGAAGGTGCGGCGCTGCGCAGTGTGGTGGAACGGGCGGATTCGATGGGGCTGCGGGTGCAGGCAGTTGGGAGTGGGTTGGCTCGAGAACAGGTGCCGGCGGCTGGGACGATGGTGCCGGCGGGAACTGAGGTTGTGGTGCGGTTTGCCCGATGATGCTTTGGTGCCAACCGTGCGCTGTCTCAGCTAGCATCACACTTATATGAATTGGGAGACGGTGTGTGTGGGGCTCAATGCGATTGAGTGCGGTGGCCCTTCGGTTGAGGTCAATGGCGTTGAGTATGACTCGCGGCGCGTGGGGCGTGGGGATGTGTTTGTCGCGATGCGCGGTGACGCTACGGATGGGAATCTTTATTTAGACAAGGCCATTGCGCGGGGTGCGGCGGCGGTGGTGACGGACTCGCGCGAGGCGTACGCGAAGTTGCGGCGGGAGCATGGTGAAGTTGCTGCAGCGTTGGTGGAGCGTGGGCGAAGGGCGCTGGCGGAGGTGAGTGCGGCGGTGCGGGGGCATCCGGAGCGCAGGCTCGCTCTGAGTGCGGTGACGGGAACGAATGGCAAGACGACAACTGCGTTTTTGCTGGAGGCGATACTGCGGAGTGTGGGGCGAACTTGTGTGTTGATCGGGACGATTGAGACGCATGTGGGGGATGAGGTGCGCGTGTCGCCACATACGACTCCGGAGGCTTCGGATACGCTGCGCGTCTTTGCTGATGGTGTGAACGCAGGAGCGACGGAGGCGGTGATGGAGATGTCGTCGCATGCATTGGAGCAAGAGAGAGTGTGGGGGCTGCCGGTGGACGTGGCGATATTTACGAATCTGACGCAGGATCATTTGGACTATCACGGGACGATGGAGAAATATTTTGCGGCGAAGGTGAGGTTGTTTGGGGGGGTGGGTGCTCCGCCGCCCAGAGTCGCAGTCGTGAATCTTGATGATGAATACGGTGGAGCGATGGAGAAGTCGGCTATAGCGTGCAGTGAGGTGTGGACCTATGGGTTGAAAAACCATCATGGTTGGGTTCCTGAGTTTCGGGCTGAGAACGTGACGCTCGGAGCAGGCGAGACCAGCTTTGACTGGAAGACACCGATGGGAACGGTGGAGATGCGATCTTCCCTGACTGGGCGGGTGAATGTGTACAACCTGCTTGCGGCTACATGTGCGGCGTTGGCCCGTGGACTGAGGCTGGAGCAGATCGCAGATGCTGCTGACAAATTGCGGCCAGTGCCGGGGCGATTCGAAACGGTAGCGAATGAGTTGGGAATAACTGTGGTTGTGGACTATGCGCATACGGATGATGCTTTGCGGAACTTGATTTCGTTGGCGCGGGAGTTAGTCGGTGAGCGCGGCGGCAGAGTGATTACTCTGTTTGGGTGTGGAGGCGATCGGGACAGGACGAAGCGTCCGCGCATGGGGCTGGCTGCGGGTGAAGGGAGTGATCTGGTGGTGTTGACGAGTGACAATCCTCGGAGTGAGGCGCCGATGGCGATTATTGACGAGGCTCTGGTGGGCGTGCGGGAGACGGGGACGAACTGCATCGTGGAGGAGGACCGCGCCGGGGCGATTGAGATTGCGATTCGCGCGGCGCGGCGGGGGGATATCGTTTTGATCGCGGGAAAGGGACATGAGAAGGTGCAGATCTTGAAGGATAGGACTGTGCCGTTTGATGATGTGGCGGTTGCTGCGGGAGTCCTAAACGAGTTGGAGTAGCTTGAAACCGACAGAGCGGTCGTGCTGCGCACGATGCCCACATCTCAAAATCGAGATATGGGGCACCCGGCTTTGTGGGAATTAAACAGTGAGGATTTTAATGAAACTGACATTGGGGCAGGTTGCGGATTGGATTCATGCGGATGGTGAGTTCGATACGCTGGCGGAGGCGGTGGGGTATGGGATCGACTCGCGGACGATTGGCGCGGGGGAGTTGTTCTTTGCGGTGTGCGGCGAGCGGTTGGATGGACATGACTATGTGCAGGCGGCGCTTGCGAATGGGGCCGTAGCTGCGGTGGTGAGTAATCGGTGGGTTGTGCCGTCGGAGGTGGATGAGAAGCGATTGCTGTTGGTGTCGGATTGCGAGGATTGTGTGTTGGGGGGGCTGCAGCAGCTTGCCCATAGAGTACGGAGGGAGTGGGGTGGGCGCGTCATTGGGGTAACCGGATCTGCGGGCAAGACGACCACGAAGGAGGCTGTGGCGCAGGTTCTTGGAGCGAAGTTCAAGGTTCTGAAGTCGGCGGGGAATTTGAATAATGCGTTTGGTTTGCCGCTGCAGCTGCTGAAGCTGGAGCAGGAGCATGAGGTTGCGGTGATCGAGATGGGTATGAATCACCCAGGCGAGATCGCTGCGCTGGCGAAGATTGCGGAGCCGGATTGGGGAGTGGTTTCAAACGTTGGGCCGGTGCACCTGGAGTTTTTCCCAGATGGGATCGCAGGGATTGCGCGGGCGAAGTATGAGTTGATTGAGGCGCTGCCGAAGGATGGAGTTGCGGTGTTGAACTTCGACGATCCGTATGTGGCCTTGTTTGGCAAAGGGATGGGGGCACGTGCGGTCCTCTACGGGATCGGAGAAGGCGCCGAGGTGCGGGCCGTGCATGTGGCGGAGGTGGGTGCGGAGGGCGTGGTGTTTACCGTGGAGGCTAAGCGTGAACGCGCCAGCGTGCAATTGAAGATGCTGGGAAGGCACAATGTTTCCAATGCGCTGGCCGCGATCGCTGTGGGGTTGCGAAGCGGGATGGCGCTCGATGAGTGCGCAGCGGCTGTGGGGGAGATTCGGGCGGGCGATAAGCGCGGAGAGGTGCTGGAATGGCGTGGAGCGATGCTCATTAATGATTGCTATAACTCGAATCCGGCGGCGCTGAATGCCATGGTGGATGCGCTGATGGCGATTCCTGCGGAACGGCATATTGTGGTGGCTGGCGAGATGCTGGAGCTTGGGCCGGAGGCGGCGGCGCTGCATGCTGCTTGCGGGCTAAGGATGGCGGATTGTGGGGTGGGATTTGTTCTTGGCGTGCGTGGCGCGGCTGAAGCGACGGTGGAAGCGGCAATGGCGCGTGGAGCACAGGCGTTATTTGTCGCGAGCCCGGAGGAGGCTGGAGAGTGGTTGGTTGCGAATGTGCGTGAAGGAGACGTAGTGTTATTGAAGGCCTCGAGGGGCGTGCGGCTGGAAAAGGCTTTGACGGTTGTCGCGGCAGGTTCTCAATAACATATTTCCTTGGGAGGTACTTCTGGCTATGGCGAAAGAGATCGCGCGTCGTAAAAAAGTGAGGCTGGGCAGAATTAAGGGTAGCGTTAAGGTAAAGGCTGGGTCTGCACCCAAGAAGCATGGGAAGAGGACTGCCAAGCCGGCTGCTCAGAGGCAGTTGAAGAAGAGGGCGAAGGGTGGGGCGGACAAGGCAGCCAGGCCGAGAGTGGTTTATGCGTCTGATTACGGACTGATGACGGCCTTTCATCATATGCAACGGGCTTCGGTGGTGATTTCGCTGATGGAAGAGGGTACCGGCGAAGACCTCCGGGACCTGCTGAATCGGGGGGTGAAGCTCTACCGCCAGGCGGTGGCGGATGACGCTGGAAGTAAGGTTGTACTGCAAGCGATCGGGGTCCTGAGGGCGGTGGAGCATTTATCGATGGCTGGCCTTTACGCAGCAAGGGCCGAGCACAAACAGAAGGTAACCTCGCCTACGCCAGAGTGGCTGGCAAAGGTTACCGCGGAGTCTGACCGTCGATTGGAGCAGATCGAGCATCTGGAGCGCGGCAAGGGGACGGATCTTTTTCCGGTGACCGTAGAGTTGGTGCGGCGGGCGGAGGGCTCGGACCATGATGCTCACCTGGCGTTCGAGCTGGCCATGGCTGCGGATGCGCTTTGCTTCGCGTTGGAGAACGGGCTCTAATCGTGCGGTTTTCTGTGATGGGCAGGGAACCGAGTTGGTTCCTTACCAAGATAAGCACATGGAGTTCGGCGACGGGCTGTTAAGATAGCCCTGACTCGCAGCGCGGACCGGGCTCAAGCTGCGGGGCATAAGCTACAGGTCATAAGCTTCAGGTCAAAGGCGGAGACGTTTTGCTCTATTGGCTGTTGTATCAAAAACTTTTTCCCTATTACCGGCTCTTCCGAATCTTTCGCTATCTGACGTTTCGCACGGTGTTTGCGAGTCTGACGGCGTTGCTGATCGGTTTGCTGATTGGTCCATACGTCATCGAGAAACTGCGTGAGTTTCAGATCGGGCAGTATATCCGGGAAGAAGGCCCGCAGTCGCACCAGAAGAAGAGTGGAACGCCGACGATGGGTGGAGTGCTGATATGCATCTCAATCCTGGTTCCGACGCTGCTTTGGGCGGATCTGTCGAACCCGTATGTGTGGCTTGTGACGCTGTCGACACTGGCGTTCGGGGCGATAGGCTTTGCGGATGATTACATCAAGGTGGTGCATCGAAGGAACAAGGGGCTGACGGCGAGGGCGAAGCTCGGCTTGCAGTTTGTGGCGAGTGCCGCCGTGGCGATTGCGCTGGTGGTGATGGAGACACGCGGTGAATATTCCACAAGGCTAATGGTGCCGTTTGCGAAACGGTTCCGGCCGGACTTCGTGTGGGAGTGGATGGGGCACATTCCCCATATGCATTGGCTGGTGTTTTTGCCATTCGTCGTCTTCGTCATGATTGTGATCTCGGGAGCGAGCAATGCAGTTAACCTGACAGATGGATTGGACGGGCTGGCGATTGGATGCACGATCATCGCTGCGGGTGCACTTACGGTGCTGACATATGTGAGTGGGCATAGTGTCTTCTCGGATTATCTGGAGTTGCAGCGCATGCCGATGGTGAGTGAGCTGACGGTGTTTTGCGGGTCGATGGTGGGGGCGAGTATTGGGTTTCTTTGGTATAACGCGCATCCGGCTGAGGTTTTTATGGGGGATGTAGGGAGTCTTGCGCTGGGTGGGGCAATTGGAACCGTGGCGGTGGTGATCAAGCAGGAGCTGTTGCTGCCTTTCATTGGGGGCGTGTTTATTCTGGAGGCGCTGAGTGTGATGCTGCAGGTGGGGAGCTACAAGCTGCGGAATGGGAAGCGCATCTTCAAGATGGCTCCGCTGCACCATCATTTTGAATTGGTGGGATGGTCGGAGTCGAAGGTGATTGCGCGGTTCTGGATTCTGGCGCTGGTGTTCGCGCTGTTTGCGTTGACGACGTTGAAGCTCCGGTGAGAGAGATTAAATGACGCAACGGAAGCAAATTGGCTGGACGTGCGCGATCATATCTCTTGTGATCCTTGGTGTCTGGATGTTGTGGCCTGAGCCATGGGGGATGGCTGAGATAAGAATTTTCGGCTGGGCACATGGTGTCATGTGGCTATTGGCCGTGTTTGCGAGCGTGGTTGCAGGACGCATGCTTTCGCCGCGCTGGTACTATCTGACGGTGTTCTGGGTATTGGGTGCTGTGACGCTAGGTCTCGTGATCTTTTGTGGTGACTACTTGTAGACGTAAGATCAACAGGGAGATTCTTGAGCGACATGGAACTTAAGAACAAGCGGGTGCTGGTGGTGGGGCTTGGCAAGTCCGGCTTGTCGGCGGCGATGTTTCTGCGGGCGCAAGGGGCGCGGGTGACGGTCAGCGATGCACGCAGTGCGGTAGCGCTGGCGAAGGAGATTCCTGCGCTCCTGGAGGCGGGAATTATGGTCGAGTCCGGCGGGCATGGGCTGCTGACGTTTCGGCGGCAGGATTTGATCGTGGTTTCGCCGGGTGTGCCGATGGATACTCCGGAGGTGAAGCAGGTTGTGGCGTTTGGGCTGCCGGTGATTGGGGAGCTGGAGCTGGCGAGCCGCTATTTGCAAGGTCGGATTGTGGCGATTACGGGGTCGAATGGGAAGACGACGACTACGACTTTGGTGGGGAAGATATTTGCCGATGCGGGTGTGCAGACGCTTGTGGGTGGGAATATTGGGTTGCCTGTGATCGACCTTGTGGCGAAGAGTACGCCGGAGACGGTGAGTGTGCTCGAGGTGTCGAGCTTCCAGTTGGAGACGGTGGAGGAGTTTCATCCGTGGATTGCGGTGGTGTTGAATATCACGCCGGACCATCTTGATCGGCATGGAAGCTTCGAGACCTACGCCGCCGCAAAGGCCAGGATTACAGAGCGGCAGGTGGCGGAAGACTTTCTGGTTCTGAACGCGGAGGACAAAGCAACGCAGATGGTTGCGTTGAAGACGAAGGCACAGGTCTTCTGGTTCAGCGGACGTCGACCCATCAAACAGGGAGCGTTCGTACATGGCGAGAGCGTCCTGTTTGTTCCTCGCGAAGGCGCCAAGGCGGAGCCTGTAATGCCGGTCAGCGATATTCATCTGAAGGGCTCGCATAATGTGGAGAACGTTTTGGCTGCGGTGTGTGCGGCTCGTTTGGCGAAGATTCCGGCGGAGAGCATTCGGACTTCGGTGGCTGGGTTTGCGGCGGTGGAGCATCGGTTGGAGCTCGTCAAGGTAGTGAATGGCGTTGAGTTCTATAACGACTCGAAGGCGACCAATGTGGATGCGTCGATGAAGGCGGTGGCTTCGTTTGCCGGCGGAATCCACTTGATTCTCGGCGGGAAGGATAAGGATTCGGATTACAGCCTGATGTCTGGAATGTTGAAGGAGCGGGTGAAGATTGTTTACACCATTGGTTCGGCTGCGGAAAAGATTGAGCGTGAACTACAGGGAGTCGTGAAGATAGTTTCAGCGGAGACGCTGCAGGTCGCGGTTGCGAAGGCCGCAAAGGCTGCGACGATTGGGGACGTGGTTTTGCTGTCGCCCGCCTGCTCGAGCTTCGACCAGTTTGAAAATTATGAGCAGCGCGGCCGGGTGTTCCGGCAGTTGGTGAACGAACTCGATTGAGCGAACGGCAGGGAAGCGGGAAGTGACGGCATGGCGAAGAGAGTAGGGGTGGACAAGTGGCTCTTCGGAGTGGTGCTGCTGCTGGTGCTGTTTGGGCTAGTGATGGTGTTCTCGGCGTCGGCCGTGATGGCGCAGGCTAGCCTGGGATCGCCCTATTCGTATGTAGGGAGGCAGGCGATCTGGGCAGTGCTTGGGCTGGTGGCGATGGTTCTGCTGATGCAGGTGGACTATCGCAGATATAACAACCCGAGAGTGGTCTTTCCTGCGGTCGCGGTTACGATGCTGATGCTGATCGGCGTGTTTGCGGTGAGCGGATCGCATAATACGCATCGGTGGGTTCGGTTTGGGGATTTGTTTACGTTTCAACCTTCCGAGCTGGCTAAGCCTGTGCTGGTGCTGTTTCTGGCTTACTTTCTGCAGACGCGCATTCACCAGATGGACGACTGGAAGGGGACGATTCTGCGGGCGGTGGCTGTGCCTCTGGCGTTTACGGCGCTGATCTTGAAAGAGCCGGACTTGGGGACCGGCATGGTTTGTATGGCGGTGACGGCACTGATGCTCTATCTTGCCGGGGCGCGGACGCGATACTTTGCGATTGGTGCGGCGTTTGCTGCGCCTGTGCTGTATTTCATGTTGTTCCATGTGGCGTTTCGCCGGGCGCGCATGCTGGCGTTTGTGAATCCCGAGGCCGATCCAAAGGGGACGGGGTTTCATATCTTGCAGTCGCTGATTGCGGTTGGAACTGGCGGGATTCGCGGGCTGGGGTTGATGGAGGGACGGCAGAAGCTGTTCTATCTGCCCGAGGTGCAGACGGACTTTATCTTCGCCAATATCTGCGAGGAGCTGGGATTGATTGGGGCGCTGCTGATCGTTGGCTTGTTTGTGGCGCTGGGGTATCGCGGGCTGCGGGCGGCGTTTCTGTCGACCGATCCGTTTGCGCGGTTCCTTGCGTTTGGGATTACGACGGCGATTCTGATCCAGGCGTTCTTCAATATGAGCGTGGTGCTGGCTCTGCTGCCGACGAAGGGGATTCCGCTGCCGTTTATTTCTTCGGGTGGAACTTCGATTTTTATTACGCTGGCCAGTATGGGTGTGCTGCTGAATATCACGCGCGAGATCGATTAGGGTGATAGCGAGTCGGCCAGTTAGCGAGTCAGCGAGCCAGCGATTACGGGTTTTGATTGCGGGTGGGGGGACCGGTGGGCACGTCATTCCGGCGTTGGCGATTGCTCGGGAGCTGAGGGATTCGCATGGGGCTGAGGTGCGGTTTGTGGGGACGGCGCGGGGGCTTGAGACGCGGCTGGTGCCGGAGGCTGGATTTCCGCTGGAGCTGATCCGGGTGGGGCAGTTGAAGAATGTGAGTGTGGCGACGCGGGTGCGGACTTTGGCGGACCTTCCGCTGGGGGTGATGCGATGTGTGGGGATGGTGCGGAGTTTCGGGCCGGATGTGGTGATTGGTGTGGGCGGGTATGCTTCGGGGCCGGCGATGATGGCGGCGATTCTGCTGCGGGTGCCGACTCTGGCGTTTGAGCCGAATGCGGTGCCGGGGCTGGCGAACCGGTTGGTGGGTAAATGGGTGAGTGCGGCGGCGGTGAACTTTGAGGAGACTCGGCGGTACTTTCGTGGCGCGCGGGTGACGGGGATTCCGGTGCGGCGGGAGTTTTTTGCGATTGGAGAGCTTCCGCAGAAGGAAGAGCCGTCGCGGACGGTGCGGTTGCTGGTGTTTGGAGGGAGCCAGGGGGCGCGCATCTTCAACGAGGTGATGCCGAGGATTGTGAAGGGCCTGATGGAGGAGGTTCCAGGGTTGAGGATATTGCACCAGGCGGGGGCAAAATTTGCCGAGCCGGTTGAGGCGGCGTACGGAGCAAGCGGCGCGGATGCCACTCGCTGGGAGGTGGCAGCGTTCCTGGAGGATATGCCGCGACGATTTGCAGAGGCGGACCTGATTCTGTGCCGCAGCGGGGCGAGTACGGTGGCCGAGCTTGCGGCGGCGGGAAAGGCGGCGGTGCTGGTGCCTCTGCCAACGGCTGCCGATAACCACCAGTTGAGAAATGCAGAGGTGTTTGCGGCGGCAGGGGCGGCGGTGTTGCGGGTGCAGAGCAGCGATGCGGCGATGGAGAGTTTTCTGTCGAGTGATCTGGCGGCGCTTTTGCTCGATCCGGCGCGGCGGCGGGAAATGGGCAGGAAGGTGCTGAGGCTGGCGCATCCTGACGCGGTGAGGGTGATTGGGGAGATGGTGGCTGGGCTGGTGCGGGCGGGAGGGTGAGGCTTTCTTTGGTGTGGCGGTTTATTCGTCATTCCCTTTCCTCCTTCCATTGGGGGTACCCCCTATTGCCCGCGCGTAAATTTCCTGTAATCAATAGTTTACAGGGTGTCTTGACCTGCAAAATATTCTTAACAAAGGGTTTACGTCCAAAATTTTGTTTCTAAACGAGTTAGCCCCGGAGGGCATCTATATCCCTGCGGGGCTTGCTTGATTTTTGATCTATATATCCAGTATAGCGGTTGGAGTGGAACTAAAATGCCACGCGGATGTTGTTGAATGGAAAAGACTTAGGCGATTTTTGGGCTTGACATGCGATTTTTGGGCGGAAAATGGCAAATAAAAAATCGCGGCAGGAACAACGGCAATAGAATCAGTCGCTTCGCCCCTCGGGTTACGCTCGAGCCTTCGGCGGAGTGATGGCCGGCTTGCGGTTTGGCTTGGGCGCTGGGCTGAAGCCCAGCTCTAATTCCGAAGGCGACAGCAAAAGCAAGAGTGGGTGCTCAGCGTGGGTTGGCGAACGATGGCGGGGTAGAGAAGCAGATTTCTCCGCTGCGCTGCTCACGATGATGCCGTGAGCAGCTTCGGTCGAAATGACGGTTTCCATGGTGCGTTGACCATGGTGCGTTGAAGAGAATGGGCAACTTTAGAATGGGCAATGTTGAAGGTGAGAAAAAGAAAAGGGCTGAGAGTCGGTCTCTCAGCCCTTGAGTTTTGTAACGCTGATCGTTACCGAGGATTGCCGCCACCATGTGAGCCGCCACCGCCGCCACCGCCGTGGAAGCCACCGCCGCCACCACCGTTGCCCATGCCGCCGCCGTGGAAGCCGCCGCCACCGCCGCTGCTCATGCCGCCGCCACCGAAGTTACCGCCGGAGGGTGCGGAGAAGCTGCGAGCGCCGCCGCTATAGCTCTGGCTCGGTTGGGGGAAGCTGCGTGTGGCACTGCCGTAGTTTGGGCTCGGCTGGCCGAAGCTGCGTGCGCCACCGTTGTAGCCTTGGGTGGGTATGGGTTGGCTAAAGCTGCGAGCGCTGTTGTTGTTATAGATCGCAGCTCCGTTGAATGGACGGGAATCGCTGTGGACGACGCCGGGATAGCTGCCGGCTCCGCTGTAGGAGCGGGAGTCATTGCCGGCGAAGCTGTGTGTGACGTTGTTATTGTTGCCTGCTCCGTTGAATGGACGGGAGTCGTTGTGGACAGCGCCGTTGTAGTTGCCGGCTCCGTTGAATGAACGGGAGTCGTTGCCGGCGAAGCTGCGGGCGCCGTTGTTATTGTTGGTGGCTGGACGGGAGTCATTGTGGACTGCGCCGTTGTAGTCTGCGCGGCCAGAGCGCTGACCAAAGTCCGCGGGGCGGCCGTTGATGCCGGAGCCGCGGTAGCCCGTGCCGTACGCTCCGTGGTTGTAGCCGACGGACGTGGTGTGGACGAAGCTGGTGCCTCCGGGGCGTCCGGAGTAGCCGTTATAAGGACGGTTGTAGACGTTGTGGAAGCCGTAGCCGCGGCCGATGTTGCAGTAAGAGCGGTTGTACCAGAAGCGGCCGCCGCCCCAGTATCCGCCATAGAAGCCGATGCCGAAGTAGCCGAAGCCGTAGTTGATGCCGCCATAGTAGCCGACGTAGGGACCCCAGTAGCCGGTGTTCCAGAAATATCCGTTGTAGCCGTAGCCCCAGTAGCCGGGCGTCCAGAGAGCGCCGGTGTAGGGAGCGAGAACCCAGGCGCCCTGGACCCATTCGTAGCCGTCACCGGTCCATGCCCAGTAGCCGGGGGTCCAAATATAGCCGTCGCCGGGGGCGGGTGGCTGTTCGTAGTCGGGGATCGCGGGAGGCTGCTGCTGGACTCCCTGAGGAGCGCCGCTCTGTACGGCTGCGTCATACTGCATGCCGTCATCGGGCGGAGCGGATTGCCCTTGATATGGATTCGGGTTGCCGTACTGTTGGTCGGGGGGCGGAGGAGCGGAGTCCTGGGCCTGCGCGACGATGGGGGTGACTACGAAAGCTGCTGCCAGTGCGGCGGTTGCAATCGAACTTTTGGAGAGACTATTTCTGGAAAGACGAGGGGACGCCATGTTTTTGCCTGCCTGCCCGCCTTCGTTTGTCCGGCACATCTGTCGTGCAACCGGAGTTCGAGGCGAGCAAGGATGAGTTTCCAGCCGGGCAGGTTCGCCTCGGTCAAGTGCTCAGTTGATTAGACACGAGTTTGCAGCAATTGTTGCAGGAATGCAAAGGCGTTCTTTTGCAAGCGGTTGCTAATGAGAGGCTGGCGGCGAGGTGAAGAGGTTTTTGGGGCACATGACGTGGACACCGCTCTTGGTATCAACGAGTTGGGTGATGTTGACGTCGCAGGCAACCGAGATGAGGGCGTAGGCGTCGTCGCGGGAGATGTGGGGGTGGTCGGGGATTTGTTCGGAGAGGAAGGTGATCATGTTGCGAATGGCCATCTCAGTGGCGATTTTGAGGTCTTCGTCGAAGCCCATGGCGATGTAGTAGGTCGGGGTTTCGCCGCGGGGCCAGAGGAGACGTTCGGCGTTGCCGCCTGGCTGGGCCTTGTGCACGATGAACTGGAAGGTGCCGGTGAGCTGGGTTTCCATGGCGGTGATGTCGACTTCGCCGTTGCCCTGGCCGGCGTGGCCGTCGCCTGCTTCGAAGAGGGCACCTTTGGCGTTGATGGGGATGTATAGCGTTGTGCCGGCGACCATCTCTTTGTTGTCGATGTTGCCGGCGTGCATCCAGGGTGGGGCGGAGTTGTACTTGCCGGCGGATTCGGGTGGGGCGATGCCCATGCTGCCGAAGAAGGGATGAAGCGGGATGTCGATGCCGGGGGCGAAGTGGCCGATCATCTTGTCGCGGTCGAGGGGTATGAGGCGAGAGTGGCTGTAGGGGAAGTCGTTGGGCAGGAAGCCGCGGCCAGCGCCGAAGGAGTTGCAGGCCCAGGGGACGTCGATGTTGATTTTCTGGATGCGGACTTCGAGGACGTCGCCGGGTTCGGCTTCGGCGATGGCGACAGGGCCGGTGAGGATGTGGCCGCCGGGGCCCTTTTCGCTGGCGG